>CEOP01197717.1_pt1 | contig 14688 bp, 6 predicted proteins | sample 361301 | NCBI WGS metagenome assembly CEOP01 (sample SAMEA2619548, study PRJEB7988) | marine metagenome | biome: marine biome (ENVO:00000447); feature: deep chlorophyll maximum layer (ENVO:xxxxxxxx); material: "saline water (ENVO:00002010), including plankton (ENVO:xxxxxxxx)" | depth 55 m
CAGAATAATTTGATTGGTATTGATTTCACAAATAATTTAAAATTTAGTGATGATTTTAATGTTTATAAATACAGGAACTTTTACAACGGTGGTGGAGTTGCTTTGGGTGATATTAATAATGATGATCTATTAGATATTTATCTAACATCTAATCAAGGTGAAAATAGACTGTTTTTAAATCTGGGGGGGTTTAAGTTTAAGAATATAACAGAGTTTGCTGGAGTTAGTGGGAATAAAGCATGGTCTACTGGTGTAACAATGGTCGACATAAACGGAGATGGTTTTTTGGACATTTATGTTTGTAACTCAGGTGATGTTGAGGGGGATAATAAACAAAATGAATTATTTATTAATAATGGTGATCTTACTTTCAAAGAATCTGCATTAAAATATAACCTTAATGATGAAGGCTTTTCAACGCATGCAAACTTTTTTGATTATGATAAAGATGGAGATTTAGATGTTTATATCCTTAATAATTCTTTTCAGGCAATAGGCAGCTTTGATCTCAGAAGAAATGAACGTCCAAAAAGGGATGTTTTAGGAGGAGATAAACTTATGCAGAATAATAATGGATACTTTGAGGATGTTAGTGAATCTGCAGGAATTTACGGAAGTGTTATTGGCTTTGGATTAGGTATTACTATTGGTGATGTTGATGGTGATAATTGGGATGATATTTTTATTAGTAACGATTTTTTTGAAAGAGATTATTTGTATTTAAATCAGAAAAATGGAACATTTAAAGAGGATTTAATAAATCGAATGAATTCTATAAGCGGAGCTTCCATGGGTGCTGATATAGCAGATATTGATAATAATGGAACGAATGACATTTTTGTTACAGAAATGCTGCCATCAAATTATCAACGATTAAAATCCGTAACTACTTTTGAAGGATGGGATAAATACAAATACAATGTTAAAAATGGATATCATCATCAATTTACTAGAAATGTTTTACATCTAAATATTGAGAATGATAAATTCAGTGAGATAGGCAGGTTTTCAGGTGTAGAAGCATCTGACTGGAGCTGGGGAGCATTATTCTTTGATTTTGATAATGATGGTCTTAAAGATTTATTTATTGCAAATGGAATTTATAAAGATCTAACAGACCAAGATTATCTTCAATATATTTCAAATAAAGAAGTAATTAATTCTATTGTTTCAAAAAACAAAGTGGATTATAAAAAATTAGTTGAGATTATACCCTCAAATCCTATTCCAAATCACTCGTATAAAAATATAGATGGTTTAAAATTTGAGGAGTTTAATAATTCAGGTCTAGAAATTCCTAGTTTTTCTAACGGATCAGCTTATGGGGATTTAGATAATGACGGGGATTTAGATCTAGTTGTCAATAACGTAAATATGCCTGCTTTTATTTATGAAAATCAAACAAACAATAAAGCTAATTTCATAAAATTTAAACTTGTCGGTGAAAATAAAAATATATTTTCGGTTGGAGCAAAAGTTTACATAGAAAGTAATGGAGTAAAGCAAATGCAACAAGTTCAATCTGCTAGAGGTTTTCAATCCTCTGTGGACTTAAGACCTAATTTTGGAATTGGCAAAAACACCAAAATAGATGCTAAAATAGTGTGGCCTTCGGGGAAAGCTAAAGAATTATTTGATGTTGATCCTAATCAAACTATTACTTTATATGAAAAAGATGCTGTGGTTGGTATAAAGGAGAACAATACTGATAAAGAAAATATTTTTAGAAAAGTAAAACTAGATTCAATTATAGATCATAAAGAAAATAATTATGTTGATTTTAATAGAGACAGGCTTTTATTTCACATGTGTAGTTCTGAGGGCCCAAATCTTGCTTTTGGTGATATAAATAATTCTGGCTCAAACCGTGTATTTTTATCTGGGTCTTTAGGAAATTACATTAAATCATTTCAAGTTGATAAAAACAACGTAATTAGGATTGAGAATGATATTTTAAAAGAAAAATTAGATTTTGAAAATTCAGTGATTCTACTTTTTGATGTTGATAATGATAATGATTTAGACTTATACGTTGGAAGTGGAAGTGTAGAGCTTTCAAAGTATTCTGAAAAGTTGTATGACAGAATTTATATTAATAATGGAAAAGGTGAGTTTAGTCTAAGTGATCAAAAATTACCCGATGTTGATCACAAAATTAGTACAGGTACAGCTTCATTTGCAGATATAGATAAAGATGGCGATTTAGATATTTTTATTGGAGAAAGACTTAAAATCAATAATTATGGTTTACCCTCCTCTGGTTTTTTATTAGTTAATGACGGGAAAGGGAATTTTTCTAATCAAACACTAAAAATATCTCCTGAGCTTATTGAAATTGGGATGATCACAGATTCAAAGTTTTCTGATATTGACAATGATGGTGATATGGATTTAGTTGTAGTAGGAGAATATATGGGTATTGAAATTTTGAAAAATGATGATGGTTATTTTTCTAGGGTAAAAAGTGATCTAATAGAACTAAAGGGTTGGTGGAATACAGTTCAAATTGAAGATTTAAATAATGATGGTCTTGATGATTTAATTATAGGGAATCATGGTTTAAACTCAAGATTTGAAGCTAGTAAAAGTAATCCCATAAAATTATATCACAACGATTTTGATAATAATGGATTTGCTGAAGCAATTGTTTGTTTTACATCTAAAGATGGCAAAGAATATCCCTATTCTTTAAGGCATGATTTGATAGATCAAATAAAAACTTTGAAAAAAACTTTCCCAAATTATAATTCCTTTAAAAACCTTGATATTAAAAAAATTATAAATAAAAAAGCTTTGTCAAAATCAATATTATCAGAAGTTAATTATTTAGAAACTAGTATTTTGATTAATGAAGGGAATTTTAATTTTAGGAAAATTAAAATTCCAAAATCCGTTCAATTTAGTCCAATATATGCTATAGAAACTTTTGATTTTGATTATGATGGTGATATGGATATAATTATGGGAGGTAATTTATACAATGTGAAACCTGAATTTGGAAGGTATGATGCATCATATGGAATCTATCTTGAAAACATAGATGGTGAAAAATTTAATTTCTATAATAACGGTAGAGGATTTTTTGTAGAGGGACAAATTCGGGATTTAAAAGTCTTGGACGACAGAATCTATGTTGCAAAAAACAATTCTAACATGGAAGTTTTTCAAATAATTAAATAATGGTAAATAAATTACTCATTTTAAGTTTTATTTCAATAGTCTTTACAGGTTGTTTTTCTAATAAAGAAAAAACATCTTCAAGTGAAATATTTAAAACCTTAAACGCCTCAAAAACAGGGATTGACTTTGAAAATTTATTAAGCTACAGAACCGAACTAAACATAATTGAATACCTATATTATTATAATGGTGGTGGAGTAGCAATAGGTGACATAAATAATGATGGCTTAGAAGATATTTATTTTGCTGGTAATCAAGTCTCTGATCAACTATATCTAAATTTAGGTAATTTACAATTCAAGAATATATCAATTGAATCAGGAATTACTTCGGATAATTCGTGGTCCAGTGGCGTTACTATGGAAGATATTAACGGAGACGGTTATTTAGATATTTACGTTTCGAAAGTAAGCCCTGCTAGTCCTCAAGCAGTAAAAAATAGGTTGTATATGAATAATGGAGACTTAACATTTACAGAAAAGGCTAATGAGTTTGGATTAGATTTTACTGGATTTTCAACACAAGCAACATTTTTTGATTATGACAGAGATGGGGACTTAGATATGTACCTTTTAAATCATGCTATCCACACTGTGAGAAGTTATGGAACAGCAAAAAAAAGAATGGAGTCGGATTCTTTGAGTGGGGATAGATTCTTTGAAAATAAATTAAATGATAGGGATAAAAAATTTATAGATGTTACAAAGTCAAGTAAAATATATGATACACCACTGGGTTATGGTCTAGCTGTCACAACAACTGATATTAACAATGATGGTTTTCTTGATATTTATGTTGGTAATGATTTTCATGAGAATGACTACATATATATTAATAATGGGGATAAAACATTTTCGGAATCATCCAAAGATAATTTAGTTCAAATGTCACATTTTACAATGGGTGTAGATGTTTCAGATTTAAATAACGATGGATTCTTAGATATTTTTACAACTGATATGATGCCCTTTGACTCAAAAGTTTTATTAAAATCTGGTGGAGAAGATCCTGATAAAATCTCCAGAATCAAAAGTGAGTTTGGGTTTCAAAAACAATTTTCAAGAAATAATTTTCAGCTAAATAGAGGGGATGGTACTTATTCTGAAATTGCTTTTAAGACTAATACTTATGCTTCAGATTGGAGTTGGGGTGTATTACTTCAAGATTTTAATGTAGATGGAAACAATGATATTTTTATTTCAAATGGTATATATAAAAGACCAAACGATTTAGATTACATTAATTATTTAAGTAATGTTGATTTCACTAAATACAATAACTCACAGCAAGACGAAATCAAAAAAGAATTAATATCAAAAATTCCAACAAATAAAACTTCTAACGTTTTATTTACTAATCAAGGTAATCTTAATTTCGAAAGAAATATAATAGGGAAGCCTAATTATAGCAATGGAGCAGCATATGGTGATTTAGATAACGACGGTGATTTGGATATTGTTTTAAATAATCTTAATTCGCCATCCGAAATTTTAGAAAACACATCCAATGATTTGAGAAATTTTGTTTCATTTACTCTGAAAGGAAATAAAAATTATTCTGTAACTCGTGGAAGTAAAATCAATATTTACGTTAAAAATAAAATTTTTGTAAGAGAAAATATTACCACAAAAGGATTCCAATCTTCTTCTACTAATCAAGTTTACTTTGGTTTAGGAGAAGAAAAGGATATTGACTCTATAATTATTCGGTGGCCTGACGGATACGAAGAAAAAATATCTAACCTTTCAATAAATGAAAATAGAATAATTGAAAGATCTGATAATCTTAAATTTTCAAATAAGGATTCGAAAAATAAATATTCTAAAAAAGAGTCAATAAAAATTTTACCCATCAAACACCAAGAAAATATTTTTTATGATTATGAAAGAGAACGTTTAATTCCTGAAAGGTTATCATATGAGGGTCCAACAGTTATTAAACACGATTTTAATCGAGATGGGATATCAGATTTTTTTATTGGTGGTGCAAAATATCAAAAATCCAGGATTTACTTGGGCTCAAAAGATGGTGAATTTTATTTAAATGAAAATACAGACTTTGTTAAAGATAAAGACTTTGAAGATGTTGATGCTGCCCTTTTTGATTTTGATGGTGATGGAGACAAAGATTTATATGTAGTTAGTGGTGGTAGTGATAATATGGAACTTAATGAGTCTTTAACAGATAGAATTTATGTAAATAACGGAAAAGGTGATTTCAAAAGAATAAAAATTGGATTGCCAAAAACAAATGGCTCAAGTATTTCAGTATCAGATATAAACAAAGATGGTTATGATGATTTATTTGTTGGTAGCCGCTCTATTCCTGGCTCTTACGGGCTAAGTCCATATAGTTTTATTTTACTAAACAATAAAGACGAAAAATCTTTTAAAGTGCTTGATAAAAAACGTTACGGAATGATAACAGATTCGAAATGGATCGATTTTAACAATGATGGATTAGAAGATTTGGTACTAGTTGGAGATTGGATGCCAATAAGGCTATTAATGAATAAGGGTGACCTCACATTTGCTGAAGTTACTTCAGATTATGGTCTGGAAAAAACTAATGGTTTATGGAATGTAATTTTTCCTTATGACTTTAATAACGATGGTAAAATAGATTTTTTAGCAGGAAATGCAGGTCTTAACTTCAAGTGGAAGGCTAGTCAGCAAAGACCAGTAAAAATGTATCTTGATGATTTTGATAACAACTCTCAATTAGATCCAATTATATTTTATGATTACAATGGAAACTATGTGCCATTTACTTCAAGAGATAATTTGAATAAACAACTTCCTTATCTAAAGAAAAAGTTTAATTCTTATAACTCTTTTTCTGAAGTAAATAATTTATTTGACCTAACAGGAAAGAAAGAAGAAGATTTACTTGAAATAAAATATTTATATGATTTAAAATCAACATTATTTATTAATAACTACGATAGTTTTAAATCAATCCCTCTTCCCGAAGAGGCTCAATATAGCAGCATAGAAGATTTTTCTATAAATAATAAAGATTCTTTAGAGGTTATTTATGTTGGAAATACAAGATATTTTGTTAATGAGCTAGGGAGTCCGAACTCAAATCCTGGGGGAAAATTATCCGAATATGATACCGTTTCAAATAACTTTCAAAAATCTGAGTTTTTAAAATTACCTGTTGGTATCAATGCAAGAAGAATACTTGAGTTTGAGAAGGAAAAAACTTATATTTATACTAACAACGGCTATATTTTTAACGTAAAATAAAATTTTTGAAAACTATAATTTACATTTTATTTATTGTAACTCTTGCATGTTCATGTTCAATTAATGTTCCTGAACAGGTAATGGTAGAGTTTGATCAAATTGATAGAGTAGTAGATTTTAATTATGATGTACAACCTATTTTATCAGATAGATGCTATCATTGTCATGGTCCAGATGAAAACACAAGAAGAGCAGGACTTCGGTTAGATGACGAAAAAATTGCTTTTTCAAAGCTTTCAAGTGGCTCAAAAGCCCTTGTTTCTGGAAGTTTATTTAAAAGCGAAGTGGCGCATAGAATTCTTTCTGAAGATCCTGAAGAAATAATGCCAACTCCGGAATCGAAGCTTTCACTTACTAATAAAGAAAAGGCTATAATTTTAAAGTGGATTGATCAGGGTGCCCAATTTAAAGATCACTGGGCTTTTATCACTCCCGAAGAAAATAAAGTAAATGCAACTGAATCTGAGAAAGCGTCTAATCCAATTGATGTTTTCATTAATGATAAACTTAATGAAAATGGATTAACTTTTTCTGAGCCAGCAAATAAAGAGAGATTAATAAGAAGGGTTTACTTTGATTTGACTGGCTTACCTCCTTCCCTAGAGGATGTGGAAAATTTTAAAGCTGATACAAGCCCCATGGCTTACGAAAATATTGTTGATAAGCTACTCACTTCAAATGAAAATGCTGAAAGATTGACAATGGATTGGTTAGACTTGTCAAGATATGCAGATTCTCATGGTCTTCATGCTGATGGGCTAAGAACTATGTGGCCTTGGAGAGATTGGGTAATTAATGCTTTTAAAAATAATATGCCTTATGATGAGTTTGTAACCAAACAACTTGCAGGTGATTTATTTCCTAACCCATCAAGACAAGATGTGATACCCACTGCTTTTAATCGAAATACTCCAATGACAGCTGAAGGTGGGGTTATAGATGAGGAATGGAGATTAAATTATGTTTTTGATAGGGCAGAAACCTTTGGAACTGCATTTCTAGGCTTGACGGTAATGTGTGCAAAATGTCATGATCATAAATTTGACCCAATTTCACAAAGAGATTATTATGAACTAGCAGCTTTTTTTAATCAGACAAAAGAACTTGGGATGACTGGAGATGATGGTGATTTTGGACCTCTATTGCTGCTACCAGTGCCTGACAAAGAAAAGGCTCTAGATGAAATACAAGAGCAAATTGCCTTAAAGAAAAAGCAATTAAAATTAAATCAAAACGAATTGTTTGAGGTTTATAGTTATGTCGATCATTTAAACAATAAAAATAATTTAAAATCTATCGAAAGGTCAGTAATTCAAAATGTTTCCTTTGAAAATTTCAAAACCTTAAAAAAGAAAAGTCCTGATATTTCTTATATCGTTCAAGGGGATTTCGGTAATCAAACCTCTTATATTATTGATAATAACTCAAGTATTACATCCAACGAAATACCAAAAATTTCAGATGGAGTCGTTGGAACATCATTTACTTTTGGAAATGAAAATGATGTTTTATACTTAGAGTCAGTCCCTAATTTTGAGTGGACTGATTCGTTTTCTGGTGCTTTGTGGTTAAAAACTCAGAAGAGAAAAGAAGATTTTAGCCAAACTATTTTTGGAACAACAGGAGGTAAAAATAATTACTGGAGAGGCTGGGATATGTTCTTAGATGATAATAATTATATCAATTTCAGATTGATAAGTTCTTTACCTGGAAATGCTATTCATGTAAAATCTCCCGACTCTATAAAAATTAATAAATGGGATCATCTTGCCTTTACTTATGATGGATCAGGAGAGGCAAGTGGAGTTAAATTATTTTTGAATGGAAATCAAATTAATCAAATTGTAAAAACTGATAACCTTTATAAATCAATCAAACCTGTAAGTAGTTCAGGAATCAGAAACGAAAGAAGATCAGTAAAAGTTGGGGAAAGTTATGACGGATCAAGTGGTGATAATAGAATTTTTAAAGGCAAAATGGACGAACTCTTTATATTTAATAAATCCCTTTCTTCCTTTGAAATCAAAACTTTATATAATAAATATGAAATTGATGAAAAACCAATTTCAAATGAATTGAAGCGTGAACATTTAGTTCAAGAAAATATTGAGCAAAAGAAAATTAAAAAAGATATATCAAAACTTAAAAATAAATGGCTTAATGAAGTATCAGATGTAATTGAAATAATGGTAATGGAAGACATGAAGGAACCTAGAAAATCTTTCCTTTATGATAGAGGCTTATACACTAATAAAAGTTACGAGGTCATAGCAAACACTCCGAGTGCTTTGCCTGAATTTTCAAAGGACTTGCCAAGAAATAGATTAGGGCTTGCTAAATGGCTGTTTGAAAATAAAAATCCATTAACTTCTAGGGTTACAGCTAATAGATATTGGCAAATGATTTTTGGAAAAGGTATAGTCTCTACTCCAGGTGATTTTGGATTACAAGGAATGCTTCCCTCACATCCTGAATTACTTGATTTCCTTGCTGACTTCTTAGTTAGTGAAAATTGGGATGTAAAAAAACTTTTAAAGTTAATGGTAACCTCATCTACTTATAAACAAAGCTCATCACCTAATCAAAAATATGTTGAAATTGATCCTAACAATATTTATTTATGGAGAAGTAATAGCTATAGACTTTCAGCTGAAATGATAAGAGATAATGCTTTAGCTGCAAGCGGGCTTTTAATAAAGAAGATTGGAGGGGAAAGCGTTAGACCATACCAACCTGATGGGTTATGGAGAGAAAAATCGAATTTTTCGATTAAATTATTAGACTATAAAATTTCTGATACTGATGAAGACCTCTACAGACGAAGTTTATATACTTTTTTAAGAAGAACATCGCCACCACCCTCAATGTCTGTTTTTGATGCACCTTCAAGAGAAGTATGTACTGTAAAAAGGGAAATAACCAATACACCGTTACAAGCACTAGTTTTACTAAATGACCCACAATTTTTTGAAGCCTCAAGAGTACTCGCTGAAAGAATTCAGATTGAAAAATCAGAATCAATTGAAAAATCAATAGAGTATGGTTTTCAATTATGTACTTCAAGAATGCCTAGCAGCGATGAACTTCAAATTTTAAAAGAATTCTATGACAATCAGTATAAGAAATTTAAACGTAATCCAAAACTAGCAGACCAGGTATTTAAAAACGGAAGAAAGACAAGAAACCGAAGTTTAGACAAATATAAAACTGCTGCCCTCACATTGGTAACAAATACTATGTTAAATCATGATGAGGCATATCTAAAAAGATAAATATGAATTGTAATTCACACGAACATAATAAAAAATATACACGAAGAGATTTTTTGACAAAAACTTCACTTGGTATGGGTGCTGTTACCCTTGGTTCTTTGTTAAATACTAACTCAATGTTAGGTAATTACAACACTGATTCATTAAATCCAAATCTACGATTACCTCACTTTGCACCAAAAGCTAAAAGAGTAATTTATCTTTTTCAAAGTGGTGCACCTTCACAATTAGATATTTTTGATTACAAGCCTACCCTCGTTAATTTAACAGGTAAAGAACTTCCTTCAAGTGTTAGAGGAGATCAAAGACTAACAGGGATGACAGCTGGACAAGCAACTTTCCCAATGGTTGGATCTGTTTTCAATTTTAAACAGCATGGACAAAGTGGTGCATGGATGAGTGATTTAATGCCTTATACTTCTAAAATCGTTGATGATTTATGTTTTATAAAATCTATGCATACAAGTGAAATAAATCATGATCCGGCAGTTACATTTCTTCAATCAGGATCTAATCTTCCAGGCAGACCATCAATTGGTTCTTGGGTCAGTTACGGCTTAGGAACTGATAATAAAAACTTACCTGAATTTGTGGTTTTAGTAACAAAGAATAAAAGTGGTCAGCCACTATATGCTAGATCATGGGGTAACGGGTTCTTACCATCTAAGCACCAAGGGGTTCAATTTAGGTCTGGAAAAGATGCAGTTCTTTACTTAGAAAATCCCCCTGGAGTTAATCATGAATCTCGAAAAGAACAGCTAGAATATCTCAAAAAATTAGAAGATATAAATTATAGAGACATTGGAGATCCTGAAATTTTATCTAAAATATCTCAATATGAAATGGCATTTAGAATGCAAACTTCAGTACCTGAAGTAATGGATATTTCTAGTGAACCTGAATATATATTTGATCTTTATGGTGAAGACAGTAAAAATCCAGGAACTTTTGCAGCTAATTGTCTTTTAGCGAGAAAACTTGCAGAAAAAGATGTTAAATTCATTCAATTATATCATCAAGGCTGGGACCAACATGGTTCCCTAAATAAGGATATTAAAGTTCAATGTAAAGAAACTGATCAAGCTACAGCTGCTCTTATTCAAGACCTAAAACAAAGAGGTCTTTTAGAGGATACTCTTGTTATTTGGGGAGGAGAATTTGGAAGGACCGCATATACTCAAGGGAGAATTTCTGATCCTAATTACGGTAGAGATCACCATCCAAAATGTTTCACAATATTTATGGCTGGGGCAGGAATCAAAAAAGGAATTACCATTGGTGCTACAGATGAGTTTGGTTATAATATTGCAGAAAGGCCTGTTCATATTCATGATTTTCAAGCAACACTTCTCCATTTACTGGGAGTAGATCATGAAAAGATGACATACAAACACCAAGGGCGAAGATATAGATTAACAGATGTTCATGGGAACGTAGTAAATGAAATTTTATCATGAAAAATTCAAAAAATTCAAGAAGGGATTTTGTAAAAAATACTGCCGTTTTAGGTCTTGGGATCATCTCTACACCGAAAACTTTCTTCATAAATAAAGGAATCGAGAATGATGATCAAATTATAGGTCATGGTGATTTCCGCTATAAAATTGATAAAGAATGGGGAATTAATGCTCAATATCCTGTTAATGATTGTCATGAAATGGTATTAGATAATGATAAAAATCTTTATTTAACAACAAATCATAACCAGAATAATATTTTAAAATATAATCGTTCTGGGAAAATAATTGATTCATGGAGTATTGGAAATGAAGGAACTCATGGATTAACAATTAATGATGAAGGAGGTGAAGAATTTTTATATATAACTGATTACGCTGAACATAAAGTCTATAAAACTGATACAAAAGGTAAAATCCTTTTACAAATAGAATGGCCTGAATTTATTCCGGAATACACCTCAGATAAAGAATTTAAACCTACGGAAACTGCAATTGCTGATAATGGTGATATTTATGTATGTGATGGATATGGACTAGATTTTATAATCCAATATAACTCTAAAGGAGAGTACATTCATCATTTTGGAGGAAGAGGAGATTCGGATTCGACTTTTAATTGTTGTCATGGTATAACAATTGATAATAGAGACAATACACCATCACTTTTAATTACATCTAGGACAAATAATGAATTTAAAAGATTCTCTATGGGAGGGCTATTTATAGAAAAATTCGAATTGCCCGGATGTTGGATTTGTAGACCTGTTTTAGATGGAAATGAATTATATTTTGCTGTAATTATTACAAATTCGTGGGATAAGTTTGACGGAATGCTTGGGATTTTGGATCAAAATAATAAGGTTGTTTCTTTACCTGGAGGGAGTATTCCTAAATATTCAGAAAATAATTTTTTAGCTCCACTTTCTGATAAAAAGTCATTTTTAAACCCACACGATATTTGTATTGATGAGGATAAAAACTTGTATGTCCCTCAATGGAATTCTAAAAATACCTACCCTATTAAGTTAACAAGAGTTTAATTTTGGATTTAGATTTATTTTTTGGCAGATTTCATTCTTTAATTGTTCATTTACCTGTAGGGTTCATTTTTCTTATTATATTTTTTGAACTTTACTATGGATTTTTAAAGAAAGAATTAAATAATAAGTTAGTCACTTTAAGTTGGTTTTTTTGTTTTGCAAGTTCATTATTTAGCTCTATTTCAGGATATTTACTGTCATCTAGAGGACATTACATAGATGAAAATTTGTTTGTCCATAAAATATTTGGATTCATATTAGTTGGAGTTTCTTTACTATCCTGGCTTGGAAGAACTTCCTTCATTAAATTTAAATTGAGTTTTAGGAATAAATCTATATTAAATTTTGGCGTATTAATTCTTCTTTCAATTACTGGACATTTGGGGGGAAACCTTACTCATGGAAGTAAATATTTAACTGAATTTTTGCCTATTCAAATTAAAAATTCAGTAGCTATTAATCAAAATATAGAAAAGAATATTGATTCAATTTATATTTATAAAGATCTTGTAAGTCCAATATTTGAATCTAAATGTGTTTCATGTCACAATAGCGAAATTAAAAGAGGTGAACTAGATATGTCTTCACTAGTTAGCCTCATAAAAGGTGGTAATTCAGGAAAAATAGTAGATAAAACAAATCCAAGGCAGAGTGAACTATTCAAAAGAATAACTCTTGCTCAGGATAATATTAAATTTATGCCTTCTGATGGAGAACCCACTTCCTATTATGAAAAAAACTTAATCTTGTGGTGGATCAAGAACCTTTCTGAATCAGATCAATTAATTAAGCCTTCAGACGTTTCTGATGAAATGAAATATGTATTTAATCATTTATACGCTTTAGATTTTGAGCAGAAAACTTGGGATAAAAGATTAAAACTTCAAAAACTAGAAGACTTTAAGGAAACAGATCTAAGCAATTTTGAAATTAAGTTCATTTCAAATCAACAAAAATATATTTCAGTTAAGTATTTAAAAGAGAATATTTCTGATAGTGATTTTGAGGATTTAAAAGAAATAAGTGATCACATTGTATATTTTGATATTTATAATGGTCAAATTGATGACTCAATGATAAAAAATCTACTTAAATTTAAAAATCTTGTTAAACTAAATTTAAAAGATAATTCAATTACTGATGATGGTGTTAAGCTAATATCTGGTTTAGAAAATTTAGAGGTATTAAACTTAATTGGGACAAGTATAACTGAAAAAAGTTTTAATGCTTTTGAAGCATTTAAAAATTTAAAAAGAATTTATCTCTGGAGATCAGGTGTTAAAAATGATCAAATAAAATCTTTCAATCTAAAACAGAATAAAGTAACTCTAATTGGATCCGTTAATTAAAATCTAAACTCTATTTTCTTAAGAGCGTATACTTAAAAAATTCATTTTCTATAAATAAACTATCATTTAAAAGATTAAAAGAAGATTCAATTGAATCAAAATAGATTAATTCGCTATTTCCTTTAAATTCAATTTTATTAATAAAATCATAATCGAATTTTTTTAAATTATTTTTAACTGAAAAATACTCCTCATAAATACTATCTTTTTTTATAATCCAATAAGTTTTATTACCAGAGGCATTTACAGAATAGTCCTCTCCTCCATTTTGAGATTTAAAATAATATTCTAAAAAAAGATATCTACCTTGTAATTCTTTTAACTTATCTGATTTGTAATCATTAATGCAGTTCACAAAAAACATTAATGAGATGATATATATCATTATTTTAATTTTGTGATTTTTTAAAAGCTCCATAATATTAATTTAAATATAGTTTTTAATCCATTTAATATACAGAGATTAGAATTGAATAAATAATGAAAAAACAAATTTTTAAAAACCAAATTAAAACTCATCCTTTATTTTTCTTTGATTACATATTATAGTACACACGATATTTAAAATTTTCTAAAGGTGTACTCTTTTAGCAGGTAATTTATTTATCAAAATCACATCAAAGAAAACAATACTCAAGAATAGGATGTTAAGCATTAAAAGATTACAAATTCTTTTTATATTTGCCCTCTGTTTTGGGGTATACAAAATAGAATGTTTTAATCAATATTGTGATTTTTAACAATAATCACATTTTATAATGACTAAAAAATCCTGAAACCCCTATAAACATTGACATTCCTCCTTAGCTCAGTTGGTTAGAGCATCTGACTGTTAATCAGAGGGTCCTTGGTTCGAGCCCAAGAGGAGGAGCTAGCCTAACCGCTACACTACACTAGTAAACTAAAGCCCTCGCGTAAAGCGGGGGTTTTTTCTTTTGTCCCCAAATTTGGTCCCAAAAACAACCCTTCATCTCCGTATACTCGTGATTTTGAGTGCATATTTGAAGTAAATTTGAGTATTCAAATAAAAATTATTCCAATTCATAGTATTTAATAATCAGCAAGGGCATGGACCTCCTTAATCTATGTTATTGCATAAACTTAAGAGAATGAATTTATCTAACGATTACGCAGAC
>CEOP01042157.1_pt1 | contig 14665 bp, 12 predicted proteins | sample 361301 | NCBI WGS metagenome assembly CEOP01 (sample SAMEA2619548, study PRJEB7988) | marine metagenome | biome: marine biome (ENVO:00000447); feature: deep chlorophyll maximum layer (ENVO:xxxxxxxx); material: "saline water (ENVO:00002010), including plankton (ENVO:xxxxxxxx)" | depth 55 m
GGCGTAAAACACTTTGCGAATTTCAACAAGGTCTTCAGCGTCGTATGTGTTAAAGTCTATTCGATCACCCCAGCCCATAAGCGCATGAAATTTGTTTTTGAAGTCACGGCTTTTGAGTTCGATAAGAATGAGATCAGGGTTTACTTCTTTGATGCGTTCGGTCATGTCCTGATATAAAGAGTGATGAATATCCGTATGCATTTGACCATGCATTGGAATAATCAGAACACCAGGACCATCGTCATCAGTTTCAATGACAGAGTCAGACCAGACATCGTTTTGAATTGCGAAGGAAGTTTTCGCAGAGAGTGCAATTGTGAGCAGCAAGAACGATTGAATACAAATATTTCGCATGTCTCTTAGTATACCTTTTGGGCTCGTCTTACGAGCCAAGCAAATCACGATAAATGGTGATTGCAAGGGAGATTGCTTCTTCTTCAGTCATTATTGAGCCCTCGAGTTGCGCATCGTAGACACCTTCGAGCACTGTTCCCAATTGTGACGATGGTGGGATGCCAGCGTCGAGCAATCGATTTCCATCAACGAGGCGCTTGGGTGCTAATTCAGTTTGGGCAAGCAGCGCAACAGATCGTTTTATATGGATGAATAAAGCGCGGTCTTCAGCTTGAACAATTGCGAGTGCGCAGAGAAAGTAATCGGTACTTGCAGTTCTTTTTTGTTTGGCTACGCCAAGGTTATCCCAAGAAAACAAGTCTCTGTGCAGTCGAAGAACAGTTTGCAATTCGTTGAACGTCTGGTTCGACAAGAGCAACTGCTTCCGCCAATTGTCTGCGTGTTGAAACGGGTTGCTTTCAAACCCATTGCGATCGAGTATCCACGACGCTAATGTGGTTGCATAGGAACTATTTGCAGGTAAGCGTCCAACTCTTATTGGCGCATGCATACAAGATGGTTCGTTGAGCATGATACGATCAAGCCCAAGGTATTGAAGTTCCCAGGCGGACACGCCACGGTTTGAGTGAAGAAACATTTTTTTAACTTCTTCGCCAATTCGTTCCTTTGAGATGCCGACGAGTTCGTGCGAAAGGTTTCTGATTGCTTCAGCAGTTTCTGTTTCGATTGTGAATTCGAATCGAGAAGAGAAGCGGACCGCACGAAGCATTCGAAGGTGATCTTCAGCGAACCGTTCAGTGGCAGTACCAATGGCACGAACGAGCCGTTGGTCTAAGTCATTTTGGCCTTCGACAAAGTCGATAATTGTTTCATTGATAGGGTCTTCAAAGAGTCCGTTGATGGTGAAATCTCTTCGTTGCGCATCGTGTTTTGCATCGCAATATTCAATTGAATCTGGGTGTCGAGCGTCGCTGTACGGCCCGTCTTTTCGGAATGTTGCGACGTCATACATGAGTTCATTGCTTCGTACGAGCATTACGCCGAATGCTTCGCCGACGCTTCGTGCTTTTGGGAATAGCGTTTTAATATCAGCGGGTCGCGCGGCTGTTGCTATATCGTATTCAACTGGTGCTGCACTTAGCAAACGGTCTCGGACACAACCTCCGGCGAAATACGTTTCAAATCCTGCTTGTCGAAGTTGCTTCAAAATATGTAGAGCGCCCGCTCGGCATTTGATGGGACAAATTTCGTTCATGTTGCCATGCCGTAGAAAAGCACCCACATACCTGGTCCCATCTTGTGTACTTCAGGGCCAACTAAATTATCAATGGTGTGGTCGGTTAGGCGTGGATCAATCGGAGTGCGCAGGACGACAAGGCCTTCAGGGTCGAGTATCGTGTTGAACGTGCGAACTTGATCAAAAATTCGTTCTCGAGTTACTACGTCTACCATCATTGCGTAGGGTGGATCAATAAATACCACATCGACTGGCCGTTGTACTCGAAGAAGAGGCACCGATGAAAGCGCATCGCTTTGTAAGGCGATTGCAATATCTTTACAGTCAAGTGTTGCTATGTTTTCTTCAAGCATGGCGAATATTTTTCGATCTTGCTCAACGAGGACCACTTCTTTAGCACCCCTGCTTACTGCTTCTAGACCCATTGTGCCTATGCCTGAGAATAAGTCGAGGACTATGCCATCACCGATATGACCTCGTAGTTGGTTAAAAACAGATTCACGCGCACGACCGGTCCAGGGCCGGGTGGTTTCGTTATCTCGAGGTGTTTTAAGCCGTCTCGATTTGTATTGTCCCGATAAAATTTTAATCATTCTGCATAGGATACCTTCTTTGGCACAATCAGAATTGCTCTTTATGGTGTCTGACCCAAGGTGTCAGACCCCGTTAGTATGTGATGAATGAATACTCGTTTTAAAAGTTTACCGAGCCGTCTTAGGGCAGTTTCTACGGAAGTACACATTGGAGAGGTGCCCTGCTTACTGTGTTGTATTGACAAAAAACCACGGCCTTGTATGCTTTGGATGCACGGAAGAACGGCCGACAAGGAACTCGATCCAGGCAGGTACTTGCGTTATATTCGACGCGGAATTAATGTTTGCGCGATGGATTTGCCGGGGCATGGATCTCGATTTGATGCAATTTTGCAAGAATCAAGTGCATCACTTGCGGTGATGCAAACTATGGCATCTGAGATTGATTCTGTTATGCGAGGCTTAGAAGAGCACGGCAGCTTTGACCTACAAAGAGCAGGAATTGGTGGCATGTCCGTGGGCGGAATGGCGACAATTCAGCGATTGTTGCATCCTCATTTATTTAAAGTTGCGGTGCTCGAAGCAACAACGGGCGACTTGCAATCCATGAAAGATTTTCCTTTATGCGAAGGCCTCGACCCCTCTATTCTTCACGCACTAAATCCGATGGACCGTCTCGATGATTGGCACGATTTGCCGTTGATTGCATTTCATAGCAGAAGTGATGCGTGGATTCCGTTTGCTGGACAGGAGCGTTTTATTGAAGCGCTTACGTTAAGAAGCAACGCCGGACCAAAAGACAATACAATTGAGTTTGTTTCTTTTAACAAAACAGGTGCCCCATTCGAGCACATTGGATTTGGACGTGAATCGGCATTTGTGAAGGAAGTGCAAGTAGAATTCATTGCGAAGCATCTTTTACATGATATGGAGACCCAATGACAACAACACAACGAGATGGCTGGTACGGAAAATTTGGTGGCAGGTATGTTCCAGAAACGCTGGTTTCTGCTCTTGATCAACTTGCCGATGCCTGGAAAGAAGCGAACATTGACCCTAAGTTTCATGCGGAACTCGATGGGCTTCTTGAGCACTACGTCGCACGGCCAACGCCAATAACATTTGCTCCACGTCTAACTGAGCATATCGGTGGTGCAGAGATCTGGTTAAAACGAGAAGATTTAGCACATACTGGTGCACATAAGATAAACAATACAATTGGGCAAGCGCTTTTGGCAAAGCGCATGGGAAAGCAAAGGATAATTGCAGAAACTGGCGCAGGCCAACACGGAGTTGCAACAGCAACTGCGTGTGCCAAGCTAGGCTTATCTTGCGAGGTCTACATGGGCGCAGAGGATGCGAGACGGCAGGCGCTCAATGTCTTCAGGATGAAGTTGCTCGGCGCACAAGTAAATGTTGTTGAGTCAGGCTCAAAAACATTAAAAGATGCGACAAATGAATCTATGCGTGATTGGATGGGTTCTGTTGAAGAAACACATTACATTCTTGGTTCGGTCGTTGGCCCCCATCCTTTTCCGCTGATTGTCCGTGAATTGCAATCCGTGATTGGCAAAGAAGCAAGGCAGCAATGCGTTGAATCGTTTGGAGAACTTCCGAACTGCATAGTTGCTTGCGTCGGTGGTGGTTCAAATGCAGCAGGGATTTTCACGCCGTTTGTGCAAGATGCAAATGTGCAACTCATTGGGATCGAAGCAGGAGGAACTGGTTTGGGGATAGGGAAACATGCCGCCCCGCTCTGCCTTGGTTCGCCAGGTGTTTTGCATGGTTCTCTAAGTTACGTTTTACAAAATCAAGATGGGCAAACCCAGGACGTGCATTCATGTTCTGCTGGTTTGGACTATCCAGGCGTTGGTCCTGAGCATGCATTTTGGAAAGACGATAATCGAGTTTCATATCAAATTGTAGATGACAAAGATGCGCTCGAAGCATTCCAACTTCTGTGTGTTACGGAAGGAATAATTCCGGCACTTGAATCATCGCATGCAGTTGCTGGTGCTGTTCGAATAGCAAAAGAAATGGCAGCAACTGAACGACTCCTCATTAATCTGTCAGGCCGGGGCGATAAAGACGTTGAAGAAGTCCAGCGTTTATTGTCCCAAAGTTGAACACCCATTTTCATTCAGTTTATCTGTAGCGGGTAGATAAATCTAGATTAAGCGGCGGTTGGGCTGCAACATTTTGCGGGGCGCTTGCCAGCGTTTTCAGCATCTTTAAATGTAGGATAGCCAACTTTGTTTTTGTCACTGATTCGTTGTCCATTTCCACAGTCTGCCTTATGAAACACTTTGCTTCGCTTGGAAGCAAGGAACGGCGCTGTATCTGGCGCAGCAGTTTCTGAGTCTGTATTACTTGGCGACACTGTTGGTGCTACGGGGGCAACTGGTGATGCTTGTAATGCTGCTTCTGTGAGTGCTGCCGGCCAACGTGTTCCTGTTTTAGAGTCACCCGCACCTTCATGAGGAACTAAGTCAACGGCAATCGCACAATGGTCTGATGCATAGCCTGCGGGAATTGGATCTTTGCGCCAGTCATAGTCAGGTTGAGAAGAGCCAAGGACAAAACCACTGTCGACAACAAGTTCGCCAACAGCTGGTGCATTCAGCATAATAAAATCAATTAGTCGGCCCGACGTGTGCGTTTTACGAAGAGGTGATGTGTCTCCCCACTCTGCATTTGCAACTCGGAATGACAGTGCATCGGTCATACCATTTCGTAGGTACACCCGAGTGGAACGATCCCAAGGCTGTGCGTTGAAGTCTCCAATCACAGCAATGTTTCGTTCGGGGTCTATGTTGTTCATATCTTCGATGTACTGCATGATTTGCAACGCTTCGAGTTCACGATGCCACGCATTTCGACCTGCTTTATGGTGAATACTAAAGACGGTAAGCTCGTATCCCTCTGGAGTTTCTACAGTAACGCACAGTGGGCTTCGTTGAAAACTGATTTCATCTTCGCCGCTTGGAATTTCTGTCCAACCACCACCAAGGCGGTCTATTTTTGTAAGGTCAGAATTTTTCCACGTTTTTACTTCGGTTACTGGAAAACGACTCAGTACACTTTGTTCGATTCCCCTGTAGTATCCGACTTCTTCCGAGACGACGAAGGTATACCCCATATTAGGTAAGTAGTTTTCATTAAACCATTTAATGGCAACGAGTCCTTCTACTTCTTGCAATGCAAGCACATCAGCATCAAGCTCACGAATAACTTTGGCAAGTTCTTCGCACCGAGCTTCAGAAGTAGGACCAGGATTGTCGCCAAAGTCATCGTAATCACCTTGCAGTGATGGGTCGTCGACTTGATCAAAGAAGTTCAACATGTTGTAAGAGCCAACACGAATAGTTCCTTCAGTGCGAGGCATTGCCTCGGTGAGTCCAAATCGATGTTCAGGCGATGATGCAAGCATCACCATAGTAAGTGCAATTATTTGAAAAATCATTCCACGATGATAGCGGAATAAAGCTTCTTAGTCGATGGATGCCTGCCTATGATCTGCATTGATTCTTGATACAGCTTGTGCACGAAGTAAAAGCAACGCAGTTTCAAGCTGAGGGTCTAAACCTTCAGATATAAGATCCTGAATATTTGGACGCGCGTTGAGGTCCGTTCCTGGCAAAATCATATCTGCATCACGTCGAAGTTCATTACTTTTTGTAATTTGATCCGGTGACATGGAAACTTCAACATCTGGAACAACACCCCAGTCGTTTGATCCACGCCTTTTGTGTACGAGTCTTCCAGGTGTAATGCCAGCGTCTGCTGAAGGTAACCGATAAAACTGTGTTGTTAGTTTTACATTTGCTTCGTTTGCAATTTGATGTACTGTCTGCACACTGCCCTTGCCCCAACTTCGCTGGCCAACAATAACTCCAGCGTCATGTGCTTGAATGCAACCGCTGACAATTTCACTTGCACTTGCCGACCCTTGATTAATAAGTACGACTACAGGGATGTCTGCTAAGTATGCACGATTTGGTCTGGCTCGCATACGGAAAAGTTCTTCGCCGTTTGCAGCTTCGCCACTGACAATTGTGCCTGAGCGGACAAACAAGTTTGAAATTTGTCGCGCAGTTGGAAGCAAACCGCCAGGGTTATATCGAAGATCGAGAATCAACCCGTTTGGATGTCCCTCTTCCTCCATTTCGCGAATTGCTGAAAGCATGTCGGAGTAGGATTCTTCAGAAAAACTTGTGAGCTTTATGTAGCCAATAGAGTTGTCCTTGTCGACGAACCATTCCCAGTCAGGCGAGCCATCTTCGTCGAGGCTCTTTTTCCACCAGCCCTGAACAGAGTGCAGTTTGATCGCATCACGAGTAAGTGTTATATCGATAGGTTTATCTTCTGTTTCACGTTTCAACGTCATCGTAACAGCAGTACCGCGTGGGCCAGTTATACGATCGACTGCGTCATTGAGTGTCCAGCTACTTGCCGCTTTACCATTGACGCCAACGATGACATCATCGGGTTGTACGCCTCCGTAATACGCTGGTGCGCCTTCAATAGGGTTTACCACCATGATTTCGCCTTTTGTATTTTCGCGAATCACAATGCCAACGCCAACGAAACTTCCTTGTGTTTGTTGTTGAAAACGACGTGATTCGTCAGGCCAAATGATGGTACTGTATTTGTCAAGTTTACTCATCGCTCCATCGCCAAACTCGCGCAAAATCATGCCTTGTGGGAGTTGCATTGCCGCATCATTTGCGGCAAGCAGTCTTTGCAAGAGTTGCGTTAAAGCACGTTTGCCAGAAATATGTTCTAGGTATAGCGAATAACTCTGTATTTCTTCGTCAACTGCAATCAGCCATGCTTCTTGGAGTGCTTTGTCAGATGCTTTGGCAAATGTTTCTTCAATAACTGGCAGTTCGCCAAGTTTTCTGACTGAGCGTAAGCCACCACCAATAAGTTCACCCCACTCTACGCCCCTTATGTGTTCGTTCACAGCTGCATACAACGCACGGACAACGATGGTTTTATCTATATCTTCAACACGTTCTATCCAATTGCTTGAAGCTTGTTCATTAAACTCTTCAGGTTGTTCATCGCCAAGTAATTCTGCTCTTGCAACAAAAAGTTCGTGCAAGTGTTTAGGTGCGTACTGTCGGAGCAAAGAAACTTGTAGTCCGACTTCTTCAAGCTGGTCATTCCATCTGTCGTACAAATCACGCCTTGATGTGCCTTCATAAAAAGTACGTAGGTAGTAAAGAAGCGTTTGGGCAGTAAGAATATTATCGTTATCGCTAAGAGAAACAATTTCTCGTTGTGCTTGGGAAAGAACTGCTTGTACATCTTCGTTGTACATTACATCATCAAAAGATTTGCTTAGTGTTTGCGCTTTTACTGCGAGTTGCATCGCTTGCAAAATGTTTTCATTTTGAAACTCTTCGTTCATTTCTGCAAGTGCTTGTGTGCGCGAAGAGTCAGTTTCTGCTTGTTCTGAAATGCGGTGATCACGATATGTTTCAAGATGTGATTTAAAAGATAAAAGTGCTGGGTCTTCGCCTGCTGGAACTTCATTTAAAAGCGACTCAACGGTTTCCCAATTACCGTCCGATGCAGCACTCCAAATCTGTGTTGACCACTCTGATGCGCCTTGCTGAAAAGCAGGTGCAAAATGTGCAAAGCAAGTTACGCTCGCAACTGTTGCAAGCGATAGAACAGTTCGGGTTTGGCAAATCTTCATAGGTAAAAAGTCCTTTGTAAAGCGTAAAGCAAGATTTCATTAAAATCGGCACTTTTGTGCGCTATCTTGAGGTTGTACGAAAAAACCCGTTTTATTGTTCGGGAAACTCTTCATTTTGGCGTTTCGCCGCTTCTGACCAGGGGTCGAGCTGATCAGCTTGTTCTTCGTTTTTTTCGTCACGAATTGATGTTTTGCATCTGCATTTGATGGCAACGAGTGTGATTGCTACGACGCCAAGCACACCAATCAGAAGCAACAGCCCTGCGACGATGACAAGAAGCTGAACAGGAGTGCTCATGGTGCTTTAGCCTGCAAAGCTTCTTCGCACATTTTTTTTTCATTGCGCACTATGTCACTAGCTTGTAAATCTGCAGGTAGTGCAGAGAGGATATCGATAGCATGCGTTGGTTGTCCAGAAATTCGAAGCACGCGAGCTTGGATGAAACGTAAATTCGAATCATTTGGCTGAATTGCACACCCCTTTTTAGCAAGTGGTATAGCTAAATCAGTATTTCCTAACTCAGCTTCAATAAGTGCAGATGAAAGTAGTGCGTGTGGTTCAATGGAGTCACGCTGGATGCTTTCGTCAATCCACGTTTTAGCTTCTTTCCAGTTTTTGTTGAGCATTTTGATCTGCGCAATAAAAAAAGCAGCTCGTGCATCTTGACTATTCGAGTTGTGTGCGAGCTTGTAAAAATGAAGCGCCGTTTGTTCATCATCCTGCATGTGCGCAAGTTGTGCTGTTGAAAGTTGCAACAGCCCAGGGTTTGTTGCAGTTTCGCAAGCATCTTTATAAGCTTCAAGGGCGCGTCTTTGATACTTTTTTGCTTCCTGGTTGTCGCCATTTTGGCGCGCATCTGTTGCACAAGCAAGAAGCACAAGGCCAAATGATTCTTGTGTTTCAGCACCACGTGGATCTTTAGTAACAAGAACGTTCATGATGGCGAGTGCCTCTGTGAACCTGCCTGCATCAAGGTATTCCATCGCGGCATCAATCGAAGCCCTGCGTTGCTCGACAGTGATTGTGGCTTCTTGTGGAGATTCTGCATTCTTGCACCCAATAAGCAAGGCAACACAGAGTACGGCGGGTATCATGCAAAGTATGACAGAAACGGTTTTTTCAATAGACACCATTCCTAAATCATACGCACCAAATGAAGTTGAGGCGGGAATTATTGCAAAATGGAACGATGCTTCAATTGGACAGTGCGATGCAAACGCTTCAGGCAAGCCTTTTTCCATCTTAATCCCCCCTCCCAACGTGACAGCACCACTCCATCTTGGTCATGCACTTAACAACACGTTGCAGGATGTGCTCATACGTTGGCATCGAATGCGCGGCGACTCGACCCTTTGGATGCCAGGCACTGATCATGCAGGGATTGCAACGCAAACTGTTGTTGAAAAACGCCTACTTCAACAGGAAGATAAAAAACGAACAGATTTCACTCGTAAAGAATTTGTTTCAAGAGTGCAATCTTGGAAAGATGAATACGAAACAACAATTTTAAGGCAATTGAAAGCTATTGGCGCTTCTTGTGATTGGGAGCGAACTCGTTTTACGATGGACGAAATGTGCGCATCTGCAGTGCGTGAAGCTTTTTTTCAACTCTATAAAGATGACTTGGTGTACCGAGGAAAGCGGTTAGTAAACTGGGATCCCATAACGCTGACTGCACTAGCCGATGACGAAGTAGAAATGAAAGAAGTCGAAGGAAACATGTATTACCTTCGCTACCCACTTGATGATGGCAGTGGATTTGTCACCGTTGCAACAACAAGACCAGAAACAATGCTTGGCGATACTGCAGTTGCAGTAAATCCAAATGACCCTCGAGCAGAAGCACTTCGTGGAAAATCAATTCGCCTCCCAATCGTTGGCAGGATCATTCCAATTGTCGAAGATGACTATGTAGTCATGCAAGGCGCCGATGATCCTAAAGCAGAATTTGCGACTGGATTCTTAAAGGTGACACCTGCGCATGACCAAAACGACTGGGATATTGGACTTCGTCATGAACTTGCTGCTATTAACATCATGGCTTCCGACGCATCTATTTCTGATGCGTACGGTTGGGACGACGCCAGTGACGAAGCGAAACAGTTTGTTGGAATGTCACGTGAGGATGCACGCGCAGCGGTTATCGCATGGTTTGAAGCAAATGATTTATATGAAGGTGCAAAAGAATACGCGCATAGTGTTGGGCACAGTTATCGAAGCCACGTGCCGATTGAGCCGTACTTGTCAGACCAATGGTATGTTCGGGTAACTGATGACCGTTTGTGCAACGAAGCCCTTCGCGCCATGGCAGACGAACAATATAATGGTACGCCACCCAAAAGAGAATCGGGTGAACGAACTGGCGATGGCGGCTTGCAGTTTTATCCTGAACGGTACGCCCATTCGTACCAAGCGTGGCATGAAAACTTACGCGATTGGTGTATCTCTAGGCAACTTTGGTGGGGACACCAAATACCAGTTTGGAGTAAGTCGTTTACGGAAAAAGAGACGATTGCTTGGCCACATGAAGGAAGCGATGCAATCGCTGCAAGCCAAGAGTTTGATGAAGGTGAAGACGTAACAAATGTATATCTTTGTGTTTCTGGCGGTAATGAAGAGATAGAAAGAGCAATTGAAGAAGTTGGCTTTGTGCGTGATGAAGACGTACTTGATACGTGGTTTAGTTCTGCGCTATGGCCCATCTCTACGATGGGTTGGCCAAACCCATCAGTATTCCCCGAAACCGACGGCATTCTTGAAAAGTTTAATCCTTCAAGTGTGCTCTGTACTGGTCGCGACATCATTACCTTATGGGTAAGCCGAATGGTTATGTTTAATAGATACTTCCGAGGAGGTACTCTTCCATTTACAGATGTCTATATAAACCCAATGATTCAAGATGGATTTGGGCAACGTATGAGTAAGTCGCTTGGTAATGGTGTTGATCCTCGTGACATTATTGCAACGCACGGCGCAGACGCAATGCGATATACAATGGTGCAACTTGCAACGGGTACACAAGACGTTCGTCTTGCTGTTGATTTGATTTGCCCATATTCGGGTAAAGTTTTCACGCCAACGTATGTGAAATCTAAAACTGGTCATGAAGTAATGGCACCATTGCAGTCTTCTCCTCAAGACGAAACAAAGAAAATGTGTACCTTGTACGGAATGCTGATCGGCGAGGTAGAAAACTGCGAAGAAACTCCTCTCGCAGTAAATGCATCATCCCGTTTTGATGTTGGTCGTAATTTTGCCAATAAATATTGGAACGCTATCAGATTTGCACTAATGAACATTTCGAATCCTGCAGCACTAGTGCGTAAAGAAGACTTATTGCCAGTTGATCAATGGATGTTGTCGCGTGTAGTCTCTGCTACGAACAAAATACACGATGCCCTTTCAGAGTTTCAATTCAACAATGCAGTCGAAGCGCTTTACGATGTGCTTTGGCGCGACTTTTGTGATTGGTACCTTGAAGCAGTTAAGCCAACAGTTAAAGATAGCCCATCGCAACAGCGCGTTTTGTTGACCGTTGTCGATGTGATTAGCCGTCTCTTGCACCCAGTGTGCCCCTTTGTCACAGAAGCAATTTGGCCACATATCCATGCACTTCCAGAAGGCAGCATTGCTGGTGTATGTTTGCAAACAACGCCCCTTGCCTCAACATCTTCATGGCCTGAATTGTCTACGTTGAAAGTAGATGGTGATACGGTCGCTTCATTTGAACAAGTGCGAGAACTTATCAATGCAATCCGCGGGGCTCGTGCATCGCAGAATGTAAAACCAAAACGAAAAATTGATTTATACGTTTCCTCTTCGTTGTATGCTTTGGCAAGTGAACATTCTGTAGTCTTGCACTCACTTGCGGGGCTCGAAAGTTGCAAAGTCCAAGACGAAGCAAGTGAGGGTTTTGCGGTCCTTATTGATGGGGAAACTATTTTGCTTGCAAACATGTTTGATGTAGTCGAACAAGAAGATAACACCAGCCGGCTTGCTGAAGAAATTACAGCCCTTGAAAAGAAAGTCGCTGGGTTCAAGGGACGTCTCGCAAACGATTCGTATGTAAGTAATGCGCCGGACCACGTTGTACAAGAAACACGCGATATGCTTGCGCAGTGTGAAGAAGAACTTCGGCTAGCTAAAGAGGTAATTGCAGGATGATTTTTCGAATGGTACTGATCTTGTGTGTTTTGGCATGTGTTTCTTGCACGCCTTCACGAACTGGAACGGTTGTGCGCCCAGCAATTTCTCTGGCACCTGAAGTTGCGCGGTCAGACTGGTCGTTCGAGGGCAACGCCGGTGTCAAGTTTGAAACTCCTTATTGGAATATCCATTCCACTATTCAAATTCCGCGAATTGTAGATGCACTTCCAAACTTTTATTCAGACCTTTTGGAACACTACACGACCGCGTTTGGTGAATTTCCTTATCCAAAAAGGCGTATTAATGTTTATCTGTTTGCAAATGAACTTCAGTGGCAACAAAAGTTGCAACAAATGATTGGTGATGACGCAAAAGAGTGGTTTGCACTTGGGCGAGGTGGCTTAACAGTTGATGGTGAGGGTATTTTGTATTATCTTGATTCTCGTGGGCGTTCGCGGGTCACTTTGCGAATTGCTGCCCATGAAGGATGGCATCAATACGCTGAATCAGTTTTCATAAACTCTTTGCCGACTTGGCTAGATGAAGGGATTGGAACATGGATGGAAGGATTCCGGATTCGTTCGGGGACTGTTCGTTTTACGCCTTTAAGCAACTGGGACCGATTGTCAACTCTGAGAAAAATTGTATCTGCTGATCGTCTTGAGCCACTATCTACTCTGATGGCCTCTGACCCTTCGGAATTGCTCGCGACTGGACGAACCACATTGCTGGCATACTACGCGCAGGTCTGGGCGTTGACGAGTTTTATTGTTGAGTACGAGCATGGGAAATATATGCCTGCGCTTAGAAGTATTTTGAATTCTGGGCTTGCTGGAACGTTGCGCACACCGCGTGGAGGTTGGCTCTATGCATTTACATCTTCACCGGCTGAGTTTGAAAAAGAGTATAAGGAATGGGTGGCGGATTTTGCAAAACCCGGTTCATTGTGGCGTTAATCGGACTTGTTTCAGACTCACATGGCGAGTGGTTACGGACGCGCGAAGCAATGAAACTTTTGCGCTTGAAAAAATGCGATCGCATTTTACACATGGGTGATATTGAAACGCATGAAGTTCTCGACGAACTCGCTGGGCTTGATGTCAGTTTAGTTTTTGGGAATTGCGATTACGTTTCGAGTTTGGAAGACTATGCTCTGTCACTTGGAATCGATGTGCAGCATCCTGCGGGATTGTGTGAAGTTGATGGAATTCGTATTGGTTTTTTACACGGACACGATGAATCCCAGTTTCATCGTTTTATTGATGATGAAGCAGTTACTGTGGTAGTGCATGGTCATACGCACGAAAAACGCGATGAAACGATTAATAAAACGCGTTGTTTAAATCCTGGAGCATTACATCGTGCGCCTGTGTACACTGTTGCTGTACTAAACACAGAAGATAACACAGTAACGTTTTATGAATTGGATTAACGAATGACTGACCAAGTGCAACAAAATCAATTTGACGCAGAGGCCATGGTTATTCGTAAAGCATCAGATAATGACATTCTTGTGTTGCGTGAACTTTTTGAGAAAAGCAGAGTCGAGGGTCAAACCAGAGAAAACGATACAGGTGCTGATCTTGATTATTTAATGGCGGGATATTTTGAATGCAAGGATAGTGGCTTCTGGGTAGCGCAGTATAGAGAGTGGATTGTAGGAATGATCGGCGTACAGCGCGTGAGCGATAACTCTGCAGAAATTCGGAGGTTGCGCGTGCGTGACACGTTTCGCCGCAATGGAATTGGAACGGAACTTATGTTGCATGCGATTGAGTTTTGTAAAGAGAAGCAGTTTTTAAAAGTAATCCTGGACGTTCGTATCGAGCGGTCCCCTGCTATCAAGTTATTCGATTCATTTGGTTTTTTGCATGGTCGAGAGCGTGAAAGCGAAGGCAGAACGACAATCGATTTCTACCTCGATTTATATAGCGATAAGACTGATACATTGCATTAACAAGATTAATGGCTTATAACTTTTTGTTCTAGCCAGTTGCGGCAATAGAAAAACCCAGAAAAAAACCCCTCTAGAAGCAACACTTTTAAAGGGGTTTTAAGCGGGTGAACGGGTTCGAACCGTCGACATTCAGCTTGGAAGGCTGACGCTCTACCAATTGAGCTACACCCGCATTCGTGATTGCCTATTGTAACAAATTGGTTATTCGTTTGTGTTTTTTGTTGTATTTGATCAATTTTAGTGCTACATTTATATCAATCGTTGGCGCTTTGTCAATGAGGAGAAGGAAAAGAACCATGTTCAACGCACAATCTGTCGTCGCGGCTACTGCTGCAATTTTGTTCAGCACAACTACTTTTGCTGATTTTTCTATTAATAACGGTCTGCCGCTCGATGCCGTTCCGAGCATCACGATTCCAGAACTTGATTGGGCTGCAGTCTTTGCTGAAGATGCACAACGATCACGCAAAGATGAAGCACCCCGTTTTGCGATACCACATGATGTTCGGATTACCCCTGCTACCGACGGTATCTGGGAGCGACTAGATAGAAACACCATGCGTTGGAGTTTGCGAATAGGTTCTGCTAATGCGATATCACTGAACCTAGGTTTTGAGCATTGGGAATTGCCACGGTCAGCAGAAATGACGATGGCAACAGTTGATGGCGATTTTGCGCTTCGGACCTTTACAGCAGAAGATAACAAACCACACGGAGAACTTTGGACGCC
>CEOP01033889.1_pt1 | contig 14661 bp, 18 predicted proteins | sample 361301 | NCBI WGS metagenome assembly CEOP01 (sample SAMEA2619548, study PRJEB7988) | marine metagenome | biome: marine biome (ENVO:00000447); feature: deep chlorophyll maximum layer (ENVO:xxxxxxxx); material: "saline water (ENVO:00002010), including plankton (ENVO:xxxxxxxx)" | depth 55 m
TTCATTGTTTTGAGTTTAGAATAATCAATCATATTTTTTGTTTTCTCAGTTAAAGGAATATGTAAAGATAAATAATCACATGTTTTTAAACCATTATCTAAATTATCAATTTTATCTCCTCCTAATTCTTCAATTGATTCTTTTGATACAAATGGATCAAAAATTTTGACCTTCATATCAAAACCCAGACACCTCTTGATTAAACTCTTTCCTATTCTTCCAAAGCCTATGATTAAAATCTCTTTATTGAATAATTCAAGTGTTTCAATGTTTGAAGAATTTTTTTTAAAATTCCCTGATCTTACTTCAGTATCATATAGATCAATACTTTTTGAAATAGATAACATCATATAGACAACATGTTCGGATACGGCTACAGCATTAGCAGTTGCAGTAATTAAAAGTGCAATATTTTTTGTTTTAATATAGTTTAAATCTACATTGTCATAACCAACACCATGCCGTGAAATAACTTTTAATTTTGGGCAGTGCTTAAGAATATTTTCACTTAGTTTTGTAACTCTTAATGTACAAGCGTCAAATTCAGGCAGTTTTTTAATTAAATTTTCTTCAGAAATATCTGTTATTAGTTCGTAATCATAATCTTGTTTTCTTTTTAATAATTCTAGACCGTCGTTATGAATTTTTTCTATTACAGCAATTTTTTTCATATGCAATTGGCGGTCCCAAGGGGAATCGAACCCCTCTTTGTTGGATGAAAACCAACTGTCCTAACCGATAGACGATGGGACCGTTTTTTTGAACGTCTTATTAACAGAAATATCGTCGATAATAAACTCCACATTTGATTGCCCTTTCCACTCGTTTAGGGATAATTTTCCAGCAATATTAAATGTTTTACTATTCTTTTTTAGTAGATATGCTTCAAAATCATTATTTACAGCATTAAAAGCAATTGATTTTATTGATGAACCATCTTTTCCAAGTAAAACAGATTTTATATGTTTTTCACCAACAATTTTTCCATTGATTGTCTTTAAGTCTTCTATTACAAATTTTGGCTCAGGGTTTCCTGACCCGAAAGGTGATAATAAAGCCACTTTATTATAAAAATCTAAATTTACTGCTGCAGGCGAGATAACACTATCTAATAATAATGGTTTTTTACTCACTAAATCTTCATTAATACGTCTAAATTTTCTAAATACAAAATTTTTAAATTTTTCAATATTTTCTACTTTAATCGAAAAACCTCCAGCCATTTTGTGACCACCTCCTTTAATTAATATATTTTCTTGAGTTGCAGAGATTATAACTGAACCAATATCGAAACCTACAATAGATCTAGCAGATGCTTTTCCAATATCGCGATCTATTGAAATAATAATTGTCGGTTTATTGAATTTTTCTTTTAATCTTGATGCAACTATTCCTATTACGCCTTCATGCCAATTATCACCGCTTAAGATTAAAACAGGGTCTTCAATATAATCTTTTGTATCTTTCAAAATCTTTTTCATGAGGTCTTGCTCCAGTAATTGTCTTTCTTTATTATATAAATCTAATTCTGAAGCAATTTTAAATGCATTTTTAGGATTCTTGTTTAATAGTAAATTTGCACCGTGTGAACATTTACCTACTCTTCCTCCAGCATTTATACGAGGTCCAAGCATATATCCAAGATGATAAATAGAGGGATTAGACTCGATTTTACAAATATCTAATAATGTTTTTAAACCTAAATTCTTTTTTGATTTAATAATTTTTAGTCCTTGTTTAACAAGAGCTCTATTCAAACCTGTCAAAGGCACAACATCACATATCGTTCCCAAAGATACTAAGTCAAGATAATTAATTAAATTTGGTTCTTTAATTTCATTGTTTTTAAACCAATTATTTAAACGTAAAGATCTATTTATTGATATAAGAAACATAAAAGACACTCCCGCAGCACATAGATATTTTAAATTAGATTTATCGTCTAATCTATTAGGATTAATAATTGAAAAAGCATTAGGAAGCTTTATATCGGATTGATGGTGATCAATAACTATAACATCAACATTATTTTTTTTAGCATAATTAATTGCTTCAAAAGAAAGAGTTCCGCAATCTACAGTATAAATTAATTTTATCTTATTTTTAATTAATTCCTTAAAACTTTCAATTGACGGTCCATAACCTTCTTTTTTACGATCTGGTATATAAATTTGATAATCTAAATTTAATTCAGAAAAAAAATTTCCTAATAAAGCCGTAGAGGTTGCTCCATCTACGTCATAATCCCCAAATATTCCTATTTTTTCTTTTTTTTCAATAGCTTTAAGCGATCTTTGTGTAGATTTTTCCATGTCGACCAAGATATTCGGATTTGGTAATAAATTTTTAATTGACGGATTTAAAAAAGAATTAATTTCTTCTTTTTTAATATTTCGTATTGAAAGAAGTTTTGAAGTTATTTCATCTAATGAAAAATGTTCTTTTATAAATCTTATGTCTTCTTCGCTGTATTTTTTTAACTTCCAATTTTTTCCACTTAAAGAAAGCAGGTTCATTTATTATAAATATTAGTAACAGATTTTATGATTTTTTGACTTTTATGAAGTGTAAACGAATTAACTTCAAATTCATTGCCTAAATCTTTCACACCTTCAGCTAAATCACCTGAAGTTACACCAGTTGCACAAAAAATAACATCTCCTTTAACCATGTCATCAATATTATATTTTTTATTAAAATCCTTAATACCAAGTTTTTTTGCTCTAACTTTTTCTGCATCACCTAATACGAGACGTCCTTGAATTTGACCTCCATAACATGATAGCGCAGCTGCTACTACAACACCTTCTGGTGCACCACCGGTGCTATAATAAATATCATTTTTTGGCTTTTCTCCGATAACACTTAATGCTCCTGCAATATCACCATCAGTGATGTAATTTATATTTACATTCATTTTTAATAAATCTTTAACTATATGATCGTGTCTGGGTCTTTTAAGAACACAAGCATTTATTTCGGATGTTCTCTTATTCTTTGCTTCAGCTAATAGTTTAATGTTCTTTTCAACTCCATAATCAATATCCATTAAATTTTTTGGTAGATTAGATCCTATTACTATTTTTTCCATATAGGTATCAGGTGCAGACAGTAATCCACCTTTTTCAGATATAGCTAAAACAGAAAAAGCATTCGGCTGTCCATTTGCAGTGAATTTAGTTCCTTCTAAAGGATCTACAGCAATATCAAATTTTGGTCCGTTTAAAGTCCCAAGTTTCTCTCCTATATATAACATTGGAGCTTCGTCCATTTCTCCTTCTCCAATAACAACAGTGCCTTCCATATTAATTTTGTTTAGTTCTCTACGCATAGGATCAACAGCACCCTTGTCAGCTCCTATCTTATCTTTTTTTCCAATAAATTTAGAAGCACCGATCGCAGCTTTCTCAGTTACCTTGGTAAATAAATTTAAAAATTTTTTATCAATTGACATTTAACTGTTATCAATTCTGATTAATTTTGGTTTTTTTTTAATATAGTTTTTTTTTGTGACTTGGTTTAAAATTTTATTCAAATATTTGTTTTTCGATTTATGTGTAATTATGATTATTGATGAAATTTTTTTATTTATATTTGGATTTTGTACCAATCTTTTTATAGAAACTTTATTTTTTGAAAAAATATTTGTAATATTTGACAAAACACCTGGTTTATCTGAAACTTCAAATCTCAGATAAGCTGAAAAATATCGTTCATCAATCCCGTCAAATTTTATTCTTTTTCTTTCCTTACATGAAAGTGAAAAAGGAAATTTTATATTACCTCTTAATATAGAGGAGATATCAGATATTAATGCTGAAGTTGTGGCTGCCGGACCAGCTCCTTCTCCTTGAATAATGCTTTCACCAACAGGATATCCATTAACAATAACTGCATTTAAAACACCGTCTATACTAGCAACATATGAATCTTTCTTAATCAATGTTGGATGTACTCTTTGATAGAATCTATTGTTAAAAAACTCAGAGAAACCCAAAAGTTTAATTTTATATCCTAATTTATTTGCATTATTTATATCAGTTTTATCTATATCTTTAATGCCCTCTACATAAATCTTATCATTTAAAAATGAGTTGAAACACAATGATGATAGAATCTTTAATTTCGAAGAAACATCGTTACCATTCAAATCCGAAGATGGATTACTTTCAGCGTATCCTAATTTTTTTGCATTTAGTAAAACCTCACTAAAACTTTTATTTTCTTTATCCATTGATGAAAGAATATAATTAGAAGTACCGTTAAAAATTCCATAAATTTTTGATATTTTGTTTGCTATAAGACCTTCTTTTAGGGATCTAATTATTGGTACACCGCCACAAACGGAAGCCTCAAATTCTAAATTAACTTTGTTATCCTCTGCAATCTTTGATAATTGATCTCCATATTTTGCTATTAGAGCTTTATTTGCTGTTACAACATTTTTTTTATTTTTAAGAGCAGCAAAAACTAGTTTTTTTGCAGCCCCTTCAGCTCCACCAATTAATTCAACAATTAAGTCAACGTCTTTAAGTTTAGTCGCATCAAGATAGTTGTTTAGCCATTGGGTTTTTTTGAATTTAATGTTTCTTTTTCTTTTTTTATTTTTCGCTGAAATATATTTAACGACTGGCAGACAGTTATTTTTTTCAGTTAAAATTTTTTTATTATCGTTTAAATATTTAAAGAGATAACTTCCAATGTTACCTAATCCGATTATAGCTATATTTAATTTCCTCATTTCAATTCAATTGTCTTTTTGTAATATCTGGAAAATCTTTGTTTTTACCTATTTTTAATAAATATTTGGATATTTCATCAATACTACATTTTTCTAATATTATGCAAATATCAGCAACATCAATTTTATTGTTATTCACATTATTGCTCGATAATTCTTTCTTTTTATTGATAATTTTTTTTTCATTGATTTTGATATTTTTAACAGGTTTTTTATCTACAGTTTTTCTAGAGGCGTATTTTTCGTTATTATTTTTATCTTTGATCTTTTTTTTTATTTTACTTATCTCATCTTTAGATAGAATTTTTAATCTTTTATTTTTATTCTCTATTGATTTAATTGAAACGCTTTTTAATTCATTTGAATTATTTTGTAAGTTTAGTTCAACTAAGTCTGTATTTTTTTTCATTTTTTTATCTAAAATTTTTACTTCAATTGTTAGATTTTCTTCAAAAAATTGCTCTGCTTCGGCTTTGTTGATACAAGCATGATCACCACAAATTAAAACAGTTTTTGGTTTACTACAATTTGCTAAAAAAAAAATAGCACTAATTAAAAATATGAATTTCATTTTAAGCCTAAATTCTCAGGATATTTAAATAAAAGATTCATGTTTTGTATTGCTTGGCCAGATGCACCTTTGATTAAATTGTCAATAGCTGAAAATATAATGAACTTATTTTTAATTCTTGTTTCACAAATTGAAATTTCACAATTGTTTGTATTTAAAACATTACCAGATCCTATGGAAGTATTTAAATTTAATATTTTAATAAATTTATTTTTTTTGTAATACTTCATTAAAGTTTTTCTTATTAAGTTCCCAGATTTTTTTCTTCTAATCTTAACGTAAATTGCAGTTAAAATACCTCTAAAAGTAGGAAGTAAATGAGGATTAAAAGTATAGCTTATTTCTTTCTTAGTAAACTTAAATAGCTGTTCATCTAATTCACATAAGTGTCTGTGATTTTTTGTACTATAAGCAAATACTGATGAATATAAATTTTTGTGTGAAAATTTTTTTTCTAAATTTTTTCCAGCTCCAGAATATCCAGATTTTGAGTCTATAGTTATATCGTCCAGCTGAATTAATTTTTTGTTGATTAACGGTATTAGTGGTATTTGAATAGATGTAGGATAACAACCTGGATTAGCAATTATTCTATAATTTCTTATATTGTGTTTAGCTATTTCTGGTATTGAGTATAATGCGTCTTTAAGCAATTTAATTGCATTATGTTTAATTCTATAATTTTTATAATAAGTTGTAGGATTTTTTATTCTAAAATCTGCCGATAAATCAATAAATTTTAAATTAGGATATTTAAAATACTTTTTTAAAATAATTTTTTGAGCTTCGCCGTTAGGTAGAGATAGAAATACTAAATCTAAATTTTTCCAATTAATTTTATTAATAGATAAGATTTTAGGTAAATTTTTTTTAATTCTTTTATCAAAAAAATTAATTTTTTTTCCTAGATTTCTAGTGGCGCATAAATATTTAATGCTTACTCTCGGATGCTTAGAAAGTAATAGCACTAAATCTAAACCCGTATATCCAGTGGCGCCAATTACTGCCACATTTATTTTGTTTTTCATAGACATTAAGTCTTATATCATCGTCTTTAGTAATAGTTAAATTTAATTGATTATCTTTTCGAGAATTGAAAGCTTCTTCTGGCTTTTCTATGACCATACTTTTTACGCTCTACAACTCTAGAGTCTCTGGTGGTCAGTTTATCTTTTTTTAAATTTTTCTTTAAATTTTCATCATGAGATATCAATGCTTTTGAAATTCCTAATATTATTGCTCCAGCTTGACCAGAAAGTCCGCCACCTTTCACAGAACATTTGACATCATAATTTGAGGCAACTTCTGATATTTCAAGCGGCCTAGTTACGATAATTTGATGTACAGGTCTTTTAAAATATTCATTCATTTTTAAGCCATTTACATGAATATTTCCTGAACCTTTTTTAACCCAAACTTTAGCTATTGACCTTTTTCTTCTTCCTGTTGCATATTTACTATCTTTGAAATCAAGCTTAATTTTTTTTGATAGATTGGATATCTGATTAGAATTTTCCATTACTTAACAATATTTCTTTTATTTAATTTTTCAAAATCTATAATCTTAGGTTGCTGAACTTCATGAGGATGTTTTTCACCATTATAGATTTTTAACTTAGTAAGTTGTTTTTTTGCCAATGGTCCACCCGGCAACATTCTTTTTACAGCTAATTTAAGTATTTCTTCTGTTTTATTTTTTTCTTTTAAAAAAGATGGTGATGATACTTTTATTCCGCCTGGATGTCCTGTGTGTCTAAAGTATTTTTTATTCAAAAATTTTTTTCCAGTAAATTTTATTTTGTCGATGTTAGTAACAACAACAAAATCTCCATTATCAATGTGTGGATTATATGTTGGTTTATTTTTTCCTCTTAAAACCTTTGATATGAAAGCTGCAAGTCTTCCAACAGCGGCGTTTTCAGCGTTAATTATATACCAATCTTGTTTTATATCTTTCTTTTTAATAAATGGTGTCATGATAATGGGCGATAGATACAAAGAATGTGTATTAATGTCAATTTATTTAGTTTTTAAATAATATAGGTTTAGTGCGCTTAAAACGAATAACACGCTTGTTATTTGATGCGCTGAAGCTAAATAGATATTTAGACCACTAATAAGAGTAAAAATTCCTAATAGAACTTGTAATATTAAAAAAAAAGTTAAGATTGCTAGTGGTTTATATAAATTAAACTGTTTATTTTTATAAATTAGGATTACCAAAATTGAAATATATAAAATCAAGAAATAAGCTAAATTACGATGATAAAACTGAACTAAAGAGTGATTGTCAAAACTTAACAAGTTTTTTTCGATTAAATCATTGGGTATAAATGTGTTACCCATCATTGGCCATGTTTGATAAATTTTTCCTGCGTCTAAACCAGATACAAAAGCACCCATTATAATTTGTAAATAAATTAATAAGATTAAAAAAATATAAGGAAAATTATTGTATGAAAATTTAAAAAACGGTTTAAATGTTTTTGAAAAAAAATTAAGAATTAACCAAAACAATGATGAAATAATCAAAATAGCGATTGATAAATGAAGGGATAATCGGTAATGACTTACGGTAATGTCATTAATTAAGCCACTTTTAACCATTAACCAACCTACGACTCCCTGAATTAAAATTAAAAAAAATATGAGTGAGCAAATTTTTAAATATTTTTGATTAATTTTTTTAGATAAAATAAAAAAAATTAAAGGTATTAAGAAGAAAATACCAATTAATCTTGCTAAAATTCTATGGAAATATTCCCAGTAAAATATGAATTTAAATTGGTCAATATTCATATCAAAATTCATTAATTTATATTGGGGTATCTGCTTATATTGTTCAAAGTAAATTTTCCATGACTCATTATTCAATGGTGGAAGTATTCCTTTAAACAGTTCCCACTTAGTAATTGAAAGTCCTGAATCTGTTAACCTTGTTAATCCGCCTACGATAATTATTAAAAAGACCATAAATAACGATGTAATCAGCCAATATAAAAATAATTTATTAATTTTTTTCTCGTTCTCGTACATGATCTATAATATATATTTAAATTATTATTCTTGAAATTTTATATTGTCGCTATGGTAAATAAAAACATACTTATAATAAGAAAAAAATTGGATAAATTAGATAACAATTTATTAACAATAATAAAAAAAAGAGAAAAGCTTGTTGATTTAGTTATAAAAAATAAAAAGTACAAAAAAGATATTGTTGATAGAAAAAGGATTTCAAAAATACTAAAAAATATTGCTAAAAAATCAAAACAAAAAAAAATAGATCATAAAGTTACTCGAAGAATATGGATAAATATGATCAGAGCTTTTATAGATTATGAAAATAGAAATTTTAAAAAGAAATAGCTATTTACTATGTGGAGGGAGTTTTTTTTCTACAAAATATTCATGCTTTCTTGTATTTGGATTATATTTTTTTAGTTTCAATTTATCTTTCGCTTTTTCACCCTTAGTAGGTTTTTTTGCATAGTAAATAAATTTACTATCTGGATTGCTTTCTGGAACCATACGAACCTTAAGATGAGATTTTTTTGCCATAATTTTTAATTTGTTTAATTTTATTTAATAATTTTTTACTTTTTAACTTAAGATTATTTTTATAATAATCAGCTTTTAAACTATGATTGTTATAATCGTCAAGTTTATTAACATCAGAATCTATTAAATTTTTAACGCCCAAAATCGTCAATCCTTTATTTTTAAGTAAAAACTTAATCATTTTAAGAATTTCTAACTGTTTAGAGGTATAATATCTTCTATTATTAATTTTTTTTGCTTTAACTATTTTAAACTCTTTTTCCCAATATCTTAAAATATAATTTTGAGGTTTTTCTGTATCTGGATTTATTAAATTCAATATTTTAGAAACCTCAGATATATTATAAAGTTTACTCATATAAATCGTTCAATTTATCAGTAATTTTTTTCGAAGGTTTGAAATTAATTGTTTTTCGTGAAGAAATTAAATATTCTTTCTTAGTTTTAGGGTTACGCCCTATTCTCTTTTTTTTATGGATTAAACTAAAAGAGCCCACATTTTTTAAATTTAAATTTCCACTTATTATTTCATTAATAAATATTTCTAATAAATCATTAATTATTTTTTCACAAAATCTAAATGAATAACCTGTTTTAATCTTTAAAACTTTTATTATGTCGATTTTTTTTAAAGTTTCTTTAAACACTTTTTGAATGTTTTAGGTTTTTCCTAATTTGAGACATTAAATCTCCTTTAATAATTTTATAACATAAATCAATTGAATGATAAAAACCTATTGAGTCTATTCCGCCATGACTTTTGACGACTGGACCGTTCAAACCTAAGAAAATTGCACCATTATATTTTCTAGGATCTAATTTGTCTTTAAATTTTTTTAATGAAAAATAAGAAAAAAGAATTGATATTTTAGTAATAAAGTTTTCTGTTAATGTAGTTTTTAAATTTTTTGTAATAAATTTTGCAGTTCCTTCAGCAGTCTTTAAAGCAATATTGCCAGTAAAACCGTCCGTGATAATTACATTTGATTTTCCGCTCATTATATTATTTCCCTCAATATAGCCGTTGTAGATAAAATTCTCATCACTTGAGAGCTCTCTTAATTTTTTTGAAGCAGATTTTAACATCTCTGTTCCTTTAATTTCCTCTGAACCTACATTTAAAAGTGAAACTTTTGGTTTATCTAAAGGAAATAAAGATTTATATAGTGCGGAACCTAATTTAGCAAAATCTACTAAATTTTGGTCATTACATTCTATGTTTGCTCCTAAATCTAAAACAACATTCATGCCATACTGGTTTGGCCATAAACCTGCTAAAGCTGGTTTACTTACATCGTTCATCATTTTTAATATCATTCTTGAAATTACCAACAACACCCCAGTGTTTCCTGCTGATAAACTTATATCTGATTTTCCCTCAAGTTGATGTTGTATGCAATTCCACATACTTGTATTTTTTGAATTTTTAACAGCTGTCATTGGTGTTTCTTCATCGGACACAACAGTATTAGAATTAATTATATTAATATGATCAGTGTTTAAGTCTAATTTTTTTAATTTTTCTTTAAGTATTTGTTCTTCTCCAAAAATATTTAACACAAAATCATCAGTTTTTTTATATTTTTCTAAAAAGATCTTTATTCCTTCGATAATTTTATCTGGTGAATTATCCCCACCCATTGCATCGATAGCAATAGAAATTTTTTTAGACATATAAAAATTAAATATCTAGAATTTTTTTTCCGTTGTAGTACCCGGATTTAAGATCTATGTGATGTGATAATTTATATTCACCACTTTTTTTATCTTCCACAATATTTATTGAGGATAGCTTGTGATGAGATCTTCTCATTTTTTTTTTTGAAATAGAGGTTTTTCTTTTAGGTACAGCCATAAATTAAAACTTGTAATTTTTAACCTCTTCTAGCACAGAATTTGGTGATTTATCAAAACAAAATTCATAAAAATTATTTAAATATTCAACAAATTTGTTACTTTTTTCAACATTATCTTTAAGATTAGTGAAATATTTGGTAATTAGATTTTTATTAACTGTGAATAATGAGTCATCTTCACTTAATTTAATAAGAATGTCATAAAAAATTTTATTCAAGTCTTTCATTTTTTTATTTACCGATACATCTCCAAAACCCAATTCTCTCAAATTATTTTCAATAAAAAAAAATAACGCATTGTAGGTAACTTGGTCAGGTTTTTTTCCTTTATTTTTTAAAATAAAAAGGATAATTGAATAGTGTAAAAACATTAAATATATGCGAGATTCATATGTATCATCAAAATTTAATTTCTTATAGAAGTAAATATTACGAGACAAATTTAATAATGTGTTGTAAAAATCAGGATTATGTTTTTTCGTATTAAAAATCATTTTCAAATCTATTTTATAGTTTTATTTTTAATTTTACCAGCATGTCAATTTCAACAGCCCTATAAAAACCATGGTATCATTTACCTTGAAAATAGAGCAAAAAAACTTGTTGAAAATAAATCAAATAAAAATGATGTTATTCAGATTATCGGTCAACCTCATACTAAATCTCTAAATAACGATAAAGAATGGTTTTATTTTGAAAGAATTTTTACGAAAGGTGAATATCACAAACTGGGAAGAAATCTGCTTAAATCTAATAATGTTTTAATTGTAGAATTCGATAAGTTTGGAGTTTTAAAAAACAAAGTTTTTTTAAATAAAAGTGATTTAAAAAAAGTTAAGTTTTCCGAAGAGATTACCGAAAATAATTTAACACAGAAAAGTTTTGTTCAAAGATTGCTTACAAGCATAAAAGAAAAAATGTATGCAAATAGAAGGTAATAGAGCTAGTGTGCAATTACAGCTAAAAGCAGTAAAGCGACTATATTAGTTATCTTAATCATTGGATTTACCGCCGGACCAGCTGTGTCTTTATACGGGTCTCCTACTGTGTCTCCAGTCACTGCTGATTTGTGTGCCTCGGATCCTTTTCCCCCGAAATTTCCATCTTCAATATATTTTTTTGCATTATCCCAAGCACCACCTCCTGCTGTCATCGATATTGCTACAAACAATCCTGTAATAATTACACCAAGCAACATCGCTCCTAGTGAGGATAAAGCTGCTTCCATTCCTCCGATTTGTAATATTATAAAGTATAAAACTACAGGAGATAAAACAGGTAATAATGATGGAATAATCATTTCTTTTATGGCCGCTTTGGTCAATAAATCTACCAACCTTCCATAATCAGGCTTCCTTTTACCTTTCATAATACCTGGTATTTTTTTAAACTGCCTTCTAACTTCTATAACAACCGCGCCACCAGCTCTACCGACGGCTTGCATTCCCATAGAACCAAATAAATAAGGTAACATTCCTCCAATTAAAAGCCCAGCAACTACAAATGGATTTGATAAATCAAAAGTTACAGTAACGCCTTCTAAAGCAGAACCTTTTACTGTTGAAAAGTATTTTATATCTTCTGTATAGGCAGCAAATAAAACTAGTGCTCCTAATCCAGCTGAACCTATTGCATAGCCTTTAGTTACAGCTTTAGTTGTATTTCCTACTGCATCAAGTGCGTCCGTAGTTTTTCTTACACTTTTAGGTAATTTAGACATTTCTGCTATTCCACCTGCATTGTCAGTTACTGGTCCGTAAGCATCTAACGCCACTACCATTCCAGTCAAAGCTAACATTGCAGTTACTGCTATTGCGATTCCGTATAAACCAGCTAAACTGTTTGTATATAATATTCCAGCAACAATTATTAATGCCGGAACTGCAGTTGCTTCCATTGAAATTGCTAAACCTTGAATAACATTTGTTCCATGACCCGTAGTTGATGACTGAGCTACTGATTTGACTGGTCTGTAGTTTGTACCAGTGTAATATTCAGTTATCCAAATTAATAACCCTGTAATTATAAAACCAACTACTCCACAAATATATAAGTCCATTCCATCAAAATTTTTTCCATCGTTAGAATAAGAATTACTTAGTCCAACAACGGAGTCAGTAACTGGATATAAAATTAAAAGTGATGTAACAGCAGTAACAATAAAGCCTTTATATAAAGCTCCCATTATATTTTTGCTTTTACCTAGTTTAACAAACCATGTTCCTATAATTGATGTAAGGATACAAGCGCCTCCAATAGCTAAAGGATAAATCATTAAATTATAATCTGTAGGAAAAAAAATTGAAGATAAAACCATTGTTGCTACAATTGTAACTGCGTAAGTTTCAAATAAATCTGCTGCCATCCCGGCACAATCGCCTACGTTATCACCTACATTATCCGCAATAACTGCTGGATTTCTAGGATCATCCTCCGGTATTCCTGCTTCAACTTTTCCAACTAAATCGGCACCTACATCAGCACCTTTAGTAAAAATTCCTCCACCTAATCTTGCAAAGATAGAAATTAGAGATGCTCCAAATCCAAGAGCTACCAATGCATTTATGATTTCTCTATTATCAACTTTTAAATTAATTAAAACTATATAATAAAAAGTAATTGCTAATAATGCTAAACCGGCAACTAATAAGCCTGTAATTGCCCCAGATTTGAAAGCTATTGTTAAACCAGATTGAAGACTTTGTCTTGCTGCTTCAGCTGTTCGTACATTGGCTTTAACAGAAATCAACATACCTACATATCCAGCAACACCTGACAGGAAAGCTCCAATAAAATATCCTATTCCAACAAGGTAGCTAAAAAAATAAGTTACAATCGCTAAAACAATAATTCCAACAATAGCAATAGTCTTATACTGTCTATTTAAATATGCTTTTGCGCCTATTTGAATTGCTTCAGCAATTTCTTGCATTTTTGAGTTACCTGCACTAGAAGAAATTATTTGTCCTGATAACAAGTAGCTATAGGCTACGGCTAAAATTCCGGTAAAGGCTATTAAGTATAGTAATTCTAAAAAGTTAGTCATGATTTAAAGCGCATAAATGCCAAATTAATTTAAAAAACGCAAGCTAAACTTGAATAAAATAACAGCTTTTTACTCGTCTTTTCTCAATTTTTTAGATATTTTATCTAGAATTGCATTTAAGTAACCTATTTGAATTTTTTCTAAAAAATGTTCAGAGGCAGATAAATATTCATTTATGATAACTTTTTTTGGAGTGTTGTGCCTAAACATAAGTTCAAAAATTGCTGCAAATAGAATAATTTTCAATAACTTATCAGTTTTAGATAAATTTATATCATTTATTAAGTAAGAATTAATCTGATCCTCAATAAGACCAGATCGCTCTAAAGTTCCAGTAACAACATCTTTAATAAATTTCTTATATTGGCTTTTTGGGTAATCAATTGAAGCATCAGGATTCATTAAAGCATTGTAAAGTTTTTGAATTACTTTTATTCGAGGAGATAAATTTTTAGATTTTTTTAGGTCCATTTAATAAAATGGACATGACTGCATTGGCAGCTTCTGATCCTTTATTTGGTTTTTTACTGATTGTACTTTTACACCTTTGTAGAGCCTGTCTCATATTGTAAGCAGTAATTATCCCATTACCTATTGGTTTATTAAAATTGATTGAAAGATTCATAATTGAAATAAATGTTGATGAACAAATCAAATCAAAATGTGGTGTTTGACCTTTAATGACACAGCCCAAAGCTATAAAACCATCAAATTTTCTTATATTTTTCCTTATAGCAATAGGAATTTCAAATATTCCAGGTACATTAATTAAATTTATTTTAGCACGATCATAAATTAATCTTTTTTTTGAGCTAAGTACTAATTTTTTAGAAATATCTTTATAATAATTAGCGTTAACTATTAAAATTTTTTTCATTTTATTATA
>CEOP01006322.1_pt1 | contig 14646 bp, 11 predicted proteins | sample 361301 | NCBI WGS metagenome assembly CEOP01 (sample SAMEA2619548, study PRJEB7988) | marine metagenome | biome: marine biome (ENVO:00000447); feature: deep chlorophyll maximum layer (ENVO:xxxxxxxx); material: "saline water (ENVO:00002010), including plankton (ENVO:xxxxxxxx)" | depth 55 m
CGATGTGGTACGATTATTGGCTCTATACTCTCTGTGCCAAATTGAATTTTTTCACCAGTCTGAAATGGACTTATTTCAAAAACACCTTGATCTAACATCAAAGACCATTGTGGGGTTGCGTGTATCAAATCAGCCATTTTCTGAGATACGTGTAACTTAATCCCTTTTGCACCAATAGTTTCTCGGCCAAATAATCCAAGTCCGTCGACATGGCCAAAATGTGCATGGGTCAGCCAAACGTGTTTGGGATTATTTTCACCCCAAATCTTGAGTTGTTCTCCAAGGTTTCTAGTAGCATCAAAAAGATGTTTACTTTCGTCTATTAATGAGAGCCCTAAAGAGGTTGGATACGCTACTTCATCGTGTTTTACATCCTTGCAGCATGGCATTTGGCATGATGGTTGGGGACGCCCTCCATCTTGTGCGATTCCAAGTAAGGTGGCCTCGGCCATGAGCATTGGACTGGTTTCTATTTGATGAATTATACAGTAATAATTCTTAGAATATAAAACCTCAACAAATCGAAGAACTCAAACCATACTCAATGTTGGAACTGTTGAGGGGAGTTTATGGCAAAACCAGCACAAGTCGAATTCCCTGGACAAAAAAAGACCAGAGTTAGGATGCGTGGAACGAAGCATGCTAACGAGGCGACTGTCAAAAAAATCACAAAGGAGCTCAATCGTTTACTTGAAAACCCTCGCTCGCATCTTCCTGCGATGACTTGGAGTGGAAAATTACGTTGGGGTAGAACTGATTCTGTGACTAAAACTCTAAGACAATTAGAGAGAGTAATCAAGAAGAAGAATGACATTAAATGGCTCAGTAAAAAAATGATGGCAAAACGAGGAGACCCTGTTGCAAAGGCATTCGCAGGCTCTTTACATGCTTGTCATGATGAAGAATTTACTACTGTTGGTAAATTTACATCTGGTTCTTTTGGTAGTGCTTCATTTATTCGCCGTGGAGACGGAAAGCAAGGTTACTTAGCAGGATTGCAAAATTACTCAAATCTCACTCTTCGAATGCTACCTTGGGAAGAACATGCAAAGCGAGGTATGTACTTTTTTTCATGGAAAGGTGGATTTGTTTGCACTGGTCCAAAACCAAATCCGCCCAATGAATGGGTTGACGATGTTTTAGACCGCTCAAGATTTAATTTCAAAACTGAAGATATTGATGGTGTCAAAATTTGGCATACTGAAGACGTTGATGCTTCGACTATAATCGAGTCTAATGCTTCCGATTCGGGGTGCATTAAATTTACATTTAAAAATGGCCAAATTGTTGTAATCGGCTTTGAGTCAATGGAAGGGGTATCGAAGAAGGAATCGTCTTTCATTCACCATTTGGCGCTATCTATGCTGCCACCATTTCTACCTTCAATACTTGATGTTGAAGCGATTTGGAAACCTGAAGGTTGGCCTTTGGATAAACCACTTCCTAAGGGTTCTGTTGAAGGTGTTGAAAAAATAATAGATGCTTGGCAGGGACTGACTATGAATGAAGGAATGGTCACCAAAGCCATCAAAAGGTCGATTCTCGATTCGATAGATGATGGTTTGATTATCAGTTCAAAGTGGGTTGGGACAATGGAGCATTCAGAGGTTTTCGCGGCACTTGAAGGCACCCCCGGCTCTGCGGATGAAAGAGACCTGGCAAGTCATATTTTATTGGCTGGTGTAGAAGGAGTCAGTGAAGAAGAAGAAGGCATTAGAATCAATGCCAGAGGTGAGATTTCTGAAAGAAAAACCCCAACTGTAGAGGTCATTGATGGAGCCAGTTGTGGAGATATACTGACTGCTTTGTGGGAGGATTATGGACTCAATGCACTTGCTAGTATAGGAATTAGTGGTGATGAGGGCGAAGAGATTTGGCATAAACAAAATAAGAAACCCAAACCCTTTGGTACTTTTTTGAAGAGTTTAGACTCGGCAAGGGAGTCTGCAAAATTAGTTGCTAGATTTACCACTAAAATTGGAGAGATGGGTGGCGCATCTGGCCATATTCATGACTTGGTAAGAGTTGGCCTAATGGATGGTTTGGGTAAAGCCGAAAGGATGGCTACTGCAAGGCATGATTCAATTGAAAAGGCCGCTGCGTCTTGGGCTTGGTTACTTGCTGTTGGCCGTTCTTCAGGACAAGAATGGCATTTCGATGGAGATGCTAGAAATCGGGCTAGTGCTTGGATGGGGGCTACAAAGGCCTTGGTTCTAGCAGGTGAAAATATTCTATCTTGTGAAGAAGAAGATTTAGAAGAAATGAGAAATTCATGGGATAGTGCAGTAAAATCCTTATTGAAAGATACTGGTGAAAGTTGATCACTTGACGTTGGCAAATCCTCTTTCGATATCTGCCCACAAGTCTTCAATGTCTTCAATTCCAATACTCATTCGAACATAACCAGGAACAAGTCCAGCGGCATAACGCACGTCTTCTGGAATCATCATATGGCTGGAATTAAATGGGCATTCAACCAATGATTCTACACCGCCTAAACTTGTTGCTTCGTATATCATTGTCAAACCTCGCATGAAAGATAATGCTGCAGGGTCGCCGCCTTTGACAACAAATCCGATCATTCCGGTTCCTTTTGGCATTATTCTTTGAGCAACTTCATAGTCATCATGAGATTTTAAAGTTGGGTGATTCACTTTCTCTATCATTGGATGGTTCTCTAATCTTACCGCCAACTCGGCTGCATTATCACAGATTTTTGGCATTCTAACGTGTAGAGTCCTCATACCCCTTTCTAACAAGTAACAATTATGAGGGTCTGCACTTCCTCCAAAATGCACTTTACGGTGGAAGATATTCTCAATGTGTTCGTTTGAACCGACAACTGCCCCTCCAATAATGTCTGAATGGCCACCAAGATATTTGGTAGTTGAATGAATTACTAAATCTGCGCCCATCGAAAGAGGTTGACAGCCCCAAGGAGAGGTGAATGTATTATCTACGATACACAAAAGACCATGCTTTTTAGCAATCTTAGCCATTGCTTCTATATCACATACTTTCAATACTGGATTTGTAAGTGTTTCAATGTAGAGGATTTTGGTATTTGGTTGGATTGCTGCTTCGTATGAAGATGGGTCTGTCATGTCAGACATTGAGACCTCGATGCCAAATCTCGGGAGTTCTTCGGTTAACAACCCATAGGTTCCCCCGTAAACATCTGTTGAAGCCACTATGTGGTCTCCTGCAGACAAGAATGTCATCAAAGTTGTCGAAATAGCAGCCATTCCAGAGGCGAATACTTCAGCGTCTTCTCCACCTTCTAGTGCGCACATTTTCTGACAGACTGCTTCGGCATTAACCGATGTTATTCGCGCATAAAGAAGCGTGTGGTGGGCTCCGGCCGCCCAACCCGCATACCTTTCATCAGTCAATTTATATGTCGAAGATTGGAAAATGGGGGTATTGACCGCATCGCCTACGTGTTGTGTTCCTGAATGTACTGCCTTGCTACCAAAGCCCTCGAAATCATTTTCTGAATTATCTGACATAGACTTATTCCCCTAAAACACTCTAATGATAGGAGGGTTTTGAACGATGCGCTTAATTTCTTATTCTTCTTCTTGCGAATCGCCGTCTCCTCCAAGAGATTCCACAATGATGTTTCCGATGAACAGAGAGCCTCCTCCGATGGCTATCCAGAAGGTCCAGTCCACCATGCCCAAACCAAGTCCAATCGCAGTTGCCCAAACCGGTTCAAGGGCGTAAATTATCGCTGCTTGGACCGGGTGAAGATATCTCTGGAACAGGTTTAGCATTAGCAAACAAAAGAAAGTACCTCCAAGCCCGAGTAATAATACAGGCATTAGTACTCCTTGTGAAACAACTAGAGTCCATTGCTGTGATTCTGTTCCTTCCCCTAAAACAAAAACCATCAGTATCGAAGAAATCGTAACAACGATGAACGAGGTTGTAGATACGCCTATTGGGTCTCTTTGTAAGGTAATTCGCTGTGTGAATATTATGTGAAGTGCGAATAATGCCGCACAAATTACCGTTAATAATTCACCTATGCCCCATGAAACATGTGGCGGACCTTCGATGAATCCTGCTCCGAAGGTCGCAAGTAGAACCCCTGAAATCAAAATTCTTGTTGGTCTTTTCTTAGCCAAGAAAGTCGTTATAATTGCAGTAAATACTACGTAAAGAGATGTTAGAAAGGCCGATACTGAAGGATCTATGTCGTCTAAACCGACCATCTGTGAAAAATATGCTAAAAACATCAATACTCCGAGCAAAATTCCGTCTTTCCACATCGCTTTGTCTTTTAGAGCAAGCCTTGCTTTGGAAAAGAAGGCTAGCATAACTATGCTTGCAATCGCAAATCTAGCTGCTACTAATGTGGCAACTACTCCGTTTTTTCCATATTGCGCTTTTTCAAATTCAAGATTTTCCAATGCTTGCTTCATCCAAATGAATGTCGCGCCCCACACCAGCGTAACTGCGAGAAGGGCATAAATCGCTTTACGCCTTTGTTCAGGAGAAACATTTCGGGCCAAAAAATCAGCGCCTATTGGTGCTGTATTACTCTCGCCCATAACATGGGGAATCAAATTCACCGCATGAGCCTAATGGTTGTAATTTGATAATATGCATGAATGATTGACGCGAAGCCTCAAGAAGCGGGTCCTTTCTGCCTAGTACATGGCTACTGATGCGCGCTCTTGGGAGTTGCCAATAGATACTGGTTCAATGCCAAAAAATGGCGCAGAGTTTGATGCAATAATAGTCGGCGGCGGTCCAGGTGGTTCGTCTGCAGCCGGTTATTTAGCAAAGGGCGGAAAGAAGGTTTTGTTTATAGAAAAAGGTGTTTGGCCTAGAGACAAAGTCTGTGGAGATGCTGTTGGAGGTAAATCATTAGGCCATGTTAAAGAGTTAGGAGTCAAGGATAGATTGGAAAAAACTCCACATTTTCGAGTTACAGGAATAAAATTCTCATCACCAAAAGGCCATACTGTACGTGTTGCTTTACCTGAAGACGATGTCGAAAAAATGGAAGCGGGTTACTCTTTACCAAGAGTTCAGTTCGACCATCTGCTTTTCGATGAATGTCAAAAGTTGGTTCGTGATGCTAATGGCTCGGTGATTCAAGGGGGCGATGTGAAAACTGTTCTCTTTGATGATGGAAATGGTGGAGAAGACCCCGGCAAAGGTAGCAAAGATAGTCGACATGCTGCTGGTATCGTTGTTCAAATTGGCGGGAAAAAAGGAGAGGAATTCTCCTTTTATTCTAAGGAAATTATCGGGGCTGGAGGATATCGGTGCCCGGTTGCTAAGGCTTTAGTCGAGGATACTTACGAAGAAAATATGGTAGATAGAACTCATTATTGCGGAGGATACAGAGAGTATTGGAGTAATGTCAAAGGCTGCACCGATAATTCTGGAGATATAGAAATCCACTTTGTCGATTCAGTCGTACCTGGATATTTCTGGCTATTTCCTGTGGCAGAAGGAGTTGTCAATGTTGGCATTGGAATGGTCATGAGTTTGATGGATAAGCAAAAGAAAAAGTTGAAGGCAATGCAGAAAGATGTTATCGCAAATCATCCTCTTTTCAAAGAACGTTTCAGTGAAGCAGAATTAGTTCCTGGAAGTGCAAAGGGTTGGCAATTACCATTTGGCTCGCCCCGTAAAAAAGAAAAATTACAACCCCGAAGAAATACCATGAATGGTATCAGATTGGTCGGTGATGCTGCCTCACTGGTTGATCCTTTTTCTGGGGAAGGCGTGGGTAATGCTTTGGTCAGTGGAGAGATGGCTGCAAGACATATTATCGAAAAAATACCTCATAATGTATACCAAGATGAATTATGGAGTGTTCTTGGCCCAGAATTGAAAAATTCTTTCAACATGCAAAAATTAAGCAGGCGAAAATGGTTGTTAAACTGGTTTGTCGGCAAAGCAAGTAAAAAACCAGCACTACAAGAAATGATGACTGAAATGATAGCAAGTAAAGAAGCACAAGAAAATCTACACTCTCCATGGTTTATGTTCAAGACCCTGATGTTTTAGGTGATTTAATGAATAAAGAATTGACTGAAATCGATGCTGTTTTTCTAGACTTAGATGGGACCATTTACCTTGGTGGCGAATTGATTCCTGGTGCAATTGAATTTCTGGAACGTTGCCAAGAAAAAGGTGTTAGGCGGTTTTTTCTTTCCAATAACTCGAGTCGCTCGGTTAAACAATATCTCTTGAAACTGAATAGCCTAGGAATCCCTGCGACTTCTGAAGATGTTTTACTTTCGACTCATGATTTACTTTCATGGTTAGATAGCAACAATGTCACCGATACATGGTTGGTTGGAACAGGTGGAATGAAAGAAATGCTGGAAGATGCAGGTATTTCAACAGAAAGTGAAAATCCACAATTTGTTGTTTTGGGATATGATACTGAGATAAGTTATGATAAAATTTCAACAGCGAGTATACATTTGCACTCGGGAGTTCCTTTGGTGGCTAGTCACCCTGACATGGTTTGCCCTTCACCTGATGGGGGGTTGCCAGACGTAGGAGCGTATCTTGCAATGTTCAAGGCTACTACTGGTGTTGAGCCTGTTCACATAACTGGTAAGCCTAATCCTGGGATGATACTGCATAAAATTGAGGCTTTGGGTCTAGACCCTTCTCGTTGCGCCATGGTTGGTGACCGGTTGTATACCGATATCGCTATGGCTTCAAGGGCGAACTGTGTGGGAATATTGGTTCTATCGGGCGAGGCTACTTTAGAGGACCTAGAGAACATTGGCAAAGATGATGATGAAATGCCTGACATCATTGTAGAAAGTGTAGCAGACCTGCTGTGATGTGTGATTATGAGTTTCAAGAAGCGCTGGACTTGGTGGCGAGAAAGGTGCAAGAAATTTCCCCCAGATGACATCCATAGAGCTGGTGATTTAGCTGAGATGAGATTATCTAAATTATCTAGAGCTGCGGGTAAAAAGAATGGTTGGAAGGTGTATGAATCTGTAAGGATCCCTGACCCTGATGGTGGGCGAAGAGAAATTGATATGGTAGTTATTGGCGGCAATATGATTTTGATTGTTGAGCAGAAACACTGGTCGGGGTCTTTTAGAATTACTAAAGAACATCATTTTATTCAGACCAGAAATAGAGGTGGAGAGCATAATCACGATGGTGTTGCTGATAGAATTGCTAGAAAGGCCAGATTATTGGCGGCACTACATAATGAGAGATTGGGTTTGGAAGAAGGGCCTGAGGTTCGCGTGATAGTTGCTATGACTCATCCTCGCCTTGAATGGCCAAAAATACCAGAGGATTTGGCTGGAGAAATGGTTGATGAACAAGGTATGTTAGATATATTGAAACAGGTATCTCCGGGAAAATTAAATCCTGATCTAGTGGAAACACTAGATGGTTTCAATACTTGGGATGAGGTTCATCTAAATGGAGGTTTGATGCTTAAGGGGGACGTCCATAGTTTGGGCCTGAGCAAGGACACTGATACAATGTTCTCTAAACGAAATGGTTGGGTGAAAGGTGAAACTGAGCACAATAGGTCTTTATTTTCCTTATTTAATAATCAACCATCTTCTGCCACGATAAATATTGATGGTAAAAATATACAGTGTAAATTACCGTTTGGAATGTCTCTTGTAATGCATGTGGTTGGAGAGAAAGAGCGCCGAGAAGTTTTATGGTCGCAAATTTCAAGTTTGAATGTTTCCAAGCCACCTGCTCATTGGAATAATAATTCTAAGTCATCAAAGCAATGATAGCGATTGGATGATGGGCTAGGCTCATGAGCGCCATAATGGAAGCCGTCGGCTTAGGGGCTGGAGTAATTGGAATCATTGCTTGGGGTCCTCAAATTCGACAAGTGTGGGTTCATAAAAGACACGATGGGATATCAATCCCTACTTTTTGTATCGTCGCACTATCACTATTCTTATGGCTAATTTATGGTGTATCAATAGGTTCTATTGCAATGATTGTTTCAAATATTCTAACTCTAAGCGTGATATTAATTATCATAATAGGAGTTAGGCGTTGTCGGGTTTTGGAATCTCTGGATGATGTTTAATTGAGTAGTTTTTTTCGTGAAGTTCATATATAGTGGCTCTCTCGGACTATGTAACCGATGGTTAAGTAGTGGTGTTCTAATGGCAGGCGGAAAGGACTGGGAAGATGATTTAATCGAGCAAATGGTTGAGATGTTCAAAGGTATGGGAATGTCGCTAAACAAAGAACAGGTCCGTAAACTAATGACTCAATTTAGGTCCCAATTTGAAAACATGGGCATCGATGCTGAAAAAATAGCAAAGGGCGATGTTAACTTCAATTTCGACCTCTCCAATCTGAGTAAATTATTCCAATCCGGTCAATCTATGGAAGACATTCTAAGCAATTTAGGTGTAGACTTACAAGTTGATGCTGCTCCTGTAGAGATCAAAACCCCTGAGGTGGAAAGTCAAGATGAGGATGTTTTGAAATTGCCTGTTGACGATATTTATCTTGATGGGTGGAATATGTCTGTCACTGTTGACTTTACCCTAAAAGAAGAAATTCATGAAGACGAGGTTGAATTATCACTGATCAGTGATGGAAGTTTGCTGAAGATAATGAAGTCTACTGGTATAAGCCCAGTTGCCCGGATAGAATTGCCTCACCCTTGTGAGGATGTAATCGATTGGTCTTTGACCAATGGTATACTAGATGTCACCCTAAAACTCACACCCCAAGGTTCTGCAATCGATGATGATGTGCCAGAAAATGTCGATGTTAGTATCGACTTTGGGGATGATGATGAAGACGATGATGGTGGAATCCCAATATTTTGAAAAAAGGAAGTGAAAAAATGAGTAAAGTAATAGGAATTGATCTTGGAACAACAAATAGCTGTGTAGCAACGATAGAAAATGGAGAAGCAGTAGTAATTGCAAATGCTGAAGGAGCGAGAACCACTCCTTCTGTTGTTGCTTTTGCTAAAGATGGTGGTGAGCGTTTAATTGGCGTCACCGCTAAAAGACAAGCTGTAACAAATTCAGAGAGAACTCTGTTGTCGGTAAAGAGGCATATGGGAACTAAGTGGAAAACCGAAATCGATGACAAGGAATATACTCCGCAAGAAGTTTCGGCATTTATTCTACAAAAGTTGAAGGCTGATGCTGAAGCATACCTTGGAAGTGAAGTTAAGCAGGCTGTAATTACATGTCCGGCATATTTCACTGATGCTCAAAGAACCGCAACCAAAGATGCTGGTAGAATTGCTGGTCTTGAAGTCCTGAGAATCATCAATGAGCCTACTGCTGCCGCTTTAGCTTATGGTGTTGACAAAGATGATGACCAGACTATTTTGGTTTACGATTTGGGTGGGGGGACATTTGATGTTTCGGTTTTAGAAATATACCAAGTTGATGGCCAACCACAAATCGAAGTTAAGGCGACTGCTGGAAATAATAAACTTGGAGGAGATGATTTTGATGAGAAGGTTATCGAGTGGCTAGTAAAAGAATTCAAGAAAGATACTGGAATTGATCTGTCTAAAGATGTTCAAGCCATGTCCCGATTGAAAGAGGCTGCTGAAAAAGCCAAAATCGAACTTTCTGGCACCCAGCAAACTCAAATCAATCTACCATTCATTACAATGGTTGATGGACAACCAGAGCACTTAGATATCACTCTGACTCGTGCTAAGTTTGAAGATTTGATTTCAAAACTGATTGAAAACACAATGGCTCCAACAAGGCAAGCGATGAAGGATGCTGGTGTAAAGAAAGGAGATGTTGACAAAGTAATTCTTGTCGGTGGCTCAACTAGAGTTCCTGCCGTTCAAGAAGCGGTAGAAAAGGAAGCGGGCAAAGAGCCATACAAAGGAATTAATCCAGATGAAGCAGTTGCTATGGGAGCTGCATTACAGGCTGGAATTATTTCTGGAGACGAGGGTGTTTCAGATATTCTTCTTCTCGATGTGACCCCTCTAACTCTTGGAATTGAAACTCTGGGTGGAGTTACCACTACTATGATTGAAAGAAATACTACAATCCCGGCAAGACGCTCGGAAATTTATTCAACTGCTAGCGATAATCAGCCTGCAGTTACAATACATGTTTTACAAGGAGAAAGAGAATTCGCAAAAGACAATGTAACCCTTGGTGAATTTACACTGATGGGAATACCTGCTGCTCCAAGAGGGGTGCCTCAAATTGAAGTAACATTCGATATTGATGCGAACGGAATTGTCAATGTTAGTGCCAAAGACATGGGTACTGGAAAGGAGCAATCTGTTAAGATAGAGTCACAAACCTCACTTAGTGAAGATGAGATACAATCTAAAATTTCTGAAGCAGAAGAATTCGCTGAAGAAGACCAAAGAAGAAAGGCTAAGGTTGAGTTAAGAAATATGGCTGACCAAGTTGTATATCAAACTCGGCGCACTATTGAAGAGGCTGGAGATAAACTGGAAGATTCTGATGTTGAACCCGTAAAGGCACAACTCGATGAACTTGAAAAATTGGTTCAGGATGAAGACGGAAGACCTCTAGATTTGGAAAGTATTGATGAAGCGGCAATTCAGGCTAAGGTCAAAGAAGTCGAAGAAGCAATGCATGGTGTTTCCGCTAAATTGTATGAAGCTGCTTCTGCGGAAATGGCACAACAAGACGGTTCTAGTGAAGACGGAGATATCGATGTCGGTGGCGATGATGTTGTCGATGCTGATTTTGAAGTAGTCGACGAAGATTGAGTCGCGCTTATGTCTATGATGTGGGTGGCCTAACTATGGGCGAGAAGGAAATTCTTGAAGATACCACTCGCTCGACTGGCCGCGATGCTTTGAAGAAAAACGTTCAGGCCGCTATTGCCCTTTCGGGCGCAATCCGTTCAACTTTAGGCCCCAAGGGACTTGATAAATTATTGATTGATGATGATGGGAGAACCCTTGTTACTAACGATGGAGTCACCGTATTAGAGACTGCAAAAGTTGAGCACCCAGTTGCTAAAATGGTTATTGGGGCATCTTCACTACAAGATAAAATTGCCAAAGATGGAACTACAAGTACTGTCATTATTGCATCTGAAATGCTTAGAAATGCTTGGGAGTTGGTGGTTCAAGGAATTCACCCTGCCGTCATAAGTCGTGGTTTCCGTATGGCGGAACAAAGGGTGGTCGAAGCAATAGATGGGTTATCGCTAGAAGGCAATAAAGAACTATTCAAAAAAGCGGTTATTTCTGCATTATCTGGCAAAGGACATAATTTATTGAAAGAGATTGTTAGCGAATTATCTTTGAGTGCTGTAGACATTGTTTCTGACGGAGGTAGTGTAATTGATAGAAGTAAAATCAAAATTATCTCACAAACAGGCAGTTCAATCAATGAGTCTGAAGTAATCCAAGGCTTGGTTTTAGCAAAGAAGAGAATTGATTCCTCGATGCCCAAACACGTGAAGAATGGCGCAATCTTACTAGTAGATGGTGGAATCGAGCGTAGATCTTTTTCTTCTGATATGAAATTAAATGTTACAACGCCAGGAGTATTGGAATCGTTTAGAGTCAAAGAACGAGAAATGCTAAACGGCCAAATTAGTAAATTGAAGGAACTCGGCGTAAGCGTCGTTGCTTGCAAAGAGGGAATAGATGATGATGTCAAAGCCCAATTGGTCAAATTAGGAATTCAAGCATTTAGAAGGGTCTCTAAGGCCGATTTAGATCTATTATCAAAATCTTGTAATGCAACTATCGTCCATGACGTTATGTCTGCTAGTAAAGACAATGTTGGAAAATGTTTGTCGAGTTCTAATAAAACTCTAGGCGGATTAGAACATTGGGTTGTCGATGCTGAAGGTGGGGGAACTACGATAATAATTAGAGGCAGTACTATTGATGTTGTTGGAGAAGTGGAAAGGTGCTTTGATGATTCGTTGGGTGTTGTTTGTCAAATGTATGAAGATGGTCGATTATTGCCTGGTGGAGGGGCAACATATGTCGCTTTAGCAAGATTATTGAGAAGATATGCTGAAACAATTCCTGACCGTGAGCAATTGGCAATAGAAGCTTACGGGGATGCGTTGGAAGTAATTGTTCGTGTGCTGGCAGAGAATGGTGGAATGGACCCTATTGAATCTCTTCTCTCCGTTGTATCAAAACAAACAAATGAAAATTCTGATAGATTCGGCTTAAATCTGTATACTGGGAATGTTGAGGATATGGTTGATTCTGGAGTTATTGAACCACTAGGAATTGTTCGTCAAGCAATTATTGGGGCTACTGAAGCATCTATCTCAATTCTAAGAATCGACGATGTTCTCTGGGCTAAGCAAGATATTCAAATTCCTGAGTTGCCGGGTAATTAAACATCTCAAAACGGCTTAAATGGCTATTATGAAGGGCCTTCCCTTCAAATAGGGAAAGAGTGCCCCAATATTGATGGGAACTGATAACTCGATTCGCGTAGGCATTGATGATATCGCCATACATTTTCCTAAATTATACATGGATATGCGTGATTTTGCAGATTTGCGAGGCGCCGATTATGGTAAATTAAACAAGGGACTCGGTCTTAAAGCAATGGCGATTCCTGACGTTCACGAAGATACTGCTACAATGGGCGCAAATGCGGTTATGAATCTAATTGATAGGAATGGAATTGACCCTAAAAATATTGGAAGAATGTATTTGGGTACTGAATCTGCGCTGGATGGTGCAAAACCAACCGCTACATACATTCTTGACATGCTTACTCAAAGATATTCTGAAAGATACGGAAAAGATTGTTTGAGAAACTGCGATGTTGTGGATATGACTTTTGCTTGTATTGGGGCTGTTGACGCCCTGCACACGACTTTGGACTGGGTTGCTCGGTCTACAGAAAGTGATGAAAGAATAGGTATTGTGATTTTTTCTGATAACGCAAAATATGCATTGGAGTCGGCGGGCGAATATACTCAAGGCGCAGGTGGTGGCGCTCTACTGATTAGAAGAAACCCAAGACTCCTAGAAATTCCTGACTGTATTGGAGTCTCTACAACTCCAGTACATGACTTTTTCAAACCAAGAAGAGAAGTATCGCTTCGTTCAATTATTTCTAATGTGATGACCCTGGCACAAGAAACCGGTCAATCTATCAAGAAGGGGATCGTTGAGAGGATGATAAGACACCTTCCTGCTTCTACGGTTAGAAAATTAGGGATTTTCGCACATGGTGAACAAAAGGTAAGTGTTCATAGAGATGACCCGATTTTTGATGGTCAATTTTCTAATCGTTGTTATCAAGAGGCTGTTCGACAAGCATTCCATAATTTCGCTCAAAAAGCCGAAAATATGGGCCGCTATGAGCACGATAGTGATGAAAGGCTAACTGAACAATGGGGCAGAATTATCATGCATCTTCCATATGCTTTCCAGGCGAAGAGAATGTTTCCTGATGTGTTTAGGCATGATAGGGAAAATACCGAGATGTGGGAGAAAGTTGCAGAGCAACTTGGCCCATCCCCGGAATTCCATAATTCTGAAGACCCGGTTATCATAGAGATTTGGGAGAAGGCCATGGATGGTTATCGAAGAGCGATTTCCAAAACCCCAGAATATTTGGAATTTCATGCTAGCAGAATCGAGAAAGGTCAACGCGCTAGTAGCCTAATTGGCAATCAATATACTGGGTCTATTTTCTTGGCTTTGATGTCAACTTTTGAATCAGATCTAGAAGAAAATGTAAATCTCGATAATATGTTATTCGGATTATGCGGTTATGGTTCTGGTGCTAAGGCCAAAGTGTTTGAAGGAAAGGTCAGCCCAAGATGGCGTGAAGTTGTTTCAAGGTGGCATTTGTTTGAAAGATTGGCTGGAAGAGTTGCAATTGACCATATAACCTATGAAAATCTCCACAAAGGATTGCAAGACGGGAGTGTTTTGGAACCAGAAGGTGAGTTTGCTCTCATTGAAATTGGAGAAGAGGGAATTCAAGAAGGCGCGAGAAAGTACAAGTGGATTGGAGTTTAAAATTCTAATACAACTTTACCACAATCGCCACTTATTGCCAATTTCATTGCTTGATTAAAGTCTTCAAATGGCATTCGATGTGTTATTAGAGTATCAATATCGATTTTGTTTTCTTCTAATAATCGATGCATTATATCCCAAGTAGACCACATCTTTCGTCCATTTATTCCTTTGATGTGTAGATATCTAAACACCACATCATTCATCGGAACCGGTGGATTGCTTTCACCATAAACTGATAATATGTTGAGATAGCCTCCCATTCTCGTGCTTTTTATCGAGTTTGATAATGCCTGAGGGGAGCCGGAAAACTCGCATGAGTTGTCTACTCCCCTGCCATCAGTAATAGCTAATATTTCCTCAACGATATCGTTGTCTTTTCCAAGAACAAGGTCGGCACCGAGTTTTTTTGCCATGTTCATTCTTTCTTGGTTATCCCAATCTATGGCTATAATTTTGCTTGCACCCATCGCTTTAGCAGCATTTACTGCAAATAGTCCAATTGGCCCAAGTCCGTGTATAGCCACGGTTGAATCTTTTATCGGTCCGCCTGTCAATGTATGAATCGCATTTCCAAGTGGGTCTTGAATAGAAGCGTTTTCCATTGCTAAGTTGCTTGGTAACTTTCTAGCATTAACGGCAGGGATGGTAAAATATGGAGAAAATGCACC
>CEOP01063752.1_pt1 | contig 14641 bp, 17 predicted proteins | sample 361301 | NCBI WGS metagenome assembly CEOP01 (sample SAMEA2619548, study PRJEB7988) | marine metagenome | biome: marine biome (ENVO:00000447); feature: deep chlorophyll maximum layer (ENVO:xxxxxxxx); material: "saline water (ENVO:00002010), including plankton (ENVO:xxxxxxxx)" | depth 55 m
TTAGTTGGTGGTGGTTTTGACATCACAGTTAATCTTGGTCTTGGATTCTAGTAGAATTCAACTTACTTAAAAAAAGGGGATTTTTTAATCCCCTTTTTTTTTATATTTAACAATGAAAAACATAATTAAAACGCTGCACTGGCAAATTCTTATCTCAATGATTCTAGGTATTCTCGTAGGTACCTATATTAAAAATAATTTTTTATTAATTCTTTCATCTGATATTCTAATAGCTTTATATGATCTGTTTGTTTCTTTTGGAGTTATATTTATAAAACTTCTAAAAATGATTATTATACCTTTAATTTTTACTTCAATTATTGTAGGTGTTTCCAGTATAGGCGCTACAAAGCGTTTAGGTAAAATAGGTATTAAAACAATTTTATACTATATGTGTACAAGTTTGTTTGCTATCCTAATTGGTTTATTCTTAACTAACATTCTGAAACCTGGCGTAAATTATTCAGATAATGAAACGTTATTAAATTCTACAAGTTATGATTATGAAAATTTAAATACACCAGATTCAACAGCAGATATTTTTATACGTATGATTCCAGAGAATCCTATTTCAGCTGCAGCTAATGGTGATATACTAAGCATTATATTCTTTACCATTCTGTTGGGTATTTCAATTACTATGCTTCCTAAAGATAATAAAGAAACTTTAACGAACTTTTTTACTGCCTTATTTAATGCTGTAATGTATCTTACTCAAATGATAATAAAACTCTCCCCTATTGGTGTTTTTGGTCTTATGGTTAAGACTGTATCAGTTTCAGATTTGAACCTATTTTATTCTGTTGGTAAATATATGCTTACTATTGCATTTGGGTTGTCAATCCATCTTTTTTTTGTTCTACCTATTATATTTTTTATAACTACGAGAATTAATCCAATTATACATTTTAAAGCTATGGCTTCAGCTATGGCAACTGCTTTTTCAACGTCATCATCTAGTGCGACTCTTCCAGTGACTATTAAGTGTGTTAATGAAAATATTAAGACTTCAAAAGAAGTATCAGGATTTGTTTTACCTATGGGTGCAACAATTAATATGGATGGAACTGCCCTTTATGAATGTGCAGGTGTTATATTTATTAGTCAAGTACTTGGAATTGAATTAACACTTTCACAACAATTTATAGTAGTTATAACTGCACTTCTTGCATCCATTGGTGCAGCTGGTATTCCAAGTGCAGGTTTAGTTATGATTTTTATTGTAACGCAAGCTGTTGGATTTAATAATGAAGATGTTGCTGTCATCATTGGAGCAATGCTTGCTGTTGATAGACCTTTAGATATGTTAAGAACAATGGTTAACGTTACTAGTGATAGCATTGGAACAGCGATTATAGCTCATAGCGAGGGCGAAAAATTATATTAATTTAATATATTTTTAATATTTTCTGTAATTTTTTTATCAACTAACTGATGTGTTTCTGAATCCACCTTAATCTCTATTAGATCAATACTTTTTGAATGCTCGCTTACTTTATTTACAATTTTAGGTATATCTATAAAATTAGTTTTATCAATTCTCGTATAATTACATTCATATAGTTTAGCTGCATTTTCAATATTTGCAACTGTTGGAGTTAACCAATAATTTTTATAATTTTTTTCAAACTTTAATCCATCTAACCTATCAAATATATGGCCTCCATTATTATTAATAATAAAAATTTTTAGATTAATATTATTATTCAAATTATTTATTAGTGAGCTTATATCATAAAAAAAACTTACATCTCCAATTATTAAAGCGGTACTTTTATTGTCTAATGAAATTCCAATAGCAGTTGATATAATACCATCTATACCACTGACTCCTCTATTTGAATGAATAGTTATTGATTTATCATTTTCTAAAGTAAATTTATCTAAATCTCTTATTGGAGATGAGTTTCCAATCATTACATCAGTATTATTTGGTAAATTTGATATAATTTTATTTATAATATAACCTTCATGTTCTTTTGGACTCTTAAAAAAATTATCTAAACAATTTTTAATTAAAAATTGTTTATCAATTAAGTAATTTAACCATTTTTTTGAACCTAAAAATTTATTTTCATTAAGGTAAGCTAAAAAACTTGAAGCATTTTTATCAATATTATATTTAGCATCATCTACGATGGTATTGAAATTATTAATTAAATATGTACAATCTCTATTTTTATCAATTAAATTATTTAAACTATTAGATATAGGTTTTTTACCAAACCTAAGAATCAAATCAGGCTTGAACTCAATATTACCTAATAAAAATTCATACGCGCTTATAATATTATTAGATTTAAAACTATATCTTGATCCACGACATTCCATAAAAATTGGAATATTACAAACTTCTGCCATTTTAATGATATTTTTATCACGATTATCTGTACAAATAATAATAGGTTTTATAACTTTTGAAAGATCTGGATAACTTTGAGTCAAACTAGTACTATTTATGCTGACTGGTATTTTGAAAACTTGCAAATTTTTAATTTTAAATTTATCTCTATCATTAATATGAAGTGGTTTTTCAAATGGTATATTAATATGAACGGGACCTTTTATATTTTTTTTAATTCCCATTGAATACTTGTATGAATCTAATACTAAATCAATAATATTACTTAGATCCTTGGATTTATTTTCAATAGTTTTAAAATTGTTTAAAAAATTATTCAAATAAACTTCTCCATCATAAAACTTATGAATGTAATTATTGAAAATATTAGTTTGATTTATTGTCTGATTTGCTCCCGTACCAATAAGTTTCTTAGGTCTATCTGCTGTTATTATAATTAGAGGTGTAGATGACATATATGCTTCAACAATTGCTGGATATAGATTAGCAACTGCAGTACCTGATGTTGTTATAACTAAAGCAGGTTTTTTATTATATTTATATGAACCTAAACCAATAAACGAAGAGCTTCTTTCATCGATTATATTATAAGTGATAATATTTTTTTGATCCGACAGTGCTAGTGCTAATGGAGTATTTCTAGAACCTGGGCTCATAAATGCGTACTTTATACCTATTTTTGAGAAATAAGTAATTAATAATTTTGAAAAGTAATAGTTATGTAAACCTGTTTTCATTTTTATTTTAAAGAATCTTCCATTGAATTAAATTTATATTCTGTTTCTATCCATTCATTATCAGCATTTGATTGATCTGTTATACCACTACCTGAAAATAAGTATAATTCTTTATTAATGCCTAAACCTGACCTAATATTTAAAAAAAAATTTCCATTTAATTTGTTATCAATCCAACCAATTGGGCCTCCATACCACCCTCTATTCTCATGATAAGAGTTAATAATATTTAAGGCTTCTTTTTTTGGTTCTCCAGCTATTGCAGGTGTAGGATGAAGTTCATACAGTAAATCTAAAATACTTTTATTGTTATTTTGATCAGCAGAAAAAGAGGTCCATAAATGTTCTATGTTAGATGATTTTTTAATATTAGGCTGATCGTTAAAGAGAATGTTTGTACTATTATTCTTAAAAAAATCATTTATATATTTTGTAACAATTTTTTGCTCAATTATTTCTTTATTATTAGTAGTAAAATCATCCGTAGTTGTTTGATAATTTGTGCCTGCTATTGATTCAGACTTTATTTTAATACCATTTTTTGATATAATTAACTCCGGAGATGAACCAATAATATTAATATCATCATCTATACTATATAAAAAATTCATATTATCTGTATTTTTGCTTACTAAATTATTAAAAATATTAAATAATGGAATTTTATTTTTAAAAGTAGCTTTTTTAATTCTTGATACTACTACTTTAGTTATTGATTCATCTTTATTTTTTAATTTATTTAAAAGATGATTAATTTTTTTAAAATAAATATTTTTTTCTTTTAAATTTTTAATTTCAGTTAGTTCAGAATGAAAATTAATACTATTATTTGAATATATTTTTTCTAATTCATCAATATAAGTTGAAATCTTTAATTTAATTTTTTCTAAACTTATTTTTACGTCTGTGTAAAGATTAATAATTAATTTGTAATCATGAAAAATATACCTAGGTAGAGTAAAATTAACTAAAGGCACATTCTTCCAAATATCATCATAATTCTGATTTAAATCAAAAGAGAGGCCTCCAAATATAAAAGTTTTAGCCTCATAATTATTATTTATAGCAAAACTTTCTGAAATATATTTTAAAATTTTATTTTTATTGTATTGATATTCATTATTTGTTTCAAAAGAAAAAATTTTTTCACATACAAAACCAAATACAGAAAAAGTATTGCTAGAAAAAATAAATGGACGATGTGAATTGAGCAATTCATTCTTCATATAAAAATTATTTTTATCAATATCAAAAGAAACTGTGAATATTTTTTGATTTGAGATATTAGAATAATCTAATTTTTCAATAATTAAATTAAATTGATTTTTTATTTTTTTAAAATCTGTATTTTTCATTATATATCTATTAATATTATATCATAATTTATATCAATTATTTTTAATAAAATTTAAATTTTTTAGATTAATGAATAACAAGTACAAACATACCGGTAATGATAAAAAAGATTTTGTTCAATCTATGTTTGATAAGATATCTTTCAAATATGATTTTTTCAATCATTTAACTACTTTTTATATTGATAAGTACTGGCGTTTTCAGTTTATAAAAGAATTACTTATTAAAGATAATGTAAAAGTTTTAGATATTGCTACTGGAACTGGAGATGTTATTATTAGTATTACTAAAAAATATAGAAATATTAATTCTATTGGTTTTGATTGTTCTCAAAATATGCTTGATATAGCCAAAAATAAGTCAAATAATAAAAATCTTCCTCATATTAAGTATATACAAGGCTTTGCTGAAAACCTTCCCTTTGATGATAATAGTATTGATATAATAACAATATCTTTTGGTATGAGAAATTTTAATGATTATGAATTAGCTTTAAAAGAAATCTATCGAGTTTTAAAACCAAATGGAAAACTTGCAATATTAGAATTTTGTAGACCTAAAAATAATTTATTTCAAATCATTTTTTCATTTTATTTTAATAAGATTATACCAATTATAGGAAAAATTCTTACGGGAGAAAAAATATTTGACTATTTACCTGAATCAGTAAATAACTTTTTTAGTATTTCTGAATTATCACAAAAAATTGAAAAATTTGGATTTACTAAAACTAAAAGTAAGAATCTGACTTTTGGAATATGCTCTATTCTGATTGGGAAAAAACCTATTTAAGCATATCAATAGTTTGTTTTAATTTTTTTTCAAAATAATTTATTTCGTCTAAAGTATTATAAACATGCAAACTAACCCTAATAGTAGATGTAGTTCTAAAATGTTCTAATAATGGTTGTGCACAGTGATTTCCAGCTCTTAAAGAAATATTGTGTTGACCCATAATTTGACAAAAATCGTAAGCATGTATATTTTTAATATTAAAACTAATGACTGGCCCTATATTTTCTGTGTTTCCATAAATTTGTATATCATTGTATTTATTTAAAACCTTGATATAATTATTAATTAATGAATTAAGATGATTATTAATTTTTTTAAAGCTTAATTCTTGAATAAAGTCAACAGATTCACCTAAAGATATTACTTCGCCAATATTGGGTGTACCTGCTTCAAATTTTAAGGGCAATTTATTCCAAGAGGAGTCATATTTATTAACTTGATTAATCATTTGCCCACCATATATAAATGGATCCATTTCATCTAATAAATCATATTTTCCATACAGCACCCCTACACTAGTAGGACCAAACATTTTATGACCTGAAAAAACTAAAAAATCACAATCTAATTTTTTTACATCTATTTCAATATGTGAAATACTTTGAGCGGCGTCAATCATTACCAAAGAATTATTTAAGTGTGCTTTTTCAATAATATCTTTAATTGGATTTATTATTCCCAAAACATTTGATTGATGAATTAAGGATATCAATTTAACTTTTTTTGTTAAAAAATTATTAAATTCATCCATATTCAATGAACCATCTTGTAAAAGTGGAATATATTTCAATTTACACCCAGTTTGTTTGGCAACAAATTGCCAAGGTATAATATTACTATGATGCTCCATTTTTGATATAAGAATTACATCATCTTTATTCAAATTTTTAAGTCCCCAACTATATGCAACTAAATTAATTGACTCAGTAGCATTCTTAGTAAAAATAACTTCTTCTTTTTTGGCATTAATAAACTTTGAGATTTTTAATCTTGAAATTTCAAATTCATTAGTTGCTTTTTCAGCAATTGGATATACTGACCTATGAATGTTTGCTGAATAATTAGAATAGTAATCAGTTAATTTAGCTATGACTTTTTGATGTTTTAAAGTCGTTGATGCACTATCTAAATAAACAAAATCATCATTTAATTTGTTATTATAAATAGGAAATTGTTTTTTGACGTTCATTATAACATACCTAGTTCAAGTCTTGCAGAGTCAGTCATCATTGCTTGGTTCCATACTGGATCCCATACCAAATCAACAATAACTTTTGTTACAACAGAAAGGTCCATTAACTTATCTTCAACATCTTGTGCAATCACAGGCCCCATACCGCATCCAGGGGCTGTTAATGTCATTTTAATATTAATTTCTACTCCACCAACTTCTTTATTTAGTTTCATATCATAAATTAAACCTAGATCAACAATATTTACTGGAATTTCTGGGTCAAAACAAGTTTTCAGAATATCCCAAACATGTTTTTCGTTTATATTATTATTGTCAACTAAAGGACTTTCATTTTCTTTATTATCACTTACCTTTATGCCAATTGCATCAGAATCTTTTCCAGAAACTTTTAATAAATTTCCATTTACATATACGGTATAATCTCCACCTAAAGCTTGTGTAATTCTTATATGAGTTCCTTCAACTAAAACAACTTTTTCTCCACCTGGAATAAGTATTGCATTACAATCTCTTGAAACTTTAATTAATTCATTATCAATTTTTGTCATACTTTTTTACCAAATTCTGTACTTTGTTAAGTGCACTAATAAAACCATTCATTCTTTGACTTGTTATATAATTATTTAGTCCAATTTCATTCAATATATTGATTCCATCTAAATCTAGAATTTCAGCTTTTGAAAGACCACTTATTGCAGTTTTAAGTATACTTAATAACCCTCTTACAATATGAGCTTCAGAATCTACATCAATAAAAAATAATTTATTATTTTCATTGCAGACAACCCATGACTGCGATGCGCATCCAATAATTAAATTATTTTGATTTTTTTCTTCTAAAGCTAAACCTTTACAAGATTTGCCTATTTCTATAAGATATTCAAATTTATCGAGTTGATTTTCAAATATTAAAAAATTACTTTTAATTTCTAATAATTCTTTATTCATCATTTTTTAGAATTATTGATATTTTTTTTAATATAATTCTTTACTTCATCAAATGGCAATTCCTCAATTAATTGATTCATAAAACTATTTAAGAGTATTTGCTTCGATTTTTTCAAACTTATTCCTCTTGATCTTAAATAAAATAATGCTTCTTTATCTAAATTCCCAATAGTAGATCCATGAGCACATTTCACATCATCACACGAAATTTTTAATTTAGGGTTAGAATTTATTTTAGCAGTTTTTGATAAAATAATATTATGATTTTTTTGATCAGAATCAATTTGTGAAGAATTAAAAGGAACATTAACTAGGGCATTAAAAACTGCTTTTGATTTTCCATCTAAAATCCCTTTATATAAAACTTTACTGTAAGTATGATTCGTATTGTGATTAATGATAATATTATTATCAATAAATTCTTCATTATCACCAAGGAATAATCCATTAATAGAGCTGTAAGATTCAGATTCATTTAAATTATTTGTAATATCTGTCCTTATAAATCCTGAAGACATATAGAATGAGGATTGTTTAACCTCGCTATATTTCTTTTGATTTAATATTATGTTATTCATTGAGTAAGATTGATTAGATTCTTCAAAAAGATTTATAATTGAAACTTTTGACCCTTCATTTGAATTTATATTTACAACATTATTTTTATAGTACTTATTTGTATCAGTACCTATATGATGAATAATAATATTTGAATTAACATTTTTTTCAATATCTATATGGACTCTAGAGTAAGAGGTTTTGTAATCATTACATTCACCATCATTAATAATTTTTATAAGAATATCTTTAAATTTGTTATCTAATTTTAGATAAACACCATCTTTGAAATGTGCGGAGTTCAATATTAAAAAAGGATTGTTTTTATAATTATCATTTTCATTACTTATAAAAGATTCATAAAAATCTTTTGAACGTTTTTTTAGTTTGTCAGATATTAATAAACATGATTCATTTTTTGGATAAGAAATCACTTTTCCATTGCATATTGTTATTGTAGGAATAGATAAATCGTTAAAAGTAGATACAGAATCATAATTTATATCAAATTTTGATGGTTTAATGAACTTAAGTGATTTAAATTTTTTTAAATTTGTATACTTCCAGAACTCATTTCTTTTATCAGGGTATCCAATTAAATCAAAAATTTGATCAGCAGTATTATTTATTTTATCAATAGAATACATTAATGTGATTCCTTAGTTATCCATTTGTACCCTTTTTCCTCTAATATATTAACTAATTCTAACCCACCTTTTTTTACTATAGCTCCATCAATTAATATATGTATTTGATCAGGTTCTAAATAATCAAGTATTCTTTGATAGTGAGTTATTAAGATTATAGATCTTTTTGAATTTCTATAAGTATTAATTCCCTGAGCTACGGTTTTTAAAGCATCAATATCCAGGCCAGAATCTGTTTCATCTAAAATTGCAACTTCAGGTTCCATCATTAATAGTTGTAAAACTTCATTTCTTTTCTTTTCTCCACCAGAAAAACCTTCATTTACAGGACGATTAATAAAACTTTCATCAAAATCTACTTCTTTGATTTTAGATTTAATTTTTTTCATAAATTCTACAGAACTAACTTCATCTTGATTTCTATATTTCCTTATTGAATTAACTGCTTCTTTTAAAAAGTAAACATTATTAACTCCTGGAAGACTTGTAGGATATTGAAATGAAACAAAAATTCCTTCTCCTGCACGTTCTTCTGGATCTAATTCATTAATTAATTTATCTTTATATATAATTTGACCACTATCTATGATATAAGTATCTTTTCCTGCAATAGTATTAGTCAAGGTACTTTTTCCAGAACCATTAGGTCCCATTATTACATGAAGCTCTCCTGGATTTATTTCTATATTAAAATCCTTAAGAATTTTTTTATTATCAATTGAAACTTGTAAATTTTTTATCTTAAACATATTTTTTATCCTACACTATCTTCTAAAGTTATTTCCATAAGTTTTTGTGCTTCCATTGCAAATTCCATAGGAAGTTTTTTAAATACATCTTTACAAAAACCATTCACAATAAGTGAAATAGCTGCCTCTGTAGAAATACCTCTAGAATTACAATAAAATAACTGATCTTCACTTATATTAGATGTTGTTGCTTCATGTTCCATGATTGAAGATTCATTTTGTACATCAATATATGGAAAAGTATGTGCACTACATTGATTACCAATTAGTATTGAATCACATTGTGAATAGTTTTTAGCATTAGAGGCATCTTTATTTATTTTTACTTCCCCCCTATATGATTGACAACTATTTCCAGCAGAAATTCCTTTTGAAATAATTGTACTTTTAGAGTTTTTTCCTATGTGAATCATTTTTGTGCCAGTATCAGCTTGCTGTTTATTGGTTGTTACTGCTACTGAATAAAATTCACCTTTTGAATCATCTCCCCTTAAAATACAACTTGGGTATTTCCATGTAATAGCCGATCCTGTTTCAATTTGGGTCCATGATATTTTTGATTTATAACCTTTACAATCACCTCTTTTAGTTACAAAATTATAAATACCACCCTTTCCATTTTCATCTCCAGGATACCAATTTTGTACTGTAGAATATTTAATTTCAGCTTCATCAAGAGCAACTAATTCAACTACAGCTGCGTGGAGTTGATTTTCATCTCTCATTGGTGCAGTACAACCTTCTAAATAGCTAACATATGATTTATCATCCGCAATTATCAGAGTTCTTTCAAACTGACCTGTATTTATTGCATTAATTCTAAAATAAGTTGAAAGCTCCATAGGGCACTTGACACCTTTTGGAATATATACAAATGAACCGTCACTAAATACTGCTGAATTAAGAGCGGCAAAGTAATTATCTGCTATTGGAACTACCGTACCAAGATATTTTTTTACTAAATCAGGATGTTTTTTAACAGCTTCTGAAAATGAACAAAAAATAACACCAACTTTAGCTAAATCATCTTTAAACGTAGTAGTAACTGATACACTATCAAATACAGCATCTACTGCGACACCCGAAAGAACTTTTTGCTCATGAAGAGGAATTCCTAGCTTTTCATAAGTTTTAATTAATTCAGGATCTACCTCATCAAGACTTTTATATTCTTTTTTCTTTGGTGCCGAAAAATAACTAATTGAATCATAATCAATATCAGGTATATTTAATTCAGCCCATTCAGGTTTATCCATTTTTTTCCAGCGTTTGTAAGCTTTTAATCTCCACTGTAACAACCATTCAGGCTCTTCTTTTTTTAATGAAATAGTTTTTATTACACCCTCATTTAATCCAGGAGGAATAGTTTCTTGATCAATATTCGTAGTAAACCCGTATTCATACTTTTTATTCAGGGTTTCAGCTAGTATAATATTTTCTTTTTCTCTTTTTGTTTTCATATTATTTTTTAATTTTAAACTGAAAAACTTGTACCACAACCACAAGTTCTTTCAGCATTAGGGTTACTAATTTTAAATCCACCACTTAATAAATCATCTGAAAAATCTATTGTTGTACCTTTTACATATAACCAACTTTTTAAATCGCAAAATATTTTTACATCATCAATCTCTATAATTTTATCAAATTCTCCTTTATTATCATCAAATGATAAATTATAACTCATACCTGAACATCCACCACCGACAACTGAAACTCTTAGCCCATGATTTGGTTTATCTTCACCTGTAAGTATAGCTTTGACTCTTTTAATTGCGCTTTCTGTTAAATTAATTGTTTCATTAAAAAAATTATCTTTTTCTTTATTCATATCAATCACCTATGTTAGTTGGTTTAATTTTATATCACTAAAAACTTGATATATTTTTGAATTTATTTTTTCCAAAGGATTTATAATGTTACAATTTGCTGATTGGTCGCAATCAATATCTACAAAACACCCTGCAATCCCAAATGGACCTTCTATAATTTCAATAAAATCAATAAGTGTAAGATCTTTACACTTTGACTTAATCTTATAACCACCTTTGGGTCCTTTTATTGAAATTAAAATCTGAGCCTTTGACATCTTTTGTAAAATTTTAGCTAACAAATCATATGGAATATTATGAAAGTCTGAAATTTGTCTAACAGATACAGGCGTATCTGAATCACATTTATTAATATGATTAACAGATATTAAGGCGTATTCAACTGTTTTACTAAATTTAAACATTATATTATTACTCTCTTCTCTACATAAATTTAAATTACATTTTTATATAAAAAAAAGATTAAATACGATATTTTTTGTCGTATTTAATTTTTAATGTTTTTCTACTTTAATCCATTTTTGTACTGAATCTTGCTTGTAACATCCAATATAACTTAAAACTGTATTATCTTTCCATTCTTCAGGGGCTATTAATGACATGAAGTTTACATCGTTTTTGTCTCTATATAAATAATACTTTTTTCCGATTACTGGCTTAAAGTTCATTTTACTATCAAATATAATTTTATTAATGTTAAATTCTTGAAGTAGTCTAGTGTATTCATTTTTTAATTCGATAGCCTTTTCTTCAAAATATTGTTTTACTTGAACAGCGTTTGTTGGCTTCCAATTTTCAAGCTCATAAACTTTACCTTCTACATCATCAATCTTTAAAATTTTATCTATCATTTAAGTATCTCCCTTTAACCTTAAATACTAATCTAATGGGTTTTCAATTAACGCAAAATTATCTGCATAAAAAGTATCATAGCTAATTTTACCAGTAACATATGCAATTCTTAATGCATTACATATACCATCAACTTTATGAGCATCTTTATGATTTACTGGTTGGTTGTATATATTATATACACTATCTCCAATTTTGATATTCATACTACATTTTTTATTGTTAATTTTTCCTAAATTACATTTTGCACATGAAGCAATAACAAAGCCCTCTATCTCACCAGTTGAAGGTATAGTTTGTACAAAATTATTATTATTTTTTCCTTCTATTGAAGGATTCTTAATTTGGCAACCACCGCATCCAGCATAAACTGAATTTATTAGTACTAGAAATGGTATAATTAAAATAATATTGATTTTATATTTCATTTAAAACTCCTTTAAATTTTAGTTATTTTTTTAAATATATATAATTTTTGATTTGAATTTTCTAAAATTAAGTGATCTAGTACTTGTTGAATATTCCAATTATCATTTAATAATAATAGTATCTCTTTGTGAAAACTTTCTTTCCAAGAAATGTTACTATTGTAATTTCTATTATTAGATATCTCTACCCATTTTATATTAAATGTATCTGATATAGAATAGTCTGTTTCAGTTAAAAATATTTTGTACTCACTTTTAAAATTTGGTTGATGATTATTATATATTGATTCAGTAATTAATTTTAAATAAATCAGATCAATAAAATCATCAGGAATATCAATTGAATTGTTAGCCTTAGATAGTGGTATTTTACCTAATATAGAATTATTTTTTTCTAAAAATGAATTATTAGAAAAAGAACAGCCAAGTAGTAATAAAAAAAGTAATTTCATAAGTCTCCATTATATTGCACGTTTTGCACGTTTTAATGTAATGAATATTAATGTAATTAAAAAATAATTTAATTTATTATTTTTACTTTGTTAGGAATTACAGACAAATCAAATGGAGCAACACCTTTTATTTCACCATCAATCAATAGTGATTTATTTTCTGCATTTAATTTTAATTTAGTAATTTGAACATATTTAACAATGTTATCGTAAATATGTCTTCCTGAAAAAAGTTTTGACATTAATTTAATTAATTTAAATCTGGTTGCATCTTTTATTAGAACTAAATCTAATAAACCGTCATTTAATTTTGAGTTTGGAGCAATTTTCATACCTTTACCAGTGTGCATAGTATTACAAATTGCAGCAAACATATATTCACCTTTTAAAATATGTTTTTCATTATTAATGTCAGTGTATTCTATAATTGCTTTATTTATTTTTTTAAAAAAGATTTCAAATAAAGATAATATTGTATATCTATTAGTACCTAACCATCTATATTTCTCAGCTTTTTGACCTACTGTTGCTACCATACCCCACCCAACAATGTTAAAACTATAAATATCTTCCTTATCATTTGTAATTTTAACAATATCTAAATATGAAGTATTAAATTTAATTAAATTTTGAATAGCTAAATTTAAATCTATAATATTTAAATCTCTTGCAAGGCTATTTCCAGAACCTGCAGGAATTAATCCTAATGGCACGCTCATACCATCATCTCTTTTCATTAATCCATTTATGGCTTCATGAAAACTTCCATCCCCACCTATCACACAACAGCAATCATATTTTTTTATATTAATAGAATGTAATATTTTTTCAATGTGTCCTTTAAATTCCGATTCAATCACCTCCAAATGAAAAATATTTTCTAATTTAGAAATAACCTTAGGTAGAATAATATTTGATATTTTTTTACCACTTATAGGATTTTTAATCAATAATATTTTTTTATTCATCTTTGAACTTTTTTAATTTCATAATAAAAGTACCAATCTTAGTATTTAACTTAATTTTAACTGGTATTTTTTCATTATCATTAGTGTACCATAATTCAAGATCACCATTATTTTTAATAGCATTTTTATCTAAAACAGGCTTAATAGCTATGCATTCAAATATTCCATAAGGAACTTTAATTTTCTCAATTTTCAATACTTTTAGCATAACATTTTTAATTTTTTTACTACTAAATATTTCATAAAAATATTCATCATCAATATTTAATTCCTTGGTTTGCATTAAAGGAATTATTGAAAAGGGAGAGTATAAAGAGTCAGAAAAAAAATTTAAATTTTTTCCATTTTTTGTTATGACTTTATCATCCCTGTTTATTTGAATATTATTATTTAGATCATCATTAGTAGATTTATGATTTATGGAAATTAATGAAAAGTCTTTATCTACTTTTAATTTTATTTGATCTCTGTATGGGTATAAAAGTTTAGCAAAATTTACTGTTTTTGTCAATATATCAATTTCATATTGCTCATTAATATTTTCTCTAATTTTTAATGAGCATTTTCCAATAGTACCTGCAACAATAGACACACCTTTAATCTCAACATCATATATATACTCTTTTATATTAGAAAAAGTAAATGAAAAACTATATAAAAATAAAAATATAATTAATTTATTAAATATCATTTATTACCTTTATAATTTCATTTAAAGAAGCTTTTTTAGCATTTAAATACTCATCGATTTTTATTTTTATT
>CEOP01001785.1_pt1 | contig 14640 bp, 13 predicted proteins | sample 361301 | NCBI WGS metagenome assembly CEOP01 (sample SAMEA2619548, study PRJEB7988) | marine metagenome | biome: marine biome (ENVO:00000447); feature: deep chlorophyll maximum layer (ENVO:xxxxxxxx); material: "saline water (ENVO:00002010), including plankton (ENVO:xxxxxxxx)" | depth 55 m
AAAATTTCATATTCTTCAATATCCTCTAGTTACCTTAATATCTTCTGAACCCGTTTTGGTAAATATGTAAATTTCTTGTAATTTCAACAATTATTAGCAAGAGGGTTTACCACATTGGCCTATTTTATTTGGATTGTCGTTGCCCCCTATTAAAATTTTTTTCTTAAGTTTAATTCACCTAAATATTTTTGGAGATTTTTTGTATAATTTTATAATGTCCTTGAGGACAAAATTTCTTATTTTTGTAAGCTTTCTATAAATATTATTTAAAATTTTTAAATCCTTTGCTGTGTCAAGGGTAATTCTTAAATTACTGTAATTAACATTATTTTTAAAATTATAATGCAAAATATTTTTATTACGAACCATATGTGGAGTCACATGTTCTTTATCATACTTGGTTTTTGCTAATAACCAAGTTTTTTTAAGTGTTTTAAAAGTAAAAATTTCTATATCTAATCCTTTTGGAAAAGTTCTAGGATTAATATTTGACATATAATCGAAGTCAAGAGTTGTAAAAATTTTTATCATTTTATTCAAAATTTCAAAATCTAAAAAGGGACAATCAGATGTAACCCTAATAATATTAGTACTTTTAAATTTTTTAGATGCCTTATAATATCTATCTAAGACATTATTTTCACTTCCTCTAAATGTTTTGTATCCTAATTTTTTGACATAATTATTTAAAAAATTATTTTTTTTATTATTAGGCAATATGATAACAGTATTATTAATAAATTTTATTTTTTTTAATCTGTCTAATAACATTTTCAAAGCTGTTCTGTTGCCAATTTTTTTTATAACTTTATTAGGTAATCTTCTAGATGTAAGTCTTGCTTGAATTAAAATGTCAAATTTTTTTTTCAATTTATTTTTCTTTACTATCTATAAAATTTTTTTTTACATCAAGTAACTTTTTTGGACGTGTTAAGTTACTTATAGAACCAAACTTTGTGATAACCTCAAGTATTGATGGTCCCTTGCTCGAAAGAAATTTTTTTAGAGTAATTTCAATTTTATTGTGACTATTAAGATAAAAATATTTTTTATAACCAAAACCTAAAAAAACTTTTTTAATACTAACTTTTTCTATGTTTGTGTCTTGTCCACCAACTGACTCGTGACAAAAATTATTAAAAACTATGTGCTTAAAGTTTGTTTTTCCATAAAAACCGATATTTGCTATAGAACCCATATGCATTAACAACGAACCGTCACCATCTAAACACACTACTTCTTTATTTTTCATTTGATTTGATACGCCTAATGCAACCATTGAAGAGTGGCCCATGCCACCAACCATGTAGAAATCTTTTCCTTTTTTTAAATTATGATTTTGTCTGATTTGAAATAATTCACGAGAGGTGAATCCAGTTGTTGAAATTATTTTAGTTTTCTTATTAATTTTATTTAAAAATTTTTTAAGTAACACATGTCTTAAAATACCTGATGACTTAACTTTCCTTTTAATTTTAACAGAACTACTAAAAGTATTCTTTTTTACAAGACAAGCTACTGGAGTTTTGTTTTTTTTTGCATAATCGAGAATTTTTTTAACTTTTTTTAAATCTTTATGATTTTTCAAAATACAGTATCTTATATTTAATAAGTTTAATAATTTTGTAGTAATCTTTCCTTTTATAAGATGCTGAGGTTCGTCCAAAGTACCTGGTGCTCCTCTCCACCCAATTAACAAAAATAAAGGAATTGAATAAACTTTTTTATGTGCAATGGATATTAATGGATTTATTGCATTTCCCAGACCAGAATTTTGAAAATAAACACATGGAACTTTTCCTGTTGAGAGGTAATAACCTATAGATGTAGCTACAGCTGATCCTTCATTAGCGGCAATAATATGTTTTGTTTTTTTTATTTTGTCAAAATATTCATTTGTTGATTTTAAAACACTATCTGGAACGCCTGAAAAAAAATCTACTTTATTTTTTTTCAATAATTTAAAAAAATTTTTAATTTCAATCATTTAATTTTTTATTTTATCTTTGAGTTAAAACTCATTAAACATATAATTTATTGTTTACTTATAAAACTTGACTAATGTTTTTAGATATGTTCAAGTATTGAACATATACTATTAAATATAGTCTAAATTGTAAAGAAAAATAATTGTGTTAATTAAAAACTAGATCATTAAAATGTTAAATAAGGTTCTTTTAAATTATTTAAAACAGGATGAAAATAAAAATATATTCGCGGATGAAGATGGTTCTTACAAGGTAAGCTTTTTTAAAAAAAAAATATATAGCTATATTAAAATAATAAATGAATTTAAAAAAAAGAATAAATTAGAAAAAAATTCAAATATTGGAATTGGAATATTACTAGATAGAAATTTAGACTATTTTTGTATAATATTTGCTACATGGCTTACGAACAACTACTTTTTACCTCTTTCTAGAGAAAGTAAAAAAAAAAATATAAACTATCAATTAAAATTATCAAATGTAGCAATTCTTTTTGAAAAGAAAGGAAAAGTTATTAGTTATAAAAAAAATATTTTTTATAAAAAAAAAAGTTCCATACTTAAAAAAAATAAAAAAATTGCTTACATAATGTTTACTTCTGGTAGTACAGGAAATAAAAAAGGCGTGGTCATATCTAGATCGAATGTAGAAAATTATTACAATTCAATTGAAGGTATAACTAAAAATGTTTCATTTAAATCTATACTAATAACAACTGAATTAATTTTTGATATTTGTATCGGAGATATTATTTTTGCTTTAATTAAAAAAAGTAAAATAATATTAACTTCTTCTGCATCAAACCTTATATCACTATTTAATTTAATGAATTTACATCGTCCTGAAGAGATTTATGCGGTACCAACAACATGGAAAAAGATTATTAAATATAGTTCAAAGTTTGATAGAAGTAGTTTTAGAAATGTTAAGTTAATTACTAGTGGCGGTGAAGCTTTAACTAAAAATGTTGTTAAAAATTTATTTAAGTTATTCCCGAATGCAAAAATTTTAAATGTTTATGGTCCAACAGAATTTACTGTAAACGTCACTTATTTTAATATTGATAGAAAAAAATTTGCTAACTACGATATAATGCCCCTTGGAAAAAAACTTAAAAATGTTTCAGTAGCTATACGTAAAGAGAAAGGAAATCATGGGGAACTTTTATTAGCTGGAGATCAAAAAATGCTCGGCTATCTAGATGGCATTAAATCACCAGACGTTCACTACAATGGAAAGATTTACTACGCTACTGGTGATATTGTTTATTTAGACAAGAAAAATAATATTAATTTTATTGGTAGAAAGTCTGATTATATAAAAGTATCTGGTTATAGAATAAATTTATCTAGCTTAGAAACTACTATTAAAAAACACCTAAATTTAGAAATATGTTTAATATCAAAATTTGATAAAATACATATGTTTATTTTTCAAAATAAAAATAATCTTCTAATAAAAAAATTAAATAAAATTTTTGAAAAAAATCTTGAAAAATTTGAAATTCCTAGTTCGGTTATTTTTCAAAAAAACATGCCTGTTAACGCAAATGGTAAACTAGATAAAAATAAATTAAGTCGAAAAATAAAAAAATGATTTATTATATACATTCTGATTTTACGTCCTTCATAACTCTTCCAAGAGTACAAAAAAAAACTAAATTTTATACAGATAAAAACATGATTACTGTATCTCTTAATATTATGCTTCAAGAGATTAAAAAAAAGTTTGGTAAAAACTTTATATTACCTGCTTATAACTATGATTTCGGACAAAAAAAAATCTATGATGTTTCGAAAGACCAGAGTCAAACTGGACTTTTTACAGAATATTGTAGAAAAAAAAATATTTTTATTAGATCTCATGTGCCTATGTTTTCTTCGATATCAATGATTAAAGACTTGATTAAAAAGGATGATAGATCTGTTATAAATCCTTTTGACAAAGATTCTGAGTGGGAACAACTATATAACTTAAGGGGAAAAATAGTAAATTTTGGAGTTCCATTTAGTCCTACCTATGTTCACTATATTGAAAATAAATCTAAAGTGGCAAAATATAGATATAAGAAAAAGTTTTTAGGTAAAATTATCTTACCAGGTGGCAAAGTGAAAAAAGTTACTTTAGTTTTTTATGTAAGACCAAAAAACTTACCAATTTTTTATGATATGAAAAAAATAAGAAGTGATCTTAAAAAAAAAGGTATTTTAAAATCTTATCGCGAAGGAAAAAAATTTTACTATGAGATAACTGATGCTAGAAATTTTTGTGATTTTGTTTTAAATAAAATGAAAAAAAATAATTTATATATGTTAGATAAAAAAACAGTATACAACATAAGAAATAAAAAAAAAATAAAGGGTAAATTTTATGACAATATTTAAAAAAAAATCATTTGATCATAAGTGGGAAAACAAAATTTATAAAAAAAAATTACATGTCAATAAATATCCTTTCGACCAAGTTGTTTCATTGGCTCACAGATTTCTTGATAAAAAAAAAATTAAAATTAATAAAGAAATAGCTTTAGAGTTGGGTTGTGGAACTGGAAATAATCTAATGTTTCTTAAAAATTATGGCTTTTCAAAAGTTTATGGAATAGATGGTTCTAAGACTGCTGTGACAATGTCTAAAAAATTTACTAATAAGCCTGGTATTAAAATTTCAAAGAGTGATTTTATTACAATTCCTTTTAAAAACAATTTTTTTAAACTTTGTCTCGATAGGGGCTCGATAACACATAATAAAAAAAGCGATATAATTAAAATTTTAAATGAAGTTAATAGATGCTTAAAAAAAAATGGTTTTTTCTTTTCTTTTATTTTTAGTAAAACCGACCAGTTATATAAAGATAAAATAAATAAAAGAAAAAAAAGTATCGAACAAAAATTGCAGACAACTTTTTTAAGTTTGTCAGAAGTTAAAAATATTTACTCTTTATTCGATATTATTGATTTAACTCATGAAGTTAAGATTAACAAAATTAAAAAAATTAAAAAGGCAATGTGGATAATAGTAGCCAAAAAAAAGTGATTAAATGGAAATAAAAAATACTATTAAATTAATTTCTAAAGCTCTTGGGGTTAAGGAAAACAAATTAAATAATAAAAGTCATATAGGAGGCATACCAGAATGGGATTCTCTCGGTCATCTCAATATTTTTTTCGCTATACAAAAAAAATTTAAAAAAAAAATTGATTTGAATAAAGCCTCTAAAATTAGAAACATTAATGATTGGCACAAACTAATAAGTAAATTATAGTTCAAATATGGTAAAAAAATTTCCTTACAGTCGTCAAAAAATATTAAAACAGGATATAGTGGCTGTAAATAAAGTTTTAAAGTCTAGTTATCTTACACAAGGTCCTGCAGTAAAAGAATTTGAAAACAAAGTGTCCAAAAAAGTAAACGTGAAGTATGCTGTAGCAGTTAACAGCGCAACTAGTGCTCTTCATATATCTTGCCTTGCTTTAGGTTTAAAAAAAAATGACTTGTTGTGGACTGTACCAACCACTTTTGTAGCCTCAGCTAATTGTGGTGTTTATTGCGGTGCTGATGTTGACTTTGTCGATATAGATGAAAAAACTTTTAATATTGATGTCAATAAATTGTCTGAAAAACTGAAAAAATCAAAAAGGAAACCAAAAATTTTAGTTACTGTTCATTTAGGAGGACAACCCACAGAACAAGAAAAAATTTGGAAGTTAGCTAAAAAATATAACTTTTTTATTATTGAAGATGCTTCTCATTCCTTAGGAGCTTCTAGAAAAAAAAATTTAGTTGGAAATTGTAAATGGTCAGATATCTGCATTTTTAGTTTTCACCCAGTAAAAATTATTACTACAGGTGAAGGTGGAATGGCAGTAACAAATAATAAAAATGTTTACGAAAAATTAGATATTTTAAAAAATCATGGAATTACTAGAAAGCAGTCTGATCTTAAAATAAAAAAGTTAGGATTTTGGTATTATGAACAACATGTTTTGGGATTTAACTACAGGTTAAGCGACATATCAGCTGCTTTAGGTATTAGTCAATTAAAAAGTTTAAATAAATTTATCTCTGAAAGGAATAATATTGCGAAAAGATATAACCATCTTTTAAAAAAATTGCCAGTTAGATCACAAGAAATTAAAAAGGAAAACAAATCTAGCTTTCATCTTTATATTATACTGCTTGATCTAAAAAAAATTAAAAAAAATTATAATCAAATATTTTCTAGTCTTAGAAAAAAAGGAATAATGATAAATCTTCATTATTTACCTGTACATCTTCAACCTTTTTATAAAAGTTTTGGTTTTAAAAAAGGATCATTCCCGGTTTCAGAAAATTATTCTAAAAGAGCTATTAGTCTTCCAATTTACCCAGGTTTAAAAGAAAAAGAGCAGAAAAAAATTGTTAAAACTCTTACAAAGATTATAACTTAACTATTTTATAGTAAATTTTTTTCTATGCGAAAACTTCTCCCCAAGTTCCTCGAGTTGAAGCTTTTGAATATTCAGTTGCCCTACCTTCGAAGAAGTTCATGTGTTCAACACCATTCAGCATTGTGTCTAACCAAGGTAAAGGATTTTTCTTAACATCATAAATTGGATTAAGTCCTAACTGTTCTAGCCTTCTATTGCCAATAAATCTTATATATTTCTTAACTTCATCAGCGGTTAATCCATTTAAAGGTCCCATTTGAAAAGCAAGATCAATAAAAGCATCTTCATGTTGAACTATTGTTTTACAAGCATCGTAAATTTCTTTTTTTAACTTATCTGTCCAAATTTGTGGTTCTTCCTTAATAAAATCTTTAAAAAGTCTTATCATAGAATTGCAGTGCAATGTTTCATCTCTTACTGACCAAGTAACTATCTGTCCCATGCCTTTCATTTTATTAAACCTTGGAAAATTTAATAAAATTGCAAAACTTGCAAAGAGCTGTAATCCTTCTGTAAAAGCAGAAAACACTGCCATTGTCATAGCTATATTATGTTTCGACTTGACATCAAATCCTTGCATGTAATCATATTTATCTTTCATTTCTTTATACTCAAGAAAAGCAGAATATTCTGTTTCAGGCATTCCTATTGTGTCTAACAAATGAGAGTAAGCAGCTATATGTACCGTCTCCATTGAGGCAAAAGCCGTCATCATCATTAAAACTTCAGTAGGTTTAAATACTGTAGTGTAGTGTCTTAAATAACAGTTATTAACCTCTACATCTGCTTGTGTAAAAAATCTAAATATATGAGTTAAAAGATTTTTTTCTGCTCCAGTGAGATTTTTCTGCCAATCTCTAACATCATCTCCTAAAGGAACTTCTTCAGGTAACCAGTGAATTCTTTGTTGTGTTAACCAAGCATCATAACACCATGGGTATCTAAATGGCTTATAAACCGGATTCTCAACTAATAATCCTTTTTTTTTAGGTTCTGTTGTTTCTGAATTAATTTTTTTTGCTACTGACATGATAAACACTCCTCATAATTGTTTTCCTCGTTATTAGATTTTTCTTTTTTTGAATATACGTTTTTTGTTACATCTGTAGATGAACCAGCAGTAACGTTTTCTGCTCTTTGTATTGATTTAGATCTACAATAATAAAGACTTTTTAAACCTTTTTTCCAGGCTTGAAAATGAATAGCGTGTAATTCCTTTTTATGTATATCCGCAGGTACAAAAATATTAATCGATTGAGCTTGAGAAATATGAGGAGTTCGATCGGCGCCAAGTTCAACTATCCATCTTTGATCTATTTCAAAAGCAGTTTTAAAGGTATCTTTTTCATCTTGTGTTAAAAATTCTAAATGAGAAACAGAGCCTTGATTAGTTGTTATGCTAGACCAAGTTTCTTCATCATTTTTTCCGTATTTATCTAAAACTTTTTTTAAGTATTTATTTCTAACATTAAATGAACCTGACAATGTTTTATGCGTATAGCTATTGCCTGATATTGGTTCTATGCCTGCAGAAGTTCCTCCACATATAATTGATATAGAGGCTGTAGGAGCAATAGCAGTTTTATTTGAAAATCTTTCTTTAATTCCGTATTCAGCTGCATCAGGGCAAGCTCCTCTTTCTTCTGCTAGTGTAGTTGAAGCAGCGTCAACTTTTTCTTGAATGTTTTTAAAAACTTTTTTATTCCAAACTTTACTCATAACTGAACCAAAAGGAATATTTTTTTGTTGAAAATAAGAATGTAATCCCATAACACCAAGACCCACACTTCTTTCTCTCATTGCAGAATATTTTGCATTCGCAAAACTATCAGGTGCTTTATCAATAAAATCTGTCATAACGTTATCCAAAAACCTCATTACATCTTCAACAAATTGTGAATCATCTTTCCATTGATCATAAGTGTCTAAATTTAAAGATGAAAGACAACAAACTGCTGTTCTTTCTTTTCCGTCATTATCAATACCAGTAGGTAAAGTTATTTCACTACAAAGGTTTGAGGTTTTTACTTTTAAACCTGCAAGTTTATGATGTTGAGGTATTTGTCTATTAACTGTATCTATAAAAACAATATATGGCTCACCAGTTTCAATTCTTGCAGTTAATAATCTTATCCATAAATTTCTTGCTGGCAATGTTGATTGAACAGAACCATCTTTAGGACTTCTTAAAGCCCACTGTCCATCTGTCTCCACTGCTCTCATAAAATCATCTGAAACCAATATTCCGTGATGAAGATTTAAAGATCTCCTATTAACATCTCCGCCGGTTGGTCTTCTCATTTCTATAAATTCTTCAATTTCAGGATGGTCAATAGGTAAGTAGCAAGCAGCTGATCCTCTTCTTAATGAGCCTTGGCTAATTGCTAAAGTTAAAGAGTCCATAACTTTAATGAATGGAATAATTCCTGAGGTTTTTCCAACTTTTCCAATTTTTTCACCTATAGATCTTAAATTACCCCAATAACTACCTATACCTCCGCCTCTTGCAGCTAACCATACGTTCTCACTCCATAAATCTAAAATGCCGTTTAAGCTATCACCAGCTTCATTTAAAAAACAAGAAATTGGTAAACCTCTTTCAGTTCCTCCATTAGAAAGAACAGGTGTAGCAGGCATAAACCATAAATTGCTGATATAATTGTAAATTCTTTGAGCATGTAAATTATCGTCTGCATAGGTACTTGCTACTCTTGCAAACAAATCTTGAAAACTTTCATTTTGACCTAAATATCTATCTTTTAAAGTTTCCTTTCCAAAATCTGTAAGATTAATATCTTTTGATCTGTCTATTTTAATAGTTATTCCCTTTTCATTCTGAAATAGCTCTGTTTCGCCTGACAAAGAGAAGAGGTCTGGCTTTTTTGGACCATTGTTTTTAAGTTTTTGTTTTTGATTATTCTGACTTATAGTGCCCACAGCTTGTTTGATTGCCAAAGATACGTTTTTATTCATAATTATTTCTTTTTTTGCGTTTATTTTATTAAAAACAACTACATGTTGTGTAGTTCACTTATTAATATACTATATAATATACTTTTCAATAGAACATTATATGAACATTAAAATAGTTTTGCAAGTGGAAAAGTGTGTTAATAAACAAGCTTTAAACAATATACTATCAATAAATAGCAATGCTAATTAATTCTAACGGTTTTAGAGAGTACGATGCCAGGTGGATATACAAAAAAGATATTGATTTAGAGGGAATTACGAATCTTGGTAAGGGTTTTGGAACTCAAGTAATCAAACACACTAAAAAAAATAATCCAAGAATTATTATTGGTCATGACTATAGATCTTACAGTGAAGAAATTAAAAAAGCATTTAAAAATGGTTTAGTAACAACTGGATGTAATATAGAGGATATAGGACTATCTTTATCTCCTACAGTGTATTTTTCTCAATTTAACTTAAATTCTGATGCAATTGCTATGATAACTGCAAGCCATAATGAAAATGGTTGGACCGGAGTAAAAATGGGAATAAAAAGAGGCTTAACCCATGCGCCAGAAGAAATGAAAGAATTAAAAGATATTACTCTAAACAAAAAATTTATAGAGGGTAAAGGTTCAGAAAAAGAAATAAAAAATTTTAAACAAATATATATTCAAGATTTAATTAAAAAGAATAAAATAAATAAAAAAATTAAAGCGGTAGTAGCTTGTGGAAATGGAACTGCTGGAATTTTTGCGCCTGAAATTTTAAAAGGTATTGGTTGTGAAGTAATAGAATTAGATTGCAATCTAGATTACACTTTTCCAAAATATAATCCTAATCCAGAGGACCTTAAGATGCTTCGGGCAATTTCAGAAAGTGTTAAAAAAAATAAAGCTGATATTGGATTTGGATTTGATGGTGATGGTGACAGGGTTGGAGTTATCGATAATAATGGAGTAGAAATATTTTCAGATAAAGTAGGATTATTAATAGCAAGAAATTTATCTGAAAAAAATAATCATTCAACTTTTGTGGTAGATGTTAAATCAACAGGCTTATATGAAAACGATAGTATTTTATCAAAAAATAATTGTAAGACAGTATATTGGAAAACTGGACACTCTCATATTAAAAGAAAAGTAAACACTGACAAAGCTCTAGCTGGATTTGAGAAGAGTGGTCATTTCTTTTTTAATCAACCTTTTGGTTATGGCTATGACGATGGGATTAATTCTGCAATACAAGTTTGTCATTTACTTAATGATCAAAATAAAAAAATAAATGATATGATTAATGAATTACCTAAGACATTTCAAACGCCTACGATGGCCCCTTTTTGTAAAGACGAAGAAAAATATCATGTCATAGATCAAATAGTAAAAGATTTTGAAACTTTCAAATCTGAAAATGTTAGGATAGATGGTTTAAAAATTCAAAATATTTTAACCATTAATGGAGTAAGATTTTCTCTTTCAGATGGTTCTTGGGGTTTAATAAGAGCTTCATCGAATAAACCCTCGTTAGTTGTTGTTGTTGAAAGTCCACACTCAGATAAAAGAAAAAAAGAAATTTTTAATTTTATTGATAAGCATCTTCAAAAAACTGGTAAGGTTGGAGAATATGATCAAAAAATATAAAGCAGAGGTGGTTTAAGTCTCCCTCCACCACCTCTTTTAAAATACTATATGATTCGGGAAAAAAAATTTAACTCGTAATAGTTGATTTGATTAATATTTTAAATATTCTATTAAAAAATTAGTGGCAATTATTAAAAGAAATATACCAAAATAAACACTAACTTTTTTTTTATCAATTTTGTGAACAGTTTTTGCTCCGATTCTTGCCATAAAAGTTGTTATTGGAAAAAATATCAAAAATGCAGGAATATTAACAAATCCAAAACTTAATGGAATATTAGCATTTAAAATACTTCCAGAAATAAAAAAACCTATAGATCCAAACAAAGCAATAATAAATCCTAAGGCAGCCGCACTACCTATTGCTTTATTAATCGAATAACCAAAAAATTTAAGTATTGGAACATTCATTACTGCTCCTCCGATACCCATTGGAGCAGAAATAAAGCCTGAAATAAAACCAAAAAAAATCTTATTTATTAGTTTTATTTTGATTTTTAGCTTAACTTTTTTTTCTTTTAAAAGAAGTAAATAAAAACCTAAAAAAAATATAACAATACTAAAGAAAAGAAGTAGAGATTTTGTATCTAAATTTGCAGCAAAAATTGTTCCGAAAATAACTCCTAAAATTACAAATAATCCGTAACTTTTAACAATATCAAAATCTACAGCACCATATCTGTAATGAGTGTAAACAGAAACTAATGAAGTAGGAATTATAATTGCAAAAGAAGTACCTACAGCAAGGTGCATTATGTATAGTTGATTTAAATCAAAAAAACCAAAAATAAAAAATAAAAAGGGAACAGTTATTAATCCTCCTCCAATACCAAACAAGCCAGCAAAAAAACCTACAGGGATTGCTGTCAGGGCCATTATTAATATAAAAAATAAAATTTGGTTTTGAGAAAAGATTTCCAATCTTATCTTTCTAATGAAATTGAATCATTTTTCTTTAAATGATCCATTATATGATTTACTTTTTCTAAATCGGCATTTCTAATACACATATTTTTTGATAAATATTGTTTCCATGCCTTTGATCCATTTTGACCGTGAAATAAGCCTACCGTATGTCTCATTATATGATTTAACTGAACACCTTTAGAGGTTTCTTCTTCAATATATGGAATTAAATTTTCCATGACTTCTTTACGACTGGGTACATTTTTATTTTCAAAAATTTCTTTCTCAATTTCAGCTAAAAAAAACGGAGAATGATAAACTGCTCTACCTATCATAACACCATCAACTTTATTTAAATGATTTTTAATTTGTTCAATATTATTTATACCCCCGTTAATTATAACTTCATCATCTATAAGCTCTTTTTTTAACCTATAAACAAATTCATAATTTAAAGGAGGAATGGTAAGATTTTGTTTTGGACTAAGTTTTGACAATATAGCTCTACGAGCATGAATTATAAATTTTTTTGATCCCGCGTTTTTAATTTTTAAAACAAATTTCTTCAAAAATTCAAAATCTTCTAAATTATCATAACCAATTCTAGTTTTGGCTGTTATGGGAAGTTTTGTTGCTTTTGTCATTGAATAAATACATTCTGCGACTAAATCAGGTTCTTTCATTAAGCACGCTCCAAATTTATTTTTTTGAACTTTTTTACTTGGACAACCTAAGTTTAAATTTATTTCTTTGTACCCATAATCTTCGGCAATTTTACAAGCCTCGACTAATTCGTTTGGATTTGAACCTCCTATTTGTAAAGTGACAGGATTTGATATTTTTTTAAATGAAAGTAATTTATCTCTATCACCTTTAATTATGGCGTTAGCAACAATCATCTCGGTATATAGGTGAATATTTTTACTTATTAAACTCAAAAAGTAAATCTCGTGCTTATCAGTGCAATCCATCATCGGAGCAACTGAAACTGTCTTTTGCATATTTTACTCTTGTTTGATTGCTTCTTCTTTTAACTCTAAAGGTTTTTCCTCTTCTTGATCGAGAGACTCTTCTTTAATTGTTGGTTGTTCACTTTGTAATTCTGATAAAGCTTCTTTTGCTAAATTACTAGTTTTATCTTTACTTCTTTTTATATCAGGAATTTTTCTAGTTCTTTTGGATGGTAATATTGCTATTCCAGTTTTAGAAATTTGACCTTTATATAGATTTTCAAAGTCATCATTTTCTTCTTCTACTTCTTCTTCTTGTTCCGCAACTTCATCTGGCTCTTTTCTTAATCTTGTTACGGCTCTACTTTTTAAATCGTCTGGTTTAACCTTGCCTTCAGCTATTTCTCTTAGAGATATAATGGTCCTTTTATCATTATCTTCTTCAACTAGATTTTTTTCTCCAGCATTAAGCTGAACAGTTCTTTCTTTAGCAAGTAGTACTAAATCATATTGATTTTCTACGTTTAAAAGACAATCTTCTACAGTAATTCTAGCCATGATGATGCTTATTTATTCAATTAATATTAATAAATCAAGCTTAATTTACTAACCTAACTGGTTCTAAGGATTTTTTAAATATAACTAACAAAGCTAGAGATACAATTATATAAGCCCCACTTATGAAAGCTATATTTTCTATAGTAAACCCATTATCAATAAGAATACCAAAAACAGCTGTTCCGAAAGCGGTAGAAAAAACCATAAATGCTGTAGTTAATGCTTTTATACTGCCTATATATTTTACACCATAAATCTCTGCCCAAGTTGATGAGCCTAATACGTTGGCTAGCCCATTTGATACACCAATAAGCCCTAAAAATATATAAGCATAGATTTCATTCTGATAACTATACAATACGGCCATAGCTAGTAATAAAGGTATATTCATAAATGAGATTAGTTTTCTACTTGTAAATTTATCAACCAATAAGCCTGAAAAAAAAAGAGTTGTTATAGAGGTTATAGAATAAACCATAAATGCTTTGGGAATTGTATAAATACTCCACATCTTAGACTCAGCAATAAAAGATTGGTAAACAAAAACACCTGTCGCTATCCATGGCATTGCCAACATATTTAAAGATACAATATAAAATCTATAATCTTTAATAACTTCTCTTCTTTTCCAACTTTTAATTTTAATCTTTTTTAGATTTGGATTTTTGTCTTCTTCACGGGAGTCTAAATTAATAGATTTTATAGTATTAATAATGACAAAAGGTAAAAATAAAATTACAAAAATTGCAATTCCTTGCCAAACTGTTCTCCATGAATATATAATAAAAAAATAAGTCACAAGTACGGGTAAAATAAATTCTGCCGTAGACAAACCAAACCATATTGTGCTTAAAGCTTTACCTCTAGACTTTTCAAAAAATCTTGAAATAGTTGTAGTTGATGTATGGCTCATAAGACCTTGACCAGATAACCTCATTAAAAAAATTCCTACAGCTAAAAAATAAATACTATTTATTAAAGAAAAGAATACTGAAGAAAGGAATAATAAAATTACAACAAAGAAAGAATAGTTTAAAATTCTATAATCATCTATTTTTTTTCCTACCCATATGAGAAGTAAACTTGAACAAATAGTAGCAAAAGCATATATGCCTCCAAATTGACCATGAGTTATATCTAGTTCATTTCTTATTGGTGCGTTAAATAATCCTAAAAAAAAGCTCTGTCCAAAACTTGAAAAAAATGTAAATATAAA
>CEOP01107277.1_pt1 | contig 14530 bp, 7 predicted proteins | sample 361301 | NCBI WGS metagenome assembly CEOP01 (sample SAMEA2619548, study PRJEB7988) | marine metagenome | biome: marine biome (ENVO:00000447); feature: deep chlorophyll maximum layer (ENVO:xxxxxxxx); material: "saline water (ENVO:00002010), including plankton (ENVO:xxxxxxxx)" | depth 55 m
TTAAACTTCTCAAATAATCGAGACTGATTTGAATGTTTTATTAATTGAATTAAAATCAATTTATCAGCTAATTTAAAACTGCTAGATTTGATACTTAGAAAATAATATTAGCTAATTCAATTTAAACTATTTAAAATAAATTAAGTAAATCTTTTCAGATGACTCATGTAAAATTTATCACTTTAATAATTCTAATGACTTTCTACCTAACATCTTGCAGTAAAGATGCAGTTAATGAGAGCCAGATCGAGCAAGATAAAGATGAAGATAATTTAATTGGACTTAAAAAATATGCCATGGAAAAGGGTAAATTTATTGGTAATCTAATGCGAGATGGAATGTTTGATAATCTACAAGTGCATAATGGCTCTACTGACAATATATTAAAAACAGACTACAACGCAATAGTGCTTGGTAATAAGATGAAAATGTCTAACCTTTTAAGAACTCGCCCTCAAGACCCTTTTAATGTAAAAATTGAAGATATAAATACTGATATAATCGATAAGTTCGTTAATTATGCTGATAAACATAACATGAGAAAAAGAGGCCATGTAATGATATGGTATAAACAAATTCCAAGTTGGTTAACGAATGAAGCTCCAAACTGGAGTGCACAGCAGGTATATGATTTTTCTAAATCTTATATTTTAGCACTTTCTGCCTATTGTAAGGGAAAAATTGACGAATGGGATGTATTAAACGAAGGAATTGTAAATAACAGCTTTAGACAAGGGACTTGGTACGATATAATTAATACTCAAGCAAATATAAATGGTGATATTGGATATTATAATTATTTTGCTTACCTATTTAAATGGGCTAGACAGGGTGATTCAGATGTCGAACTATTTTATAATGATTACAATATTGAGGCATTTGGGACCTCTAAAAATAACTTTATGCGAACCTTTGTCAAAAAATTAAAATTAGATTATTCTGCACCAATTGATGGAGTTGGGCTTCAATCTCATTTCAAAATTAACTTGACAACTGATGATTTTATAAGTAGACTAGGAAAGACAATTGATGATTTAGGAGAATCAGATTTTATAGCAAATATAACTGAGCTAGATATTAGAATTTGCAATGGTGATATTCAAACATTAGATGATCAAAAGAAAGCCTATAAAAATATAGTTTCAACAGCCTTTTCAAGAGATAATTGCAAAACAATTCTTATCTGGGGCCCTTCTGATAATGATAGTTGGATTAATTCTCATTTTGAAGGTTGTGGCCAAGCCACACCTCATGATGAAAACTTCAATAAAAAACCAGCTTACTTTGGAATTAAGGAGGCATTGATGGATTTATAAAAAATATTAGTTTAATTCACCCATATTTTTTTTGAGAAAATTCGTTTTCCATTTTCAATTCCAACAAGAATATAAATACCACTATTTGAAGCACAAATATCAAAGCTGAACTCTTTGTCATTATTATTGCTAGTTAATTCCTGACACAATAGTTTGCCACTAAGATCAAATAATTGAATTTTAATATTTTTAGTTACAGTCTCTGAAGACATAATTTGGAGGGTTTCGAACGAATTTACAGGAGTTGGATAAACTGAAATTTCAAATGCTTTTTTCTCAATGTCGGGATTCCCATTAAAGTAATTACTTGCCTTTTCAAAAGCTTTTATGCCGATTAGATGTCCAATTTGTCTTCCAGGGATATCGTCTATAGGTGGGTGTATTCCTCCCCAAATTCTGGAAAGACTACATTGATCTGCAGCATCTTGGTAGGTTGCCCATTGTAAGGTAAGTTTTTTTGAGGGGCCGTTTTCAAAAACTAAGAATTCATTTTTATTGGCATCAAACTCACCTATACCACCAGGAAAGAAATTACTTCCGGTAATTAATGCAAGTGTATTTGCTGCTGCTCTGGAAAAAGTTGAATGCCCTGAGACATAGCCAGCAAATGGTGGAGTTACGAATGATGGTCTTTGATAAGGGACCCAATCTTTGCCCATAATCCAGCCTACTCCTGCAACATCTGAATCTCGATTATTAATAAAATGGTTGCCTTTCCATGCCTTAATTTTAATCTTTCCAACCCTTTGCGGATAGTCTATTGCAATAGGATCATCCTCTTTTATGGTTTCAATATAATTTGGAATTAAAGGTATTCCTTCAGGGTGATAATTATCAAGCTCTTCATTTGTGCTTTGTCCTTTATCACTCATATATCTTATTGCGGAAATTGGTCTAATATAGTTGTAAAAACCTTTTAGTCCCCATGCAGCAATAGCTGAATCATGCATTGCCCCACCGAGAGTGAGATAGGATTTTACATCCCATTCAAGATCGTCTAGTTTTAGTCCCCTTCCAGCAAATTTTTTTTTATTTTGAGGGTGGTCGTTTATATGGTTTAAAATAGTAAACCAGTGGCCAGGTGGGGTTTCGGAATCTGGGCCATCAGCCCAAAATTCAGACAATACCCTTACATAGTCTCCTCGTGGAACCATTTGTTGGCTATATAAACTTCCCGTTACAGGATTTTTTTGGTATCCTGGACTAGGATCACCACCTTCTTCAATATTATAAAATGCTTTATACTCCTCAAAATTTTTAGGAAAATCTGAGAGTTTCAGATTACCAATAGCTCTCGGGGAAATATCAATCATTTTTCCATCAAACGGGTTTAAATGTGAAGACCAAACGGCAACCATTGAAAACCCCCATTTATACGGATCTTTGAGTCCTTTTAAGGAAGATGATAAGTCAGCTGGTTTTCCGGGATCATAATAGACTCGATAATCAAAACCATCTTTATTGAAGGTTTTACTTTTGGATTTTTCAAGTGCAAAAGGTATTACATTTCCCCATTCGGGACTAAGAAAGTCAGGAGTATTATTACCAGTTATATTTCCGCTTTGATCAATAAAAAGACTAAGGGTTAGCGGTTGCCATTTGTTTGGATCATTTATTTTTGGGTTTCCAGATTTGTCTACTTCCAATGGGGTGTTTTGGGATTGATAATGTTGGTTGGTATAATTCTCAGCCTCATTAGCACCGTCTTGAAGACCAAAGTTAATAAGCTGTTGACCAATATAGTTTCCAAGTGCTGCAGGGGAACCATAGCTATAGTCATTGGATGTAAAAGATGTGTCATAACCTAACTTATTCATCAAATCCTCGTAATCGTAAAGTAACTCAATACTACCAGGAGCATTTTTAAAACGATGGGACAACAATCGAAAACAGGCATAACTCAGTGCTTCCTCCCTTGCAAGTTTTATGGTTTTTGAAGTATTTATTCCCTCGAAGGGAACATTATACTCTCCTAGGGTATTTCCAAGAAAAAAGGGAACAGCTTTATCACTGAAGACAGCCCAAGAGTCATACATTGCAATGGAGGTATGGTAGAGGTTTCGGGCATGAACTGTAGGACGAGCAAAATCATTCCTAATTGACTTTAAAAGAAGTTCGTTCCACTTTCTTGCCACTGAATAGTTGATTTTAATTGGTTGCTGTTCAGATGTATTTTTTGCCATACAATCGGCAGAATTGTTTACTTCAAGCCTAGTTATTGAAATTTCATCTAAGCCACCTGTCTCTTGAAAGATCGTTCTGTAGATACCAGCTGAAGTTTTTCTTTCTCCATTAATAAAGATCCTCTCTCCTTCGCAAATTTCAACATAATTAGCGTTAAAACTATAGATCTTATCTTGTTCAATGACTTTATAGGTTTTGTTGACAGAAAGATTGTAAAAAGATTCAGTTTTTTTACCAGGCCAATTAATAGTTAATTGATCAATTTTTTCAATTTCTCCTATACCAAAATGGACAGTGTTACTATGTGAAGAAAGATAGCTTGTCCCCCCCGAGAGTTCTTTTATAAATTTGCGTCCATTGGCTGATATAATTATTGAAGCTCCATAAGCACTTTTATTGGATACAGTTCCTTCAAGTATTATTTTAACCCAATTGCCACTATTTCGATTTTGGTTTATATAAAGTAGAGCCCTTCCCTCATTTGATTGTTTTGCTCTTACATTTGAGACTGCAAAATCTATTTTTCCATCGAGATTGAAATCGCCATGCGCCATACCCCTTCCTCTATTTGGTTCAGCCATTCCCTCCGCAATGCTATTATCAATGAACTTTTCACTTACTTGGTCATATTGATAAAGTTTATTTGCTTGACTATCATTATCAGCAAATATTGAACCTTTAGCCACATAAAGATCTAGATAGCTATCGTTGTTAATATCAAGAAAGGCTGTACCCCAGCTAAACCCTACACCATCAATCACATTTTTGGTATTAGAGATATTTTTAAAACTGGATCCATTTTGGTTCTCAAGAAGGTAGTTATCCCCTAGATTGGTTATATAATAATCCAAATCCCCATCTTCATCGATATCGCCTGTAGCTAATCCCATGCTTTGCATTTCATTATCAAAACCCATCAAAACAGAAATCTCTTGCATAGTTTTTTGCGGATATGTATTCAATAATAGTTTATTGGGCTCATAGATGTCACCATAATCATTTAATACAAATAAATCTGAATCTCCGTCTTGGTCAAAATCAGTGAACGAAGCTACCAGGGTAGCTCCTGTATCCTTTTCTAAAAGGGGAGAGGGAAGTAAGCTAAAGGTTTCATTTCCATTATTTTGATAAAAAAAATCGGTAATTGGATTTGTAAGATTAATCGAAAAAGGATACCCATCATATTGGACATAATTCCCTACATAGATATCCAAGTCACCATCAAGATCGTAATCACCCATAGTAGCTGTACTACTCCAAACAGCTTGATCAATTCCCGCTTCTGAAGAGATGTCAGAGAAGCCAGTTCCATGGTTATTTTTGAGTAAGTAACAATGATTGCTTTGAGCAGTAGTTACAAAAAGATCTGTATACCCATCATTATTTATATCCCCGGCTACTATCCCCATCGTATTCACGTCTTTTAGAATGGATGCTATACCTGAAGAGGAGCTAATATCTCTAAAAAAATTTCCTCCTATATTTTCAAAAAGTTTGTCAGGATTTTCACCACCATTAAAAAAAATATCATCAAAGCCATCATTATTATAGTCAAAAATTGCCACCCCACCACTCATTATATTTGAGTCTAGGGAAAAGTGATCAATTCCCATTTCTATTGCCCTATCCTTAAAGGTTTGAGAGAAAACCAGTAATGGAGATAGAAAAAGGAGGAGAAAGGTTAATAATCTAAATTCATTCTTCACTTTTCTACTTATAAACTACCATGACTTTTTATTCAATTAATCAAGTCATCTCAATTATTCTATAATTATATTCTTAGTAAATTTTGTATATAACTTTAAATCCTCTTTAGTTTTTATTTTTTTACCACTTACAGTCATATTTTCAATCACTACCCCTTCAATTATATGATCTTTATCAAATCCGTTAAAAACAGAGTAGGGTAGCTTACCATCTAAGACTTGAATATTTCTTAAGGTTATATTTTTTACATGACCCCTGTGAGAGGCATGAAACGCTTCCTTACCTGGAAGTACTGGAATCAAATTATCCCAGCTATCATTGTAACGATATTTCTTGATCATCTCAGAGTCTTCAAATTTATCGTAGCTCCAAATTGAAAATAAAATGGAAATATCAATTAGCTTGCTATTCGAAGCTAGGTCTGCATTTTCAACTCGGATATCTTCAAATAAAACGTCTTCAACAAGGGCGTTATCACTATTGTGAATAGTGAAAACAGATCCTCTACCTTCCTGAATCAAAACATCGCAATTTCTAAAAGTAAGATCACTAATTTTTTCGCATCGTAGCTCAAAGCCAATATCGAAAACATTACCATACTCCATATTCCAAAAGGTGCATCCCTCCACTAATATATTTTTAATATTTGGGTTTTGAACACGAGGATTTGGATAGTGCATTTTTTCATCAAAACTGATTGCTTTTACAACGATGCAGTCGTCATTGGTTCGTAAAAATGAGTTAGAAATTTTGACATCTCGACAAGAGGAAAGGTCTATACCATCAGATCCAAAATCCCAATTCACGATGTTGATATTATCAATTTGGAGATCGCTTACGTTGTATGGATGGACTGTCCATTTAAGGCTGTTATAAAGAGTGATACCCTTAATTTCAATATTCTGGGAGTTTTCCATGTAAATAAGTCGCCAGGGTTCATCTTTAAAGCGACCATTACCGTTGCTTTTATTATCGGTACCATCGATAATGCCTCTACCCAATATTTTTACATTTTTTGCATCCCTTATTCTAACCATACCTTTGAGTCTCGCACCCCCCTCCACATAGAGGGTTTGGTTGTCTTTCAGGTCTAAAACACCGATGTCGTAAATTTTTCCACCTTTGTAGTAAAGTACATTATCTTCCTTAGGATCGACAGTTTTTTCCTCGATTGAATTGGTCAGTAAGTGTAAGACATTTCTTTTATCATTATTTAACAGGATAGTAATTTTTCTGGGTTTATCGAGGGTGAATTCGAAAGTATAATCGTCTATTGTTTTTGATTTAATCTTTAATATTGATGGCATGATATCAAGCCATTTGATTGCGTGTTTGGCTTTTACCCTGATTTTAACAGAATCATTAAAATCAAAATTTGCAAAGGAATAACTTCCTCTATAGTCTCCTCCAGCTTTAGTAGTAAACACTTTTTGATCATTTACCCATATCATAAAATCGCTGGATTCAGGCAAACCTGGGGTTTGATATTTAACTACTTGAGCAAACAACATTTGATTACCAATTAAAGCGGCAATAATTAATAAAATTTGTTTAAAGTTCTTTTTTTTCATGATGTAATTTAATCTAGGAGTAATTTGGTTTATTTATAAAAATCTATTTTTTCAGTTCTGTAATTAAAATCAGTTCCAGATTCAGAGGAGACTTTAGCATGAAATAGTAAACTTCCAGATTGGTCTACTTCAACAACATGGCCCTCTATTGTTGGATTTTCTGGAGTTGTTGGATTAATTACCGAACCAAAAATCCCCCAAATCGAGCCTAGGTCTGAGTCATATCCTGTATTCCCTACGTAACGTGAATAAAGTTGTGTTCCATAAGATTTCCCAAATTCAAAAACTTGGGTAACCTCTAAATTAATTGGGTCTATTTTATATTCTACTAGACGACTGTATTGTCTGCCTCCATTGATTAGACCATCCTCAGACCCATTTCGCTCATATCCATCCCAACCATTGTCCATCAATAGAAGATTACCGTTGGGAAGTTTTATAGGACAGTGTTGCCCTAATGGCAATTCGGTTCCAGGTGAAGGTTTTAATGCCAATGCCCTGAGTCCAGGAAATTTATACCATTTTTTATCATGATCTCCCAAAATCCATTTTATAACACCGGAGTTATAATCGAGTTTTATGACACCTATTGACGATCTTCCCGACACAATTATACTTTTATCAGACTGGTCATAAACTGCATAATTACTGTGAAACCAATCCGTACCTGGAATCATCATGTCTTGCTCCTTGGGGAGGTAATCCAATAAAATTTTATTCAGATTCCATGATTTTATGACTGCTCCATCTTCGTCTAAGTGATAAATCAATGAGCCAATATCGGCATCATTATCAACTAGAATAATATTTCCGCGGTCAGGATGGGGAGTTATAGAATGGTGAACGGTCATATCGTCCTCTGAAAGGGGGATTTCTCTTATGATTTCCCCAAGCCAATTATAATGATAATAAATAGGTGCATTATTGTTACCTACAATAATTTTATTTGGGCCTTTGATAAAAAAAGGAAATTCTCCAGTATTTTCTTCAAATTTAAAATACCAACGAACTTCACCATACTGATCAAAAATTAGCGGGATAGCTTTGGTGAAAAATTTGTGGTGTTCAACAAAAGTAAACCTTTCAGATAGTTCGGAAGATATTATTTCGATTTTCGGAAGTTGGTGAGAAACAGGAATTGAATCGGTATTTATCCTAACACTTTTTTCTCCTATTCTTATTCCGGATCGATCAATTGCTGAAATGATTACCTGATTTTGATGATTTGAATAAAGTCCCAGAATAGGGATTTTATGATTCAACCCAATATTTTGAAAATCATGTGTTATGTCATCATTATTTTTACCCTTTATGGTAATTGAAACACTGTGTTCAATATCCATACTCACATCAATATTTGCAGTAAGCGGTGCTATACCAGAGGGGTTAATGGTCAAATACGTATTGATCTGTTTAAGATCTTTGTAGTAGGGGAGTCCCTCCGAATCAATATAGTAGTCAGGTTCGTTGGAACAAGAGTTAACTGATGTAATCAGAATAATAATGGCAAGCAATCTTAGCTTTTTAGAGCAGGTTTTTTTTAATGCTATACCTGACCTTGTAAAGTTTTGAAAAAAGGATTTTAAAGATTGCATTATGTTAGCTTATTAAATCACTTTACTTAAAATTATATTTTTGACTTAATGAAAGGAGTCAACTCATCTGCCATTTGACGGTGCTCCGAAACGGTTGGGTGACCCCCTGTTTTTTTGTAGGACATAGTGGTGAAAAAGAGTTTTGAATCATCCAAACTATCCACAGCTGCTTGAACTACTCCAGGCCATGGAGATTTTTCTCTTGTTATATTCATATTTCCAAGGGTACAGAAAATGGTTGCATACTGGTATTGATCTCGAATAGATTTAATAAAACTAGCATAATGCTTTATTCTCTCTTCGGTATCTGGTATTGGAGATAGTCTGTTGATTAACCAATCATCATTTTGCAATAAATTCACAACGACAATATCTGGTTGCCATTGATTAAAATCATTTTTAGGAAATTCACTGTTAGGATTTATTCGATCATATACTTGAGGCATTATTAGCGGATACCAACTCACCATAATACCAATACCACTCATTGAAATACATCGTAAATCTGCATTTAATTCTCGTGCAATTATTGAGGCATAACTCTGATAATTATCCCATGTAGATTTATCATCATTGTTTTCACGACTTTCATCTAGGTTACCATGCCCAGAAGTAATTGAATCCCCATAGAATTCAATTTTTAATTTGGGCAAATTCTCTTGAGGGGATATTATTTTACCTTCTTGACTTATATAAATACCTTTAAAAATAGTTTGTGGGGTTGTACCGTCCGTTCTTCTAAGTAGTTGGAGTTTATGAACTCCTTGGGTCAAATTTTTTGAAATCACGTAGGATTTTGTTCCTTTGACACAGTTAATTACTGTTCGATTGGGAAAGTCGTCATCAATAATTGCATTGTAGTAATTGCTACCGTCTAGGTCATCCAATACGACCTCAATAGAGCTTCCCTCAAACCAAAGAGTAAAACCACTTCCGGGCCAAAAAATTTTGGGAGCTTGTAAATTGGAAAAGTCAACTCGTCCATGGAAAATAATATTTTCATTTTGGGCATAGATGATTTTTTTATCAACTAACTCTGCTGTACTATTTTGACAGTCATTCTCTTGACAGCCAATTGTTGTGACAAAAAATACTGAAAATAAAAAAAACAGGAACTTATCTGAACGAAAGGTTTTCACCACGAAATAGATTTAAATTTAAACGGTTTGTACATTTAAGATAATGCACAAACCGTTTAAAAATTATTTAAAAAAAATTGATTAACGCAGTGACTCCTTCTCAGGATCAAGCTCAATCGCATTATTCAAATCAACTTCTCTTTGAGGAAGCGGATGAAAATATGGGAAGTTTACTTGGCTTCCAACATGACTATCAACTCTTTTGGTTCTTCTAATATCAAACAATAGATGACCTTCCATTGCAAGTTCCCACTCTCGCTCTTGCCATACAGCACTAATGAAATCGTTCCTAGACATTCCTGGTGTGAGATCCGCTAGGCCAGCCCTATTTCGAATGGTATTGATAGAAGCATATCCCTCTGCAGTTGGTCCAACAGCTTCAGCATGAACTAAAGCTATGTCTGAGGTTCTAAGCCATGGCCATGATGTATCACCGCTGTAGAAAGATTGAGTATTAGCGAAATATTTCATGTTATAATTCTCAGATCTATTGGATGGATTAGCACCTGAAGCATTTCCGTATGTGGTACTCGTATACAATTCACGTCTTAAATCATCTTGATGATGAGTAGCAAGTTTATCCGAATGATACCAAGCTACTGTCCAACCTCCCCAATAAGGTTTTATCGTACCTGTAAGTGGTTCATTTGTGTAAAACTGAGAGTACCATGTGTAAGGAGAAAAAGTTGTGTGTAAACCTGTCATACCTGTACTATTATTGGTAGCGGGATTCGAACTCCAAACAAATAGTTTTTCCTTACTAGATGGATTGTGGTCTGGAAAAGTATGTAAGACGGAAGTATCCAAAGCAAAAGTACCACTATTGAGCACTTGAGAAGCATTTGATGCCGCAAGAGCATACATTTGAGATTGGTCACTTACCCAATCATATTTTGGTGACCCATATTCTTTACTAGAAGCCAAATGCAAGTAAACTTTTGAAAGTAGGCCCTTAGCAGCATTTCCATCAGCGCGTCCTCTTATCGAAAATGAGGGAACGTTTTGTGCCGCAAAAGTAAGATCAGCTATTATGAGATCATAAATCTCCTGAATACTTGATACAGGGGTTTCATAAGTTACATTTGGATTTTTAGCATCTGTATAGACTGGAACTTCACCATATAATCTTACTAAGTAAAAATAATAGAATGCACGCAGAAATTTAGCTTCACCTAGATACTGATTTTTCAATGTTTCAGCTGAAAATTCAATTTTATCTGTATTGTCAATAACTGTGTTAGCTCTTGAAATTCCAGTATAACATCCAGCAAAAAAGGATCTTAAAGCTTCAGTAGCTGAGTTAAATGTCCAGTTTCTGAACTGAGTAGCATTACGTTGAGTAAATGAAGGTTTAGTGTCGGTTTGTCCCACCCCCAATAAACCAATGTTAATCCACATACTGTAAAAATCACCCCTTTGTGAGGCTTGATAGGCATACTGAAGTCCTGAATAAACATTTTCCTCAGTAGAATAAAAATTATCATTTGCTAAAAACCCATGTGGCGCTTCTTCAAGTTCAGAACATGAAAAAGTAACAATGATAGTAGATAAATAAATTAAATATTTTAAGTTTTTCATTTCTTTTAAATTTAGAAAGTTATGTTTAAACCAAAGTTGAATGTTCTCAATCTAGGCAATAGTGAGTTGCTACCGTAAATACCTCCGTCAACAAATCCTTCAACCCCAACCTCAGCATCATAACCTTCGTAATTATCAATTGTAAAAACATTAGTTACATTAGCAAAAATTCTTGCTGATTTAATAATATCAAAATCTCCTAAAGGAATATCATAACCCGCTGAGACGTTTTGAAGTCTCAAGAAAGAACCATCCACTAAATAAAATGTACTTGGTATAAAGTTATTTGAGTTTCTGACCATTTTAAAACCTGTATTAGGGTTTTCTGGTGTCCATCCTCTTAGCTTTCCATAAGGTCTATTGTCTCTCATTTCGTCAAGAACATCATTTCCTACAACTGCATTAAAAAGCATATTTAAATCAAATCTCTTGTATGTAAGATTTAAATTTAAACTTGTAATAAAATCTGGTGTAGGATCACCAATTACAGTTCTGTCACTTGGATTAATTGTATCATCTCCATTAAGATCAGTGTAATACATATCACCTAATTTCGTGTATTCTCCAAAAGCAAATTGTTTTTGAGATTCCTCATTAATTATACCACCTGAAGTATAACCATAAAATGATTCTAGAGGTTGGCCTAATGCATAAACTTGTTGACCGTCGTTAGTAGCAAAAACATATTTGTTTCCAGCGTCGTCCTCAACTAATCCAGCATCTTCGACAGTACCTATATCAACAACTTTATTTTCATTTGCACTAAAAAATAAGTTTGCGGATAATGTAAAGTCTCTTTTCTGAATTATTTCACCAGCCAATTCAAATTCAATACCCTGGTTTTCAATAACTCCATCATTTACTAGCACCTGAGCAAAACCTGACGAAGTTGGTAAAAATTTACTTCGAATCAAATCAGAAGTCTCCTTGAAATAATATTCAATATTAAATCTTAATCTATTATTAAAAAATCCTGACTCAATTGCTGCTGCGTACTGAGTAGTTGTCTCCCATTTAAGGTCAGGAGTTCCAAGTTGATTAGGACCAGCAGATAATAAATCTGAACCTACAGCAGAGTCATAAACATTTAAACTACCGTATCTTTCAAATGTTTGATATGGATTAATACCCTGATTTCCAGTTACACCGTAGGAAGCTCTTAATTTAAGATTACTTATTTTACTGTCTGTTAGGAAATCTTCCTCGTGAATTTTCCAAGCTACAGCAGCAGCTGGAAAGTGACCCCATTTATTGTTAACACCAAACTTAGATGAGCCGTCAGCTCTGTAGGTAAGAGTAAAAAGATATTTATCCATTAGGTTGTAGTTAGCTCTACCGAAATAAGACTGAAGGTCTTGTCTGTTATAAGATTGTTCAATAAACTGGTTGTCAGCTGTAGCTAGGGTCAAATTTTGATTAAATAAAGCATCAGTAACGAAATCTTGACCAATTATACCAATACTTTCAAAAGTTCTAATCTGATCATCTCTTCCAACCAGAACACTTATATCGTGTATATCATCAAATGTTTTGTTGTAAGTAAGAGTATTGGTAAAATAAGTCTGCTCATTTGATTGTTCCCTTACTAATCCTCTTCCAGCGTAGCTTTGAGAAAGTAAAGTATATTGAGATTTTGTATACTGATCAAAATTACTTTTCAAGGAGTTATAACTACCAATTGTTCTAAATGTTAAACCAGGAATAATCTCCCAATCAAAAGAAGCATTCGTAATTAAATCTTTTCCCTTACGAGTATTAAAATTATCATCTTTCTGTTGGAGTGGGTGGGTATAACCCTCAAATGGTAAATAGTAGCTTCCGTCATCATTAAAAGGCTTTATCCAGGCTCTTCCCTCAATTTGTCTTCCAGTTCCATAAACTCTGTCTATATCATTGTAACTTGCAGAAAATCTAAAAGACAAGTTGTCGGTTAACTGCATTTCATCTTTAAAGAAAATATTAATTCTATCAAACTCATCGCCTTTGACTATTCCTTCTTGTTGAAAATAGCTTAAACTGAGTAGATAATTATTCTTTTCAGACCCCCCTCTTACTCCGGCTTTGTGGCTCTGTATAGAAGGGTTCGTATTCATAGTTATTGCAGCATAATCATAATATTGATAAGTTCCACTAGCAAACTCTTCAGGAGTAGGATAATAAAATCCGTCACCATCATCTGATCCATTATATTGGACATCTTCAGGAGCAAAATCATCATTTAGCATACCACGGTTTTTAATAGTTGCTATATCGACAAGATTTCCATACCGTTCCCATGGTCTAGAAAATTCCGATGTCGAGAAACTAGTCTCAACGAAACCTTGAAATGTTCCTGATTTTCCAGATTTAGTTGTAATTAAAACAACACCATTTGCACCTTGGGATCCATAGATCGCGGCGGCTGACGCATCTTTTAGAATTTCTATTGATTCGATATCTGAAGCATTCAATTGGTTTAGGTTTGTAAGAGATCCGAATGGAATTCCATCAAGAACCACTAGGGGCTCTCTAGATCCAGTCAAGGAACTTGCCCCCCTTAACCTAACACTCATTCCTCCTTCAGGATCATCAGTATTTTTAATAATTCTTAAACCAGTGCTTCTTCCTTGCAGAAGATCTCCAACATTATTTACTGGGATGGTCTCTATTTGTTCTGTTTTAATTGTAGATACAGAACCCGTAAGATCACTCTTTTTAACAGCTCCATATCCAATAATTACTACCTCATCTAATTTAGCAGCATCTTCAAAAAGAGTTATATCGAAAGAATCAGTATCAGCTACAACTTTCTCAACGGATATAAATCCAATAAAGCTAAACGATAATGTGGCTTGGTCATCAACTGAAATAGTAAAATTACCATCAAAATCAGTGGTGACTCCATTATCGGTTCCTTTTTCAAGAATAGCTGCACCAGGAAGCGGATTTCCATTTTGATCAGTAATTGTTCCTGAAACTTGTTTTTGTAATAAGTTGGATGATTCTCCAGGATCATCAACTTTAGAATATTCAGAAGAAAAACTCATGATTGTTAGACTCGTAAGTAGAACTAAAGTTTTTTTTAAGAATAAATGCAGCCAATTTTTGTATAAACCTTTTTCGGCCAGTGTTTTAAACTTCATAAATAATTGATTTGATTAAACATTTTTGTAAAAACTATCTTTAATAGCAATCTTATCTAAAAAAATGTATTGAACACCTAATTAATTATTGTGCAGAATTTGATAGTTTATGGTTTTAAGGCGTGAAATTAAAAAAAAAAGTATTTTATTTATAGATGTATTTTATCATCTTTTAGCCTATAAATCAATGTAATAGATTAAATAGTATAATAATCCATTCAGTTTTAAATAACTAAATACCAAAAAAAAGGCTTCTATCCAAAACCTATTATTTTAATTTTAGTTAGCTTATTTTTTTTCGAATTAATTTGCCATTGA
>CEOP01136796.1_pt1 | contig 14526 bp, 14 predicted proteins | sample 361301 | NCBI WGS metagenome assembly CEOP01 (sample SAMEA2619548, study PRJEB7988) | marine metagenome | biome: marine biome (ENVO:00000447); feature: deep chlorophyll maximum layer (ENVO:xxxxxxxx); material: "saline water (ENVO:00002010), including plankton (ENVO:xxxxxxxx)" | depth 55 m
TACCGGATACTGATTGCGTCCAATAAAAGGATAATCGGTCTTACCGAGGTAAGAGTCCGATTGATACCCAACTGGATCAGCACCGAAATCCCCAGCACTAACTTTAACAAAAACGCCCGCATCTCCGTTGCCGCTGTCACTAACCTTATTGTTAGCGTCCTTGCTTGCAAACAGATTTACGACGTCTTCTTCAGCGTACTGACGGAATGGTAATAATCTAATAGCCATAATTAATATTTAATTTCTATGTTTTCTTGTGAGAAAGCGTGGTTAAATTTTTCGCGTAAAGTTGGTTCTTCAGCAGAAGCAGCTTCGTTGTTATTGGAAATGCTAGCAGAAGATTCCTCTTCAACGCTATCAAGCACTTCTTCAACAGCTTCGGCCGTTTCATTGCTAGTTTCTTCAACTTCCTGAACTTCTTCTTGAGTAGAAGCTTCGCTAGTAGAAAGTTCTTCAATGCGCTTTTGCACTTCTGCTTCAAGCTTTTCATTAAAAGACTTTTCTTGTTCTTCAATAAACGCCTTAGTCTTGTGGTTCCACATGACAGTTAGCTTTTCTTGATAACTAGCAAATGCTTCTTCAGCATTTTCAAGTTCAGATACTTCGGAAGCAACAATTTTAAGATCATCTTCAGCCAGTTCGAAAGCTTCCGTAATGGCAGCCATACGAGAGTTAAAGAGATCTTTTGCTTCGCGAAGACGTTTTTCTTCAGCCAATTCGTTCCATTGTAATTCGGAGGCTTCAAGTTTTTGCTTAAGCTCCTCAACTTCTCCAGCAAGAGATTCTTCAACTTGCTTAGATTCGTTAAGAGCTTTTTCCTGAGCGGCCTTTTCTTCTTTCCACTCGGAATCTTTTTCCTTGATTGCATCCATCATTACTTTGGAAACACTGGCAACGGCTTCTTCGAATTGTTGGCTATCGCCAATTTTTTCGGAAAGCATGCCCTCGATTTGTTTAAGTAGATCTTGAGTATCCATAGTTAATGTATTTGTTGTGTTTACAGCTTTTTCTGCTAAAAGGGAACTATTTTTTTCTTTTAAATCTGTTTTTTTGTATTGATCCATGTTATTTACATGAAAAACTTCAGCATCAATTTTTTGCTTTTCTATTTTTACATCTTCTGTATTCTTGACTATTACGCCTTCGACATCTGCGGCTGGATTAGCAGTAAATCCTATACCTAAAGGATAAACATTTCCAACGACTAATCTATTGACAATAGTACCGTCATCCATTACTCCGGCTCCATCATAAGCTTTCAAATATTGTTTAAGCTCTTTTATTTGACTTGGGTTTGTGACTATTTCAGCATCTTTAAGATCATTGCTTCCCACCGCTATATAAAAATCATTAAATCCGATTTCCCAGCTAGCTGAAATTATATTATGATATTCTTTGCCTTCATTTGACTCTTCAAGCATTTGAGCAAATTGTGGATTTACTATCTTATATACTAATGCCCCTAAAGCAATATTAAATGGATCTTTCTTGTTAGATAAGCTTTCTTTAGATAAAATTTGGTTAGTATCCATATCGCTAAACGAAGATGTAACGATATGTCCTACCACCTTTTGTTTGTTATGTTCTATATTTGTTGGCTTATGAATAAAATAATCATTAACCGCTAAAGCTGTTTGAGTATCTATACCATCGCCATTTTTATTGAATTTGTTAACAACTGCTGCGTTAAAAGCGACTCCAAGTAAATCAATATTTTTTTCCAGATCGACTTCTGCGGGAATGAGAGGCTTTAAGTTTTCTAAAGAAGCTTCGCTAATTTGAAACCTTTTACAAGTTCCGTCAAAGCATGATGCTTGTATATGATTTTCAAAATTTATTTTATGTTTAAATTTAGCATTCATTTCTTTTTTTTCTTTCTTTGCAGGGAGGTACACGTTTTTTTTAAGTTTAGGTATAATATATTTATCAACAATTAAATTAGAAAAGTCATTATCAGTAGGAAAATGAACCCCTCTGATTATTCTAGCCATGCTAATTTGATCACTAATATTTCTTAATTGAGCTTCATGATCTGCATGAATATCAGCTAAGAGCCTATATACTAATCTACCTTGTAATGCATGACCGCTAGGATAAGATGGAGTTTGAGCTGTATCAGTATCATTGATTTTTAGATCTATATTATGATATTTATTAATCTGATATGGTCTAGGTCTATTATAAAATAGCTTTAACCCAAGAATGATAGAGTCTACTTGACTTACTACATCAAGTATGTATTTTTTATCGAAAATTAAATTATTTTCATTAGCATAATCAAAAAAAATGTTTATAAAGTCTTTGTCTAATTTCTCTTTGTAGCTTCCTTTGTGCCATTCATTATTGGCACTTTGGGTTTTCCGAATATACAAAAGCTCATCGGCCGTTTCTTTACTGCTGTTCGAATTAAAAGACTTATACTCTATATCCCCCAAAGAAAGAAGCGGGGATTTCTCCGCCGCTTTCTCTTTTAAATTTTTATCTACTTCGCCGTAACGAATAGAATCAATATCTTGACGATCAGTCATTTTCACTCGAACTAGCCTTAACTTTCTTCATCATGGCGCCGAGTTTTTTTTCGATCATTGCATATTCTTTATCCATGTCCTTCCTCGCTTTTTTGATTTCGTCCATACGGGAATACATCTTTTTCATCATAGCGTCGTCTTTTTCCATTTTCATGGCGCCGGCTTCTTCAGCTTTAGAATATTTAGTCTCGTCCTCTTTGTCCATCTTTTCGTCTTCCTTAAGGTCATGTTCTTCGACGCTTTTTTTCTCGGAAGGTTTGTCCTTTTTTAAATTTTTGATTTTGGACTTGTCATCTTTGACAGCATCCTTTTCGTGTTTCTCTTTTTCTTTCTTGGTGTCTTTCTTTAATTCCTTAGTGTCTGTTTTTTCCCATTCAGCCTTAGACTCGTCTTTTTTTTCTGACTTCTTATCGTCCGACTTCTTATCGTCCGACTTCTTGTCGCCTGACTTCTTGTCGTCTGACTTCTTGTCGTCTTTGTCCTTTAACCAAGGAGGCATTGCTGATTCGCAAATTTCAACGCCAAATTTTGAAGCTTTAGAAGCAATCTTCTCAAAGGCTTTAGCTTTAGCTTCTTTTGGTAAGTTATATTCAGATACCTGACTCAATGACTGCTCAACTTGAGTTTGGTCTCCAATGGGTAAGTGCCTTAAAGACCTAGGAACAGTTTTTCCTTCGATTTTTTGGCCGCCACGCTCAATATAAGCGAAATCAGAGTCTAGCAAATCGTTGATTTGTTGTCTACTTTTTTGTCCAGCAATAATTTGCTGTAACTCCGTTGAGTCATTTATGCTTTTAGAAAAATTAAGTTCCATAATAATAATTGAAAGTTTGTAAATTTAAATACACAAAAAAATTATTTTTGAGAATCATTATGATCTTTCTTGCTATGGTAATATAAAGCCGACGGATAAAGCTCCATGTCATGCTCTCGGGCAATTTCAGAAATTTGAGGAAGAATTGAAAGAGACTCTATTTTGTTAAAATCTTTTATGCACATCGATATTATTTTTTCCCAATCATTTTTAGATGACGATGTTATTACAGTTTTGCACAACTCATTAAGCAATTCTTTTTTTTGTTTTGACAGTCTCTTAATTCCGTTATTTGCTTTCATTTCTTTTTGCGCAAAAGAAAATAATTGCTCAGTAGAATAGATGGTTGACTGTATGCCTTTTCTATCTGCAAATGCAGTTTTTTCTTTGGTATTAGATCCTGAAGGGCGACCTTCTTCGTTGGGGGTCGCCTTATTTGGAACAGCAGGATTATTAGGAGAGTTTTCTTTATCAATTTTCTGTAGATGATCAATTTTCATTTGCTCCATCTCCATTTGCTCTTCTTTTTCTTCTTCGCTTAACGGAAGAGGTTGACCACCGACCAAAGGAGAGTAAAGCCCTTTTTGCCTATCTTCTAAATAACCCTCTTGGCCTTCTCCGATTTCACGATTCTCAGGGTATATGCCAGTTTTAATTGTTTGTATACCTTGCTCTGGAGTCAATATTCCTAATTCCATTAGTCTCGTTGTCACTCTTTGAAGTTGGACTTCATCCTTAAGGTCAATTTCTTGAAATCTTACTGTCGGATATTTTCTAAACCCTAAATTTTGACAAACTAATTTAATTTGAGGTTGCAAAAATTCGTTGATAAAAGTATTTCTGGCCTCTTTTAGTCTTTCAAGAAATATTTGAGCCTTGACCTGAGTATTACTATACCTCTCATGGCCAACCACTACATTCTGTAGCGCTTCTTTAATATCTTGATCGACTATTTGGTATTTTTCAGGACCTAACACGCGATTTAAGTCTGGTATTATAAATTCTGCTTTTGTAGTATAGTCACTAACTAAAACGCGTCCAACACTCTCGTTTGAAAAAAGTGATTGCATGGCCTTTAAGTTATGAGGGTTAATCCCTCCATTGTCAGGAGTGTTACCCATGGTGATTAGCAAAATTACATTTTCTATAGTTCTAGTAACAGCTTGGTCAACTTTTTTTAATTCCAGCTTCCAATTCAAATCGTCCAATACAGGATAGCCGAAAGGTATAGCAAATGGTTCGTAATCTTGTTTTTTATAAAATGAATATAATAATCTATGAGGATCTAGCTGAATGAAAATACCATCCCGTCCGAATCTGCCTTTCTTAATAGCCTCCCTGTCTTTTTCGCTTAATCCATTAAGAACTTCTTTGTCGTACTCAGTTTTTGGCTCTTTTAATCTCTCAAGCTCAAATTCTGACAAAACCTTTCTATATACCTGACCGTCAAAACTAGCAGATTTCACAGTTGCTATATCATAAGGGTTCAGCATGATATATCTAATTGGAATCTCTCCGGGTTTAATAAACTCAGATCCATAAATAGTAGACATTCTATTAAAGTCATCGCTACTAAACTTGGTATCAAGCCTATACATGAAGATATTTCCGCTTCTATAATACTCTCTAAAATACTGATCTTTAATTGACCATATTTTAATTTTTTGCATCCATTTATCTATAAATGTTCTAGACTTCTCCGTGCCTCCTTCAAGATGTAATTCGGTATTGGCAAATTCAGACATGATATCAACGACGTTCCTAAAAATAGGAATATTTGCGTAAGCCTTTTGGCAAAGCATTATAGCTTCACGAATATCGCAGCCAGATTTATGATAATGATATGGTAAACTGCCTTCTTGTATATTTGCATATTTCCAAGGCTTTCGTCTAACAGCAGCACCATTAAACCTACTTTTGGTTCTAGATGTCTCGGAAGAACCTTTTTCGCCAGTTCTTTCATAGCTTGCTAATGAGCTTTGAGCATAATAAGCTTCGCCCTCTAAACTAGGATTCCAGTCCTCCTCTACACCTCTAGTTTCTTGAATTAACTCGTTGAGGTCTTTTGATTTAAATTTATCCCAGTATTCCGACTTCTTGGTGTATTTTCTTTTAGGCATATACTATGATACACGAAAGTCTATCGAAAGTCTAAGAAAAGTTAAAAGTTAACTTTTGACTTATGCCACAAAGACGGGAGTAAAAGTTGTTTGAATGTTTTCGCTTTCCACATTCATCATGTCGTAATATATCTTAATCATCCAGTTACCAAGGATGAGTGCAGAATAGGAATCCTTGCGAGCTTTCTCCGGCCCGGTTTGTCTTTTTAAGTTGTCTGGCAAGTCAAAAGTTTGAGTGCCTTGTGCCGTAGTTTTGATTTGTATTAATGCACATTCTGCTTTTGTCTTCTCCATCAAATCAACTTGATACTCTACAAAGTCTATCATTTTAGCTGCAGATGATTGTTTCTCTGAATCCATGTGTCTTAAAAATTTTAAATCTTTTATTGGGATTTTCTTATTTCTTTGTTTTTGATAATCGTCATTCACAGCCCTAGATCCGAAGAAGATTCGTTTATGATCAAAATTAGCTTGTAATAATTCATTTGCAAGTCTAATCCATTGGGAAGTAGGTTTGCGCAATATACATATTTTTTTCTTGTCTAAGTTGTATTCTAATTTAGCATCTCGCAATCCTTGCTGATAATTTTCCAAATTATCAAGATCTGAACCAATAGTGTCGATCTTCATATTATTTTGTTTAAAAAGGCTGCTTTCGTTACATGCGTTTAGAAATTGTACGCCACCATTGTAGTCGCCTACAACAGCAACTACATTAAAATGATTGAGGAGATAATGAAAATAAAAAATGTGATCCTTGAGGCGAGCTCCCGACATAGCGTAGTTATGAACTAAAGTGCCTGTTTTAGATTCATCGTTAAGCTTAAACACCTGTATAGCGAAATCGTCAGAGCTTTCGCTTTCTGCCCAACTTGGGTCAAAAGATATCAAGTATTTATCAGAAGGCTCCCCAGCCACCTCTACGCAAGGGCTTTGGCCATCAGGGACGGTGCAAGAAGCCATTTTTGAAATCTTAAAGTATCCAGAGCTGTCGTCAGTAAAAACAGCGCCGAACTCACGGTCGAATTGACTTTGACTCATACTCGCCTTAGCTTGGTTGATGAGGTTTTGATCGTAAAGTTGTTTTGGGGCGCAATCGTAACTAAAATGCATAATCGTTCTATGAGCCGTTCCATCTTCAACAATTTCGCCTCCAATCAGTGACTCAAACTTTTGGTAGAGCTTATACATGTACTCAAACTTATACGATGCGGAAGAAAGCATAATAAGTTTATTATTAGGCCATACATGCCTATCTTCCTCAGTCATCTTCCCTTCGGATATCATTTGAGTCTCTAAGTTATACAAGTCCTCTCTTTCTGTTGGATTCTCTACAACAGAGAGGAAAGGAACAATAACTTCGTTATATATTCTCTCAGGCATAAGTAAAAACTCGTCAATGATAATTCTATGAAATCTAAAACCTCGAAGCTTCTCACCATCGCCCAAAGGAAGGGCGTGTATCTTACTGGTTCCTATTTCGAGCGTCCATTGGTCATTAGCCTTAGATTTACGAGTAACGCATTGCGCAAGCATTGCAGCCTCTGGTTTAGCTAATATATCTTCTATTTTTTTAAATATCATTTTAGCTTGTCGAAATGATTTAGATACAATGCCTATTTCAACTCCTTGATTTAATATGGCATCAAGAAATGCAAAAATGCCGGTAGTAAATGATTTTGACATACCACGAGACCAAACACCCATAAAATAATCAGATTCTAACATAGCTTTAATTGCCATATGTTGAAATGGAAATAATTTTATTCCACTAAGCATATCTACTGCAAAAGTAGTATTACCTCGCAAAAATTTATATAAAAGAAGTTTGGCTTCCCTTTCGTCAAGAAAGCCTTCTTTCTGTAATATCAAGTCATTGATATCTGAAGAGTATTTATCTCTCGTTTGTTGTTTGCCGTCAGTCCAAGTCATCTTAATCTATTCGGATCATTTTGGTATTTCTCATTCCAGTCAAAATCTAAATCAACCGGCTCCTCTTCTTGGCATCCTTGAGCATATATAAACATTCCTATACAAGCAGCAACAAACACTCCAGCGACTATCCATGCAATATTCTTTTTAAAGAAAGGGATTTTCTTAACAGGTTTTTGCTCAGGCTCCTCAGGAATAGGCGAGCTAGGAGGAGGAGAAGGAGGTGTCATGTCTGGTGGGGCAGGCGGTTCTGGATCCGGCTCTGGTTCCGGCTCTGGTTCGGGTTCCGGCTCTGGTTCAGGCTCTGGTTCTGGATCGGGTTTTGATTCGCCCGTAATCAGAGCTTCAACATCCAAAACCCCATAACCCCAGTCACTATCTTTACCTATGGTACCCTTATCGTTAGTATACTTTAATAAATGATTCCTAATATCCTCTACGGTTTTGCAATCGTTTTTCCCCGTCTCTTTCTCTTGCTTTCTATGCTTCGCAATCATTAAAGCAATAACACCCGCCATAAACGGACATGCCATTGAGGTTCCGCTCAAAACGGCATAAGTATTATTTAAGAAAGTACTTGCAATGTCTGATCCCGGAGCAGCCCAATCAACCTCTGGACCACGAGAAGAAAAATAAGATATCTTTCCATGCTTGTCATAAGAAGCAACTGCTATAGTCTCTGGAAACGCTGCTGGATAACCCACCCCTTGAAAAGCTGAATTTCCAGCTGCACAAACAACTGGTATATTCATTTTATAAAGCTCTTTAATAAATTTATGCATTTCAGAAGAGGGTTGAGATCCCCCTAAAGACATAGAAACCACATCTGGTTTAAGGTTCACAACAGACTGCAATGCTTGAGCAATCTGAATATAACTACCAGAACCGTTCTTATTTAAAGCTTTTATACAAACACATTTAGCTTTAGGCGCAACGCCTACATACCCTTCTTTATTATTCTTGGCAGATATAATTCCGACACAATGAGTCTGGTGACCATTATAATCATAAACATCTTCGTCAAGAATCAAATTGTCTCCCTCTACAGCATTATCTCCTATGTCTACATGGTCAGGCATGCCAGTATCGATTACGGCAATCGTAATACCTTCTCCCTCAGTAACTTTCCATGTATTTGGGATATTGTGGTGCTTCAAGCCCCAATCAAGTGATTGAGAAAAAGAATTAAAAACCTCCTCAACTTTAAAATCTGGTAATCTTACTTCGTCTTTCATAATTTTATTCATAGTGATCTAATAAATATTGTATATCTATATCCCATAATTGAGATCCATAATATAATAAATTTGGAATTAATAATTCTGAGTTTCGGCGGCTACCAGAAAAAACAAACTGGCAATTATTTCTAAACTCATGAGTAAGTACTCTCATGTTATGTAATATATAACTCATGTTTATTCCACCTGCTAATTCTTGACTCTTTAAATATGCATTGTTTTTTATTATTTGGCTAAGGCTTTTTTCAATAACAATATAAATATAAGAATTGAATTTCTTAGCGCGTTTTATTTCTTCTCTAAATCGTTTAAAGTTAGTCTTACCTAGGGTAGCCTTGAAATCGCTCTCGCTCTTTCTGTCAACATAAGTATATGTATAATTATCACCACCCATAGTATAATCACCGAAATCGAGCTTATGTTCTCTCGAGCTTTTAAAAGAAAGAGGATTTTGTTCTCTTGTATCGATGTGAATTTCTATTTCTTCTATTTTAGAGTTTTTCTCGAAAAGGTTTTTATTTATTCCTTTGTTGTATAGTGGTTCAAGGCCAAGCTCTTGACAAGCTTGTCCATAACCCCCAAAAATATCTTTATAGATATCTATTGAAGGTAGTTTACTTATTTCTATTTCTAGATGATTAGGTCCATACTTAAGTTTCTTATTATCTATTCTTATTTTTAACTGTCTTAATATGTATTCTTTTATATCTTCTTTATTATTATGTGTTTGACACCATTCAATCATTTGATCTCTATTATGAAAGTCAATATTAAAATATGCTGCTTTAGCTACTGCAGTAGGAGTGTTAGGACTCCAAAGAAACGGCAATAGCTCTCCCGTTAGTCTATTCTTTCTAGGATAGTACTTTGTATAGTATTCTTGTATATTTAGACCATGTTTCTTGATATGCCCGTGAAGCCCTCGCTCCGTTTTATGAGAAGCTCCGCAAACCTTACAAGTTGTAAAATCAAATGACATCGTCTTTTCTTAAGCCTAAAACTCTAGCCTTCCAGTCAGGCATAGACTCTAAGTTATTAGCCTCTTCTCTAATCATTTCTTTTTGCATTTGAGCAATTTTAACCATAACCTTTCTTTCTTCTTCTTCTTGAAATAATTGCACTAAATTTAATATAGAAGCGTTAGCGCTTTGTTTGTTCTGCACTCTTTTTGCTCTATCACCATTCAATCTAGTAATTAAACTTTCCATACGCTTTTCGCATTGGTTATACTCTTCGCTTTTTGTTTTTAAGAGTTCTGCCAGTCTAACAGTCATATCTCTTTGATCTTCACACTCTTCAAACATATGATTTAATTTATCTACTGCTTTTTGTATATTTTTTAAATTTATATAGTCAATACATACATTAATATAAAGATTAAGTTCGTCAGATGTTAGATCAGGCTTATCCCATGTAGCCCTAATAAATTCAGCCTCAAATAAATCACGATCTTCTTTGTCAGTATAGTTTCCGATAGTTTGAATTAATCTCGGAGACTTTAAGAATCTCATTAATGCTTCAAGACCTTTTTTAATATTCATTTGCATCCTGTCCCTGTCAAGCTCTTGATTCGTGACTTTATTGACATTTTCAATAATTTGACCAAAAGAATCTATAGGCTTATATTTTTCCCCTAAAGCACTGTCTTTTGGGTTAAGTTCTTCCGGCAAAGCGTTTTTTAAAAATTCTGCTATGACTATCGTTTCTTTACTTAAAGGAGATAGGTCTTTTCCCGGAAATAGAAGCTTAGCAATATCAAAAGCTTTCATTGTTCCATCTGCTTGAGCAAGAATGAATTCTTTATGCTCTTTTGTTAATTTAACTTCCGGAACTTTTTCTTTTTTTGTAGTTTTATATTTGTAGTCTTTACCTGCCATATATTCTCGCACAGCTCTACCTTCTTTAGTTCTACCATCTAAATTCTCCCCCATAAACACATTGCAAGTCAATTCATTTAAATTACGTATCTTTTCGTAATTATTATCGATGAATTTTCTTTGCTCCTCAGTTAAACTAATCTTTTCCATAAAAAATGTCTTTCGTTTTTAATATTTGTTCAGCTTTTGATTTGAATTGTTTTTTTAAGTTTTTGATTTGTTTATAACCCGCTTTTCTCCCTTTTTCCGTAGTTTTATATCCTAGTTTTTTTGCAACTTCTTCATCTGTCATATTTTCAATAAAAAGCATTTGATATATAGAAAAATTTTTCTCACTTAATATTTTTTTCATTTCACCGTGTAGTTTTGCTTCTGCATTTTCAATTTCAAAAGACGATGAATTGTATTTTATTTCGTGAACATGATTCTCTAATGTGACAGCCATTTTTATATCATAAGCAGATTTTTTAGTTTTTTCCCATTTTGCATATAATGGACATTCGTTACATTGAGTCTTGCTCTCTGTAAATGCGCATAATCCAACTTGCTCTTCTTCTGCTATACCGCTTTGATTGAAAGGGCAATTAAGGCATGGCTTTGCATAATTACTATAGTAATTGCGTAATATGTTTTTTAGCTGATTAGATATAATTCTATTCAACCAAGGCCTTAATGGTCTGGATTGATCCCATTGAGGCCATTTCTTGTGAAGATGGGTTGCTATTATTTGTTTTACATCATCAAAGTCTATCCAAGCGAGTGAAGTTAAAAACCATTTCCCACGTCTCTTGTTTAGCTCTTCTTCTATGATGTTATAGCATTCTTCGTATTTTAATTTTTTAGGCTTCTTTGCCACCAATATCTTCTGGTTCCCGACTAGATCGGCATTGGTTCATGGTGGACTTGATTATATCCTCTTGCTTATTATAAGAAGGGGCAGGGCGAGAAGGGGCCTTTGTATAACTCTTAGACCCTTCTCGAGAAGCTTCTGATATTAAATCCCCAAATGTAAAATTATTCCCAGCTTTATTAATTGTATACTCTAACTTGGATAAATTTGGTAATTCGTTATCATCCTCTTGTTGGGACGCTTGAGATTCTTCAACCTCTGTTTCATCGGGCATTGCGCTCTCTTCTCCCAGCCTCTGGCCGCAAGAAGAGCAAAATTTAGGTTTACTAAGCGAATACTGATACTTCGCCCCGCACGACATGCAAAATTCTGTAATCATATCACTTATAATATAATAATTAAATAATTATTTCTATTGTTTAAATTAAATAACCTGCAATAGTTCTAGCTTGACGCTTCATAAATGAATGAGTGTTATTTATTTCATCATTTTTAGGTATTTGACCTTTTACGTAATCAACGCCAAGTATTCCAACTATTTTTCCGCTTAAAGTTTTTATAGGAACATTGTATATACTTTTAATGCCTTTTTTGTTAATCATTTGATGAAAAGTTCTATCGCTAACTTCTGCAGCATCTTCAAAGAAATATCGTCCGTCATTAATCATTTGATTTATATAATGATGATAATTTGAAACCCTGTGATTTTGAGAAAATTCACATTCTGCACTGATTCCCTCTTCTACAACTTCATGGGTACAACTAAATTTTTGTTGACCCCTGCCTGAAAAATAAACATCTCCATTATGAAATTCCATGATGTAAGCTCTATCCCCTTTCATTTCCTCCATGAGGTATTGAAGGGCAGCGTATACGTTGGCGTTTTGAGCCGTTTCCCGCACTATACAGTCCTTTTCTTTTCTCCTCATGAACTTCTGCCCTAAAAGCACACTTGCCAAGGTAGCAAGCGCGGTTATTACAGCAGCTATAACTGGCATTAAATCACCGATCATATAATATATTACACCTTTTTTGCTCTTTCCTCTAGCTTGCCTATGATATATTTCTGTAATTCGCTTCTAAGAATATCATCTTTATTAAAGCTGAAACAGTGAATTCCGTTTTCTTGACTTTCTTGATCTTTAAACAAATTAAACATTCCGGAATAACCACTCCTTCCATTAATATCACTTTGCATGAAATCGCCACAAATAAACAATTTACTGTTTTTACCTAGTCTAGTTATAAGTGTAGTTAATTCCTTGAATGTAAAATTTTGAGCCTCATCAGCTACGACGACCTTGTCTTTCCAATTAGCGCCTCTTAAGTAGTTAATTGGCATTGCTTGAATTCTTCCTTCGTTGATTAGATCTTTGCGAACCGTTTTATTTTGCGGAAGCATTTCCATAAGTTTATCTTCTAAAGGAGCCATGTAAGGATTGATCTTCTCTTCTACGCTTCCGGGTAAAGCTCCTAAGCCTTTTTCTCCGCTTTCAATTATGGTTCTTACATAAAACATGTCTAGGTCGTCTTCTGCGCTTAAATGACGAAGTGCTGCGTAAACAGCCATATATGTTTTTGTTGATCCAGCAGGTCCGCTTACGAACATTATATTCGTCTCTTCTTGGAGAGCTAATGCAAGGAACATCTTTTGCTTTTCTGTAAGCCTAAGATTATTAACCTTGAACGTTAATTTAAGTTGAGGTATTTCTACCTTTGGTTTTCTTGGCATATTTATTTGTTAAATATTTTAATATTATACACGCCAAATATTGAAATTCCTTTTCTTTTTTATTAAAATAAATTAATTAGTGTAAATATATTTGTGAAGAATAAGCCAAAAAAAGCTTCTGTAAAGAAAAGTAAAGGTGAGATAGAGGTGTCTTTGGGCGATGGGCAGGTTACAAAATATGATATTATGACCGCTATCGCTAAAAAGTATACTATTTACGAAGCTACGGTATGGTTAAATAATCCAATCGAAGGCAAAACAAAAAAAACCCCTGCAGAGTTAATGATTGATGGGGAATTTAAATTAGTTCAAAAGCTAATTAACGACTCTGATGATGAGCTCTCTGTATAATTTTTGTTGGGAATTTTCGCACGAGTTTATTTTAGCAGAGCCATCGAAAAAAGAGCCTCCTGTTTTTATATTAAATGCGCCTAGGAAGTTTGCTGAAACAATAGAAATTAAGATGATGAAAGCTGGGTTTAGATGTGTAGCCTTCATGCCTCACGGACAAGAGTCCGTAATCTTGAGATTTAAAAAAAGCAAATTTGCCGTAGAAAATTAAGTCGCCGGCTCAGCGTCAACTAATTCTTCAGGAGCTTTTTGAGCTTGAGCGGCTTCTTGTTGCTTGATCGCTTCATCTCTAGCAGCAGTAATTTTTTCTCCCAATTCTTTTTGCTCTTCTTCGCTAAGACCTTCGTAGTACGAAAGGGCTTTTTGCACAGAATCTTCTTTAAGAATATTAATTATTTGATTAATTTTCAGATTATTTAATATATCACTAGCTACTTGAGTTATAATTTCTTCTTTATCCATGCCACATTATATTAATTGATTATTCGTTTTTAAAGTTTTTTATAATTTTATTTTCGGGGCTTTGGAATTTATATACTCTACAATACAACTTTCCCTCGTGCAGTATTACAAAAACACACAGAAATCAAATGGGTGCCGATTTTTTTTCACTTGAAGTATTTATAAGTTTTTACTTTATATATATTTTTATGCCCGATTTTTTTTGACTTTACTATTATTATAAATTATGAAATTGATTTTGATTTTGAGAAAAACCACCCCCATAAGTATTTCTAATAACAAAGTCACATATTAATTAATAAAACTAATAGGGGGTATTTGCTAGGTTTTGATTTCGCTTTTGCCGGTTTTGTTTTTTTCAAGTGGACATCATATGTCCTTCTGATATGTTATACTGTATGTATGGTTAACGATAGACATCTACTCTTCCAAAAGGTTCAAGCCGATATCTTCCTGCATAAGGAAGTCATCAGAAACGAGAGCGACCCCGTTCTTGTCAAGATCTCCCGTGATCTGCTCAAGCAGAATCAAGCTTGGCTCGCTGAATGGCAAGCCCAACACAAGTTAACCTCAACCAAAAACTAAGAAAATGGAAATCAAAATCAAAACCTTCTCGACTTGG
>CEOP01028205.1_pt1 | contig 14517 bp, 11 predicted proteins | sample 361301 | NCBI WGS metagenome assembly CEOP01 (sample SAMEA2619548, study PRJEB7988) | marine metagenome | biome: marine biome (ENVO:00000447); feature: deep chlorophyll maximum layer (ENVO:xxxxxxxx); material: "saline water (ENVO:00002010), including plankton (ENVO:xxxxxxxx)" | depth 55 m
TCCGTAAATCAACGAACCACGGGATTGTTAATTAGTTGGGATGAGGGCGATTGAGTGGATGATCGGAGGATCCACCGGTTTCCCAGAGGCGGGGTCAGCGAGTGGTGTAGCTGCTATTGCTTGAATAACCTCGTCGCCTGAAACAGTTTCACCAAACGCACAATACTGACCGTCAAGTCGAGCGGTACCCTCGCGGGATAAACAGAGGAAAAACTGACAGCCCGCGGAATCTGGATCGCCGGCACGCGCCATTGAAATAACCCCAAAATCATGTGGCAGTTTGCTGTTTTCAATTGGCAACCAGTTTCCAGCACCACCCATACCCGTGCCGGTTGGGTCACCGCCTTGAATTACAAACGGGTGTCCCTTGCTTGAAAGTGGAACGATTCTATGAAATGTGGTGTTTTGATAGAGACCACCCTCTGCGAGCTCTTGAAAATTCCAAACTGTGTTTGGCGCTTCGTCGGGTCGAAGAGAAATTCGAATAACACCCTCACTTGTTTCAATAAGAGCGTCTTTTGCAACGTACACGCGCCACCCGCTCACAAACGAACCCTCCACACCATCTTCTTCTGCTTCGTTTTTCCAACCAACAATTTTTGTATATGACGTTTTACCATCAGGTCGAAGCGCTTCTTCGACGATTGGCACTTCCCTTGACTCCATTGGCTGAATAACCAGCGGTTCGCCTATACGCTTGTCGCCAGAAAACATTTGCAACCAGACGGCTGACTCTATTTTTTTTATCTGTGGAATGCGACTAAGAATATTGTGCGTACCTCTTGTCACAAACACCGGTTTTGTTATTTGTGTTCCTTTGTGATCAACCAAGGCAACACTTGCAACATCCTTGCCTTCAGGAAGTGTCACTGTCACAACGATGCCATTGTGCATACCGTTATAGGTACGCATTGGAACTATGGGTTGTGGGGTCATTGCAACAATGAGTGCTAATATTGAAAACATGTGTTTTCCTTAAGAAGGTCTTAGAATTGAAAGAATTTGCTTTCGAGCAGCGCCCGCGTCCGCGGATCCGCCGCTGCGTTTCATTACTTCACCAATAAGACGGCCAATTGCCGCGTCCTTACCCTCACGAACATCTTCCGAAGCTTGCGGTTGCGCCTCAATGGATTCTCGTGCCCAGGCATCAAGCGCTCCTTCGTCATTTATTTGCAACAATCCTTCTGTTTCTGCGAGTGCTTCCGCTGTTTGGTCTGAAGTACATAGCTTTTCAAACAGCGTGTTGCCGGCGGAGGAACCAATACTGTTTTGTGCTCGAAGGGAAATAATACCTGCAAGTTGTTCTGGTGTAATGCCGAGGTCTTGAACACCGCATCCCTGCTCATTCGCAAACTTTGCGCCAGCGTTTAACAACCACTTTGCACTTTCACCGCCGTTGTTTGATATTGAAACACATAATTCAAAAAAGCGACACAGTGAAGGTTCGGCAATCAACGCGTCTGCATCTTTTAAAGAAAGACTGTATTCTTTTTTATACCTCGAACGTTTAGCTGATGGAAGTTCTGGAATAGTGCTGTTTACTTCGTCAATCCATTTTTGCGAAATTGTAAGTGGCACTAAGTCGGGGTCTGGAAAAAACCGGTAATCGTGCGCGTCTTCTTTTTCGCGCTGTAAGACGGTTTTCATTTTTTGGTCATCCCAGCCACGCGTGCTTTTTGCATTTGGGCCCATTTCAAGGCCATCTTTTTTCCACGCCTCTATTTGCCGAACTGCTTCATATTCAATCGCGCCGTGCAACGCTTTAAAAGAGTTGAGATTCTTTACTTCAACGATTGGCGTTGGGTGTTTAAGGCCGTCTTCTGTTGTAATAACAACATTGATGTTTGGTTCAAATCGCATATGGCCGCGCTGCATTATCCCCTCGGTCACCCCGAGAAAACGACAGATAGAACGTATTTCTTTTCCGTAAGCGACTGCTTCATCTGCAGTAGTCATGTCCGGTTCTGAAACAATTTCCAGAAGCGGTGTCCCTGCACGGTTTAAGTCCACAAGCGATCCATCGTATTGTGCGCCACCCGGGAGTTCGTGTCCAAGTTTCCCTGTGTCTTCTTCGAGATGTGCGCGAGTAATCCCTATTGGTTTTTTTGCGCCACCTACTTCAATTTCAACAACGCCGGCGAGGCAAAGCGGTTTGTCAAATTGGCTTATCTGGTACCCCTTTGGTAAGTCGGGATAATAATAGTTTTTTCGATCCCATTTTGTAAAGTTTGCAATAGTGCAATTCATCGCAAGTCCAACACGCATTGACATTGCAACTGCGCGCTTGTTTATAACTGGGAGTGAACCCGGAAGCGCCATAACAAGTGGGTTCACAAGCGTGTTTGGTTCCGCGTCGTATCGCTCTGGAAGCGCGCCGTTTGCGGCATTAGTAAACATCTTGCTTTCTGTGGCAAGTTCAACATGTATTTCCATACCTATCAAAAGTTGAGTCGAGGCAATATTCATGTAGACGAAACCTCAGAAATCCCTAGGTCTGCTGTTGTAAACAGTGATTCAAAACAAAACCCCGCACCCTCTACATTTTCCCTTGCACCTTCACAACGGTCAATGACCGCAATGATAGAAACAACTATTGCGCCTTGTTCCTCAATAGTTTTTGCTGCTTCCAAAACCTGACCGCCAGTTGTTGCTATATCTTCAACAATCACGACGTGGTCGTCTGGATTCAGCACACCTTCAAGCTGTTGTGATGTGCCGTATTCTTTCTTTTGGTTTCGAATAAAAATACACGGAAGGTTTGTTGCCATTGACGCGGTGGTTACAAGAGGTATTCCACCGAGCTCTGCTCCTGCGAGCAGTGTTGTTGGCGAATTGATTTTTTCGGCAAACATTTGACCCAGTGCAGAAAGTATGTCTGGTTTAGTTGTAAACAAATATTTATCAATGTACCACGTGCTTTTTCGACCACTACGAAGTGTAAAATCGCCGTGCAAGATGGCGGTTTCGGCAATGCGTTTTGCAAGTTCTTCTCTATTCATGTGTGGCATGATATCAGTGATGGAATCACCACGCCCAAGTGGGGTTATTCTTCGGTATCGTCTACCAAATAAGCGTCTTCAATGTATGACTTGACCCAAGTCGCTACTGTTTTAATATCCTCATCGTTCGAGTCAATTGCCTTTACAAGTGTTGGGTTTTGTAATGCTTCTGCGCCAATGCCGGCAGAAATCAATCGAATAATTTGTGACAGAGTTGTTGTTTTTCCTTCTGGTGACTGAAGCATTCCAGAAACTGCTTCAAGTGATTCGTCACCAGACATCGTCGATAAAACCCACGCTTGTGCCATCGGTCCAAGTGCAGGAAACTTAGTAAGAATAGTGGTCATGGCATCAGTCTTCAAATTATTTACCACTTCTTCTTCAGGCAATTCTGGTTCGCCAGTATCTGGTGGCGGAATCAATGGGGGGACAATTGTTACTTTGATTTCTGGGTCGACAACCCAGGTAAGCAACACCATCGCTGTTAAGTCTTGAATGGTATTCATTTTTTTAGCTTGCTTAATCGCAGACTCAAACCACTCGCCAGTAAGTCGAATGCCGTCAACCCGAATGCCTGCAACTTGGTCCGTTGAACCTAGCCACCCGGTTTCATACACGAGTGTAGTTTGCCCTTGGCTTGACCTTGTGTTACGGGCAGTAAAATTTACGATTGCGCGCAAACGAAGTGACGCGCCCCGCAAAGGAAAACTATTCAATAATCCGCCCGGCCAGTAGTGGCGCAAATCAACGAGAGTGTTCATGCTTTCCCCGGGTAAAAGTGACACCTCACTGTTGATTGGAAGCACGATCGGGGGTACTCCGCCAAATTTGACGCTTGGTATTTCAACGAGCGCCTCAATAAGGATAAATGGTTGAATTGGTCCGTTTTTTGCAATCGTCAAAGGAATCGTTGTGTTGTTTTTAATTTCAATGTCCGCGATAACTGGTTCGTACGGCTCGTACGTCATAGAGCGGGGAGTAATTTGTACATCAATAACGGGACGTGGATCTAGTACGTAGTTATTGACTGTGTCAAAAACACCCACCATGAGTTTTTGAAGTTTTGGAACTTCAGAACGAACATCAAATGTTGTTCCTATCAATTTTTCAAGTTGTTTTAATGACCACACGCCTAAAATTGAAGCACCATCTGTTTTTGCAATATGCAATAACTGCGTTGCAGCTTGTTGTTTGTTTCCAATTTGTAGGTTTGCAATCGCTGTGCCAACAAGTGCTGGTTTATCGTTTGGAATAGTAGACAAAACAGAAATTGCTTCTTCATAGTCTCCGCTTTTTAATGCTATCCAACCGTTTAGTCTTGTTTTTTCGGTCATATGAATAACTACACTTTCTTCAACTTCAGCGATGATTTCTTGTGCGCGTTCTGTTTCGTTGCTCAGCCAAAGCAAAATCCATGCGGCTTGGATTTTCATCTCTGCAACTTTAATTGTTGCTGCATCACCCTGTGTTTCATAAATACTCGCTAGGGTTAGGATTGAATCTACTGCAGATGTTAGTGCTTGATTTGCTTCTTTCGCAGAGCCTATTTCTGCATAAATAGCCGCACGAATCGTTGATAGTTTTGGTACTAATGGGGCGTGAATCCTTGCGATCTCTAGCGGAGTGAGTCTTGATTGTTGTGTCTTTGTTTGTTTTCTGTATTCAATGTCTACAGATGATTGGCGCCTTGTTAAAATACCAAGCGCGCTTGTGGGGTCGCCGTTTGCCCATTGGCTTAAAGCTATATCTGCAAGAAGGCCGTCTTTTATCTCGTCTTCAACACTTTCGCCCAACACAACGTTATACATTTGCGCGGCGTCTTTGTAATTACCATAGGACATGAGAAATTCTGCAAGTGAAACCTGTAGAGTAACATCCCTAATATTTGCAAGCATTGTTGAAGAAAGTAATTCTGCACGGGTGTATGCGTCTGCTGTTTCATCACCAAAGAATCCAGTTGCCATCGAAATTGCGTCAGGGTATGAAGGGTCTAATGCGACTGCTTCTGCAAGCCACCTTGCGAACTGTTCTATGTCGCCAAGTTTTCGTTGCAATTGCGATGCATCGAACGCTAACCTTGAAGCAACTCGTGAATCAAGCTGTGCGCTGCGACCATCTGCCAATAGTTTTTCGTAGAGCACCATTCTTTGTTCAACAGTATTTGCTTTTTCAATAACACTTCGAAGCCGTGCAAGCTGCGCCATAGTGTCGTTGGGGGTTAGATGTATCAAACCTTGAATTGCAGCGAACTCTACGTCGGGCCTGTCGGCCATTTGCGCGACTTCAATTGCGTTGCGCCAAAGGGATACGTTTTTTGGATCAAGTTTTAGAGATTCTTGAATAAGCACCACTGCTGTTGCTATTGCTGTCGTCGTTAGCGGTTCCGACATGGTTGCCATCCTCGCCAAACGAACAAACTCTGTCGCAAGACGAGAAGCGGCGGCCACCTCTATCTCCTCGCTTTGGGCAGTTTGGGCGATAATTGGCTGTTCTGGGGGGATGAAAGCCAGTAACAATACTAAAATGGTGGGAATTCGCATGGAGTGTGATGATATTCCAATTAAGGAAGATGGTGGGGTGTATTAAAGGTGGATATACTTCTTGTTCTTAAGGGGGAAATTGTCTCGTGTAATCAAGTGTTTGATACACAGCGCAATTTGGCGTTTCTTTGTTTCACCAACAGTGATGAGGTTTTTCATGCGTAAAGTACATTTTTTTTCTCTCTGTCTCACATTGATGATCGTTGGCACCGTTCATGCCCAAGCTAGAAGTATCGACAAAATTGTTGATAAAAGTACGCTCGAGGATGAAGAAATAAAAAAAATCGAGGGCTATGCCGTGTATTGGACCGATGCACTGGCAACCAGTGATGGCGAAGAACTAAACAATGCAAGAAAAAAACTCGCTGAACCACTTGAGCCAGACGTCGAAATGTCGGTGTTTGCTCGATCTATTTATGGAGACGCGCTTAGAGAAAGTGCACAACAGTACTTATCAAACGACAGTACTAGTGAAATGTCTGCTGTCAACGCATTGCAGGTTATCTCGTTACTTGGAACGGACCAGGGGTGCTCTGTGCTACTAACGCACGCAAACAGTTTGAATGAAGACCGAGACGCACTCCGACTTTGGGCATCTATCGGTTTAAACAACTCGTTCCAGATTGGCCTGCTTGATGCTCGCCGGGTTTCGTCGATTGCAAAACTTGTCGCTGGGTTTATGACGCGTGAACAAGACTGGTACATACTCGCAAGACAGTTCGATACGATTTCGTCAATAAAAAACATGCCAGGACCCGACACCCAAGAACAAGAAGAACTTGAACAACTTTCTTTTCAACTTCAAGCAAACGCATTGGTCGATTTGTTAAACAGAATTCAAGAAGACGGACCAGGCCAAAAACTTGTCAAAGTACTACCTGTTGTCCTCCCTGCTTTGATGCTTGAGTTTGTCGAGCATGGTGTTGATGCTGGTGTGAAAGAAGATGCCAAAGAGTTAATCATGCCTTCGCTAATATCCTTTGTCGAGCACGCTTCGTCTTTGGATCCAACCTCGGAGCAAGGAGCCCCGCTCAACAAAATCTATGGGAATGCCGTGGGTAATGCTGCTCAGTTGATTAGTCTTTTATTGGGTGAAACAACTGAACCCGATGTCACTATCGGTGAGCTTTGGGGAAACAACAACATGCAAGCAATCCAAGAGCGGGTTGCCGCGTGGAATACATTGCTAAAGAATTAACAGATGTTTCGCCTGCTTGTTCCCGTTGCCTTTGTTGTTGCGGTTGTCGCTTGCGTCATTGGGCTTGATACAAAAAAACCGCGCGCTGATTTTGTCTTTATCAATAGTGGTGATGTTTTTACGCTTGATCCACAACGAATGAGTTGGTTGAGCGATATGCAGATAGCGTATTGCTTGTATGAAGGACTGGTTCGATGGAACACCGAAGATTTTTCCATTGAACCCGCCGGCGCCGAGGATTTTACGGTTTCTGAAGATGGACTCACGTACACTTTTTTCCTTCGAGAAGATGCAAGGTGGAGCAACGGTGCTCGCGTTACGGCGCAAGATTTTAGGTATGCGTGGATGCGATTGTTAACACCTGACACCTCGTCAGATTATTCAAACTTTTTTTATTCAATTCGAGGGGCAAGAGAGTTCTGGGATTGGAGAACCGAGCAACTCAAGAATAGTGTTGTTCATTCTTTGAGTTTCATAGAAGATGCCTTTAACTCTATGGTTGGAATACAGGTACTTAAAGACACAGTGCTACAGATAACACTTGATCGACCAGTCCCCTATTTTTTAGACCAAGTTGCACTTGCTGTCTGTAGCCCAGTGTATAGGCCAGCCGTTGAAGGGTGGGTTGTGGACAATGATAAGCAAGCTGTGTTGATAGAAAATGGGTGGTTTCATTTTGATGAAAACTCGATCATAAAAAAGAATTGGACTTCAGTTGATGAAACAACCGGAAGAATACAACAGCAATATTTCTGGGCTCGACCTGAATATATTGTGTGCAACGGTCCGTTTGTCTTAGAAAGCTGGCGATATAAACGAGATATGTGGATGGAGCGCAATCCGTTTTATCACTCGCCTGAAATCACGTCCATTGATTCAATCCATGGTATTACAGTCGCCGATTCGAACACCGCAGTCCTTGCGTTTGAGGGTGGGGAAGCAGATTGGCTAAGTAGTGTTAATGTTGATTATCAGTCTGACATGCTTCAACAAAAAAACAGTGGTGCTCGGACGAATATACATGCATTTCCCACGTTTGGGACTGATTTTTTTTCGTTTAACTGCAGGCCGGTTTTACAAAACGGCAAGAAGAATCCATTTACAAACCCTGCTGTTCGGCGGGCGCTTGTTCTTGCAACAGACAGAGAAGCAATCGTAAAACACGCTACTCGACTCAACGAACCAACAGTCACGAGTTTTGTACCACCGTTTTCAATCGTTGGCTATGGTGAGGTCGAGGGTTTGGGTTTTGACCCTGTACGTGCTGCCAACGAGTTACTACTTGCGGGTTGGGAAGACCGAAACGGTGATGGGGTTATTGAAGATAGCGATGGAAACCCATTTCCATCAATCGATCTGCTGTACACCACAAACACCCCAAGATATAAATGGGTTTCTCTTGAACTGCGTGACCAGTGGAAAAAACACCTTGGGGTGCATGTTGAGTTGCGTGGTACTGATAATAAGTTTTTTAGTGCTGATTTGCGAAGTGGAAACTTTATGATTGCTCGCGGTCGGTGGTACGGGGACTACGGAGACCCAACGACGTTCCTTGATGTGTTTCGTTCTGATAACGGCAACAATGACCGGGGATATGTGAACGAACGCATTGACGAGGAACTTGACAAGGCAGAACTTGAACGTAATCCCGAAAAACGAATGGCTATGCTTCGTTCTATAGAAGAAGAGTTGTTTACGGAGGAAGTGCCGATGCTTGTTATATGCCAGTTGTTGCAACTCTATATGTATGACCCAGAAAGAATTTTTGGTTTAACAGAACACCCACGACTCGTTCAACACCTTTGGCGTGTTATCGTTTCAGGTAACTAAACAATCTGTTTTGTTATCCCTAAGAGTGTTTATGTGGGTCGTGGGTCAAGGAATCGGTACATAACATCCACGGCAAGGTTGAATAACACAAGCAGGGTTGCGTAGACCAACACTATGCCCATAAGCACTGTGATGTCTTTTCCAAGTACCGCGTCAACAAAGTGTGTTCCTATCCCAGGGATAGCGAACACTTTTTCAATAACAAATGAACCAGTCATTGCCGCTGCTGTTGCTGGCCCTAAATAACTCACCACGGGTAAAAGAGCGTTTTTCATTGCGTGTTTCAACACGACAATGTGTTCAGGAAGCCCCTTCGCTCTCGCTGTTCGAATGTGGTCGCTTCGTAATTGTTCAATCATACCGGCACGTGTTAGTTGAGCGATGTAAGCGGAAAAAGGCAAACTTAGGGCTATCGAAGGTAACACAAGGTGACGCCATGTTCCCCAGCCACTAATTGGAAACCATTGAAGCCAAACCGAAAACACAATAAGCAAAACAACGCCAATAACAAAGGACGGAAAACTAATACCAATAAGTGCAATCGTAAACGAGAGCATGTCAATCCAAGAGCCTGGTCGAATTGCACCAAGTACCCCTGCGGTAAGGCCAATCAGGAGCGCAAGGAGTATCGAACACAGGCCGATCGTAATAGAAACAGGAAGTTGTGTAACAAGGATGTCGTTTACAGTCCAATTTTCATGGCGAAGACTTGGCCCCAAATTAAACACAGGGCCGATTCTGTCACCTGAAACCCAAGCCAAACCAGATGCTTTCCAAATATAGTCGCCATAAAACGCAAGTGGATCATCAAGGTTGTATTGGGCCTGCATTTGCTCCATTACCTCGGGGGGTGGTCGACGACCTTCTTTTTCTAGTGGATTTCCTGGAATTTGCCACGCTAGTAAAAATGTAATGGTGTACACCGCAAACAAAATAAGGGGAAGTTGAACAAGTCGCCACCCTATGAGTTTGGTTAGCGAGTTGGTTTGCATTTACGCTCCGTACGAAGCTGAATCACCGAGCTGTTCGGCGATTCGAATGAGTTGGTTATATTTTGCAGTCCTGTCGCTTCTACATGGTGCGCCAGTTTTAATCTGGCCGCAGTTTGTCGCAACTGATATATCGGCGATAGTTGTGTCTTCTGTCTCGCCGCTTCGGTGGCTAAGCACTACGGAATAATTATTTTCCTGCGCCATCGAAACCGCAGAAAATGTTTCTGTGAGCGTGCCTATTTGGTTTACTTTCACCAAAATAGAATTGGCGCACTCCTCTTGAATACCACGAGCTAAAAACTTTGGATTCGTAACAAAAAGATCATCACCAACAAGTTGTATTTTGTTACCAAGTTGTTTTGTAAGTGCTTGCCAACCAGACCAGTCCTCTTCGCCAAGGCCGTCTTCAATAGAGGAAATTGGATATCTGTTGCACCAATCCGCCCAAATGGAAATCATATCATCTGAAGAAATTACTTTTTCCGGATCACTGCTAAAGAAACAATATCCCTCTTTGTCCAGTTTTCGTGCCTCGGTTACAAGTTCGCTTGTGGCTGGGTCAAGTGCAACAAATATTTGTTCACCCCAAGAATACCCCGACCGGTCGACCGCCTCTTCGATAACCCGCAAGGCGTCCTCGTTGTCTGCAAGGTCGGGGGCGAATCCGCCTTCGTCGCCAACCGCCGTTGACATGTTTCGGCCATGTAATACGTCTTTTAACGTGTGGTAAATTTCAACAGCCGCTCGCAACCCATCGCCAAAAGTATCAAACCCTTTGGGCTGAATCATAAATTCTTGGAAATCGACTGTGTTGTCCGCATGCTTTCCACCATTAAGAATATTGAACATAGGAACAGGCAACACGGCTGCGTTTGGGTTCAAGTATGCATACAGCGGAAGCCCTGCTGAAGCAGCTGCTGCATGGGCTGTTGCCATCGAAACGCCAAGCAGTGCGTTTGCTCCAAGATTGCCCTTGTTTTCAGTGCCGTCCAGGGCAATCATTGTGGTATCCACGCCCTCTTGGTCCTGCGCATCCATGCCAATAACTGTTGATGCAATCGTGGTATTGATGTTGTTTACTGCTTTTGACACCCCCTTGCCACACCATCCTTCGCCTCCATCACGCAATTCAACGGCTTCGTTTTCGCCCGTTGATGCACCGCTTGGCACAGACGCTCTTCCAAAAGCACCATTCTCAAGGTGCACATCACATTCGAGTGTTGGATTGCCCCGTGAGTCAAGTATTTCTCTTGCGTGTATCTTTGAAATTGTTGTTGCCATGTGAGAATCATACAATAGCGAGCATGAAACCAATAGAACTTGAAGAAGTAACGCGGACATTTCTCGATCAATTCGACGGCCCATGCCCAAGTTGTGGTTTCCGCCTTCAAAAAACACCGTCAAGCCGTTGCTCAGAATGTGGGTTTCGATTGTCGGTTGCACTTACAAAGCCACATAAATGCACTTCATGGAAGTTGTTTATGTTTGGATTGGTTGCTTCGTTTGGAGTATGTTTTGATCAATTGGGTTTGTTTTTTGCAGCAAGGGTTTATCAAGGAACGCCTATTGAGTGGAAATGGGTGTTACCAGAATTACTCGTCATTGCCGTGCTTCTTGGTTGTATCTATTGGTGGTGGAATCTAAAATCTTGGGCAAGCAGAAGGGGTCGAGTACTGAAGAATGTCATAGGTGGCACCGGGGTTCTTTTACCGATACTTGTCTTTAATGTTATTTTTTGGGTGTTTATTCTTACGTTTTAACTTGAAACTTTGGTGCTTGACCAGAAAGCACCGCAACAACATCTTTTACAACCCACCCCATGTTTATCGATGCTGTTTTTGTTTTACTAGCTACGTGTGGAAACAATGTTGCGTTTGGTGTGCCCAATAATGGATACCCTGCTGTGATTGGCTCAGGATCATGCACATCAAGGATGGCCCGTGCCGTTTTGTGTCGAGCAAGGTGTTCGTGCAGGGCGTATGCATCAACCATAAACCCGCGTGCGGCATTTATAAAGAGTGCATCGTTTTTCATCTGTGAAAAAAACTGTTTGTCGCACAAGTGTTTGTTTTCTGTTCGGCCATCTACATGTATAGAAACAATGTCTGATGAGGACAACACGTTGTGTAGAGGGGTTTGTTCACAGCCATAGGTATTTGTTTTTTTAAGCAAATCATGAAAAAAAACACGAAAACCAAGCGTTTTTGCAAGTTTACCAAGACGGCTTCCAATTTTTCCAAAACCAATAATTCCCAGTGTTGTTTCCGTAAATTCTTTTTGGGTCATCGAAGCGTCACGAAGTGCGCTCCATGTTTCTTGGTCAACCCCCGATGTAACGGGGTGTATATTTCTAAGTGTATCGAACATAGTTGTAAGCACAAACTCAACCACAGACTCAGTATTTGCGTTTGGTGTGTGTACTACTGCGATGTTTTTTTCTTTGCAATATTGCACATTAATGTTATCAACACCCACTCCAGCCCGACCCACAACTTGTAAACTAGTGGCCCGGTCCAACAATTCCCTGTCAACGTTTGTGTACGTGCGAATAACCAGCCCTGTTGCCTTTGGTAGTAGTTCTTTAAACCGAAGAGAGTCTTGTGGACAAACATGGAGCTCTGCTCGTTCTGCAAGCCAATCACTGCATTTTTGTGGAAGACTTTCTGTTTGAATAACAAGTGGCTTCATGGTCTTTTATGCATATGAATGCAAACCAGAAATTGTGAAGTTTATAATAATCCAGTTAAATAACATGACGCCGCACCCAATAAGTGCCAGCCACGCAGTCCAGAGACCCTTGTCTTTTACTTTCATCCTTGTGTGAATAAGCACCACAAAAATAAGGAACGTGTTGAGCGCAAACACTTCTTTTGGATCCCATCCCCAGGGTCTGCCCCATGAGTGATCTGCCCAAATGGCACCCATGACAATCCCTGTCCAAAGCAATATAAAAGAAAGTTCAACAAGGATCATTGTTGCGCCATCTAACACCGAACCAATATTGTTTGTTAGTGCTGGTTTATTGCCAGGACGCACCTCAACAAGGGATGCGACACCACCTGAGCGTGCGAAATCACTCACGCCGTCTTGCCCCTTAAACCTTTGCACCATTCGACGAATAAGATAGATACCAGCCGACACAGAAGCTACAAAAATTAAACAATAGGAAAAGATAATAAAGTTCACATGAATGTACAGCCAAACATCGTGCAGTACGGGCATTTTATTTGAAATATGTGGATTCAATTCAAGCGGATACAAGCGAACAGCCAAAAGAGCAACCATCGCCGCAATTGACGCGCCAATTGAAAAAATATACTTCATAGAAGACTTGCGCAAGAGATATTCCATCATGAGACTAAATACGCCGCCCATCCAGGCCGCTGTTGTAATTGCCTCAAACATATTTGTATTGGGGTATCTTCCAGAAACATACCAGCGCCACACAACTGCGACGGTGTTTAACAATACAGCCAAAGTAAAAATAGATAGGCCCAGTTTTCCAATTCGGTTAAACCTATACACGAATGCCATAAGTAACAACACAGTGGAAACAAGATACACCAACCAAATAGATGTAAAATTGCCCATTCTAAAATAGAAACTCTCGAGTTGTAGCTTGTTTGATGTTGGGTAAATTCCACCGTTGTCGCCAAGTGCTGGCAACAAAGCAGAAAGTTTCTCTAACTCTGTGTTTACAGCACTTGCGTTTTCTGCCTTCCAGGCATCGCGCATCGCTGCCCAGGCATTTTCTATTTTTTCATCACCGACACTATCAAGTGTTGACCATTGCTCGTTGAATGAGCCGCTTGTGGGTGGAACAACTTTTAACACACCCCACAGTGTTTTTGGGTCACTTGCACCCACGCCGCTGTCAATGGTTTCAATGGGTGTTGCGAATCGTCGTACATCCTGTCGCATACGGCTCAGGAGTGCGCGAACTGATGGGTCCTGTAAAACCTCACGCGAGACAAGCCCTGTTTCCATAAATGCATCCATGCGGCCTTTGGTTGAAGGAATACTCGTGTCAAACTCGCCAATAATCGCGGCTCGAAGACCTTTGTGTTTCACAAATATTATTGCTTCGCCCATATAACGCTCTGGGCGAATCAGCATGTCAAAATATGTAAAGGTTGGACTTTGATTACTAAATAAACGAGGGCCCATTATATATGGCATAAATGATCGAGCAAATGTTTCAAACGATTTAACGCGCCCATTCGTGAACACGGCAACATTGTCACTCCATGGCGTCATATCCACCTGTTCTTCAAACGAGGCTGGGTCCGAAGCTTGAACGCTCATTGATATAAGTAAAACAAACAATGTAATTAAATGTTTCATTTTGAATCCTCTTTATACACGGCCTGTTGGCGCTTTCGTTTAATCATCGGCTTTACATAAAATGCCCAAATCATTCCCGTAACCGCAACACAACAACCAAAAAGCATCTGGAAAACACCGTGGCGATTTCCAACACCAAGGACTGTGTAATTCAATCCCTGTGATGCGCTATCAGGCGGGTCCCACTGTGATTGGAAAAACCAAAATTCACCGTAGGATTTTGGATCATTAACACTAACAGCCATTTCGGTTTCGGCCCCATCTAAAAACTTCACAACACTTCGCCAGTTTAAAATACTAGATGTTGATCCTGTGAATCCACCTAGGTGTGAATCCACCTCAAATCGCTCAAGTGCAACTGGAACCGGAAGCTTTGCACTCGCTCTTGAAAAAAGCATTTCAACAACCTTTCCGTCAGGCAACTGGACCATTGTTGGTTTGTATTGAAATCTTCGAACCTGTTCTTTGGTCGATTCAATTGGATAGTGATGGTAGGGCAACCATGTAGAAGCCGTTCGATTTTCCGATGGAATAACAACTCGAATCATGGAGTACATGTTGCTTGCGCTTGGGTCTCGTTGCAATGGGGGAATAATCCTCGGGCGTGTATCTTG
>CEOP01064432.1_pt1 | contig 14493 bp, 12 predicted proteins | sample 361301 | NCBI WGS metagenome assembly CEOP01 (sample SAMEA2619548, study PRJEB7988) | marine metagenome | biome: marine biome (ENVO:00000447); feature: deep chlorophyll maximum layer (ENVO:xxxxxxxx); material: "saline water (ENVO:00002010), including plankton (ENVO:xxxxxxxx)" | depth 55 m
CCTCAGCGAGCCGGCGACCGACTTCTCCTTAATATGGTTGACCGAAGGTCATCAAACACAGTATCATGCTTCCAATATGGTTAAACTCCCCGTTCTCCCAGTGGAAATAACCTTCTGACCATGGCTGTAACGGCACCAACCACCACGAATTTGGATGATGTCCCCTGTTCTGACCCGATCGACTTGATCACCCCATAATACGAGGCCGATCAGGCCAGTTTCATCTCTGCCACAAGCAGCGGCAATAGATCCAGTCCAGCCCTTTGACATCACTGTTCTACGGGGGTAGCGTCGTAATACGAGCAACTCAATTCTCCCGATTGGGCGATTGGCAATCAAATCTTCAATGCGGGTACGCGGGGGCGTCTCTGGGCGATTTCGTGCTTGATGCATCCCTACATGCCTCAGGATACTGTTATGAGACAAATTGCGGTTTCGAATTGCTGGCTTGCTTTGGGTTTCAATCATACTGACAGACATTTTTTCAACTCCTTAGAGCAAACGAGCTGAGCGCCTTTAGTCTACCATCATTTTGATAGGAGGTAAGTGAAAGTGAATGTGTCACTCTTTTTTGGGAATACGACGGAAACCACTCTTAATCTCCTCTTCAGGCTCATTGCCCTTCTGTTGAATAATACCTTCATTTTCAAGATGGATGTCCAATTCTTGCATTACCGATGTACCCCTCGAACCTTTCTTTGACAGAGGGAGTTTGTTTTTGCATACTAAAAATACCTCAGAAGAAGAATTACGTGAAGCCTCAGGTGAAAATCTCTGCACCCTCGAGAAACGCTGCTTTGCAGCATTGACAATTCCTTCAATACCGGTCCCTTGGAATATTTTGGTCACGAAAGCCCCCCCTGGCCGAAGCAATGGCAAGGTGAAATCAAAAACCATTGCGACGAGTTCGAGTGAGATGGCTTGGTCACGATCATACTGTCCAGTCAAGCGTGGTGAAATATCTGAAACGATGGTGTTGAACAAACGAGTTTCCCCTTCATTCACAGGTGGCAAAGGCTTCCCGTTCACCTTCACTCCATTCTGTAATAGTTCCAATATTTCAGTTTGAGATGATTCTTCAGTCACATCTCCAATAATCATCTGTGCACCTTCAACTGGAGCACTGGCCAATAGGTCGATGCCGAGGACAAAACCATTCGGCCCTGTTTCTTCGACTGAAACTTGTGTCCACCCCCCTGGGTGGGATCCTACATCGAGAACCAAATCACCTTCACGAATCAAAGTGAACTTTTCTTGAATTTGCTTGAGTTTGAATGCTGAGCGTGCCCGATATCCCTTCGAGCGGGCCTGCCGACGCCACGTATCGCGCTGATGAGCCTGGAACCAGCGCTTACTCATGACACACCCTCATTGTCCGGGCCGAGCCCGAGATATGTAAATGAGACCCGCTTGAAACGCTTGGGCCATGCAGAAGGGGATGGCCGTCACCCTCATCATACTATTTCTGCTACCGATGATTACTGCTGATCAGAGAATCGCAGATGAATCCCGAACTGCTTCGGGTGGGCATGCAGTCCTTCTAGAACAATACACTGCAACTTGGTGTGATACATGCGCAACTGTTGACCCGTGGGTTACAGAATTCACCGAGAGTCACTCTAGTCGCATAGTTAGGGTTGCTTTACATCCAGATGATCACGACCCATTCGGTAGTGCACTTACGACAAAACGGATAACACAAAAACAAGCCAACGAATCTGTTTCATTGCCTGCATTTTGGTTTGATGGGCAGGGTTTACTCGAAGGGACAGTGAGTCCATCTCTACTTGAAAATGGGCTGCGTTCTGCTGAAGGTGATCGCGTTGATTGGATTGGAATGCATGTGTGGTGGGATTCATGGGAAAACTCGCCACACGATGACACACATCAGTTCCACCTCAATATCGATGAGGATTTGCCATCTGGTGCGATCATTACGGTCTTTAGGTTAGAAACACTAGAAATGACCAGTGAAATCGCGAACAACGGAATCGATGTACATCATGATGTTGCTACTCAGATGATTTCATTTTCTCCAAATGGGTCTGTGTTAGATTCTTTTGATGGAGTGCATGGATGGGACATCTCCACGGGTAATTTGTACAGTGAAGGAGGAATCCCAGTGTATACTTTGGAAACTTACGGTGAAGTAGATGGTTTTGTGACGGTTATCGAAGTAAATGATGAGGTCCGCGGAGTAATCGGGATTTCAGATAGTGATAACTTCCTGAAAGCGGAAAAATATGGTGATTTAGCCTTGTTTTTGCTGGTTTTGGCACTAGTGTGTTCAACGGTGGTCATGCGCCGAGAATAATTTCATCAAAGTGGACATATATTATACTCTCGTAAATCTGTGTAAACAGGAAACTGCGAAGCATTGATAGTCTGTCAGTGCCAATGATACAATGATGGCGTACATCCCTGAAGAGAAAGAACAAGAGCGCCTAGGGGGCGCACAAGTCGATCGTGAATGGCTCGTCGAATACATCGTCGAACTTCCCGAAGAAAACCCGATCCGCATGGTGACGATTCTACGTGGAGCGCAAATGTCAGATGTCCAAAGTAGACTGTATGATACATTACGTGCAGTGTATGCTTCTGAGACCCGACTGGATGTGACTGTGGTTCGAATGGAACCGGTAGACATGCGAACAGATGTTGCACTCTTTGAAATCGGAGGGACTTTCCAACCTTGATTACTTGTTGCGTGCTTTGGCAAGGAGTTCGGACTTGGACAGCTTTTGCGGAGTGTCATCCCAGTTACCTGCATCCCGTTCTGATCGAATCGTGTAGAGTAGGTATAGACATGCAATAAGTGCGATGTGAACACTGGTGCAGTATGGGCAGATGTGAGGGGCCCCCTCTACAAGAGTGAGTTCAACAAGGACCAACCAAGCGACACCAGGGATACTAGGCAGACTCAACCACCAGGCGTAATCGACGTACGACTTGGCCCAATCAGCCTTCATGTCCATGTAGACGGAAAAGGTGAACCAACCCAATATGCCGAATGCCATGATTCCGACGACACCCCATGGGACTCCGAAGAATTCCGAGTAAACAGGGTCCCCAATTACAGACCCACATTGTACTACACCCTCGGCCGCACAGAATTGTGAACCACCTGTAATCATTTCATTGTGAATCATCCAAGTCCATGCACTGGCTGCCAATCCACCCATCTGTATAACGAATAGACCCAACAATCGACGGCGCATTTGTCCCATCCCTTCGAGTTGTGAAATATTCACATTACTGGCGATCAAACCACCGATTGCCATGATGGCCATGAAAACGGTCAGAGGTCCATATTCCATCATTGGATCACTCATTTCAAGCACTCTCCGTCAAATGGTACTCTATGGCAACACCAGGGTCATGCATAGGGTCCGAGACATCCTTGTGTAGAGCACTATTCCAGACGACAATTCCATCAGGAGATAACATGAGATGGAAGGGGACTCCTGGAGGATTGTAATCGTTGAAGGCGCGTAGATTCAAATCGTCCACATATGGCCAATTGTGTACTTCACCACCACGTGATGCACAGTTGCTATTTCGATTGCAACCATCCCAATCCCCTTTCTCTTGGAATGCAACGGTTTCCGCACGACTGTGGTCTGTAGCGAGCATGCCAACTGAGATGGTGATGAATTCCACATCGTCAAGTGAAGAGGAACCCCCTATTCCAAATTGTGAATGGAGGGCAGTCATCTGTGCTGCGTCTGACCAGCAGTGGCTACAATCCGTATCCGCGAATTGCAAGAAAATGAATGTCCCTTGTTCACCTGGTGTCCAGGTGTGATTGATGTAATCATACAAGCGGAAATCTTCCCAATTCCCATTGACGTGAGCGTCGCTAACAATGTTGGGTGCGAGTTGGCCCTCATCAATGCCAATATCTGCTGGTGGAGCCAATGTCCATACGATGATTAGAACCGCTGTCAAAATGGCTGATATGGTGAAAAATGAGTTGATGCGTGCATCTGCGTTTTCGTCATCTGCCAATGATTTCGTGTTAAGTCCTGTTGTTTGCATTACAATCCAATCTCCTGTATCAATGTAGATGCTGTATGGCGGATGGCTTCTTCCGAATTGAAATTCGGTTTGAAACCGGTCTCAAACAATGCGCTGGGATCAAGCATGGTTTTCGGGACATCGCCTGCCCAACCACGGTCACCACCGGTGTATTCGATACTGACATTTTGAAATCCAGTTTCCTCAATAACGATTTCAGCAATCCGACGGACGCTGCAAGTATCATGAGTCCCTAGATTGAAGCAGTTGACCTGCTCATTGGTCGTTTCAGTCAAGTGAACCATTGCATGGGCACAATCTATGACTTCCATGTATGATTTTTCTTGGCGACCATTTCCGAGCACCTCAAGTCGATTCGGGTCAGACTTTAATTTGTGAATAAAGTCAAAAATGACGCCATGTGTACCACGTGCACCGACGATATTTGCAAAGCGGAATAGCCATGCTTTCAGACCAAATGTCCCCACCCAACTGGTGATGAGGGCTTCTGACCCCAATTTGCTAGCACCATACAAACTGATCGGGAACAATGGACCATATGATTCAGGCGTTGGCATCTGTGATGCCTCCCCATAGACTACGCTGCTGCTTGAGAATGCGATATCTTTGACGCCTGCACAGCGCATGGCTTCTAGGACATTGTAAGTCGCTACTGTTCCCTGTTTGAGATCTGTGTCGGTAATTTGTGTACCGAGTCGGATATCGGGATTTGCTGCGAGATGGAATACAAGATCAATTCCCTCCATTGCAGCCTTCACCGCATCAAGGTCGAGTAGGTCTTCCTCAATGAATCGGATTGAATCGCCATGATGTGCGACGAATTCTTGCCGCCCACTGCTCATGTTATCGTATACTGTTACGCTGTCTCCCCGGGCAACTAAGCGGTCGACCAGGTGTGAACCAATGAAACCGGCACCACCGGTCACGAGGACATTCATCATGTTCCCGACAGAGGACTTGTTCTTCAATGCAACGTTTACAAGAATCTTCAATTTCACTCACTTTCTCTCCGCAAAGCGGAGTGAATCAGTTTCAATATTTATCACCCCTCAGCGAAATTGATGTGGGCTTTCGCTTCCAAGTCACCTTTCTACCCCCGGAAACGTGGGGTTGGAGTTGAAAATAATGGCAACCAGAAAAGTAGAAAATAGCAAGCAAACGAATGAATCGGATGAAAACGGTGTAATCCCAAACCTCCTGGTCGGATATGTACGAAGGAGTAATGCGGGTGGGGCAATCAAACTCTCGATTAACACCAATGCATTTGGAGATTGTGAGACATATACCACTGCAGATGGTCAAACCTATGCACCATTGGTAATCAGTCTCGCAGCAATGCGCAAAGTCATCGAGGGGGATCGTGCAGTCACAACAGTGAGTCAATTGATCTTTGATTAAACAAAAATGTCGCCGGGGCGCCTGCCCCGGTGACCCCTCATATTCGCCCGTGGGCGAGATTGTGAGGGAAGTGTTGAAATGCAATTTATCTCACCCAAAAGCCATGGATGGCAAGTCCGAAGAGAGGTCCACACCAATTGTTTGGGACGGACCCATCATCGCGGCTATGCCCGTTTTCAATGAAGAAGAAACCATTGGCAGCGTCGTTCTTTCATGTAAACCACAGGTCGACGAAGTACTCTGTGTCGATGATGGTTCATCTGATGCATCATCCCGTATTGCACGGAAGTTGGGGGCAACTGTTCACCATCACCGCGCCAATAGAGGCTATGGTGGCGCTCTCAAGACGATTTTTCAAACAGCGGTCGAACGTCGTGCAAAGGCACTTGTCATCTTAGACAGTGATGGGCAGCACGATGCAAGTGACATCCCCACCCTACTCGCACCTATTTTGGCTGGTGAAACAGATGTTGTCATCGGCTCTCGATTTGTCGACGGTGGTGGCGCTGAAAGTATGCCCACTTATCGGGCGCTTGGGATCAAGGTCATTACGGCAGCTTCGAACCTTTCCAGTGATTTGAATATCAAAGATACACAAAGCGGTTTCCGAGCATTCGGACCCAAGGCACTTGCGAGGTTGAATTTCGACCATGAAGGGATGGAATCTTGCCTTGAAATTCTCAACGCTTGTGATGACCTACAATTGAAAGTTTCAGAAGTACCAACCAAAATCCGCTACGATGTACCCAAAGGTAGCCGCTATACAGCGCTTTCACATGGATTTACAGTTCTTAGTTTCGCTCTGATTTCCCTATCCCAAAAGAAACCCTTGATCTTCTTCGGTTTGCCAGGTATTTCTCTGCTGGCAACAGGTGCAGCAATCGGAATGCGAGCCCTCAATGAAGTCGAAGGGTTAACCGATGGTTCAGTCTCTCTTTCCGTAGGCCCAGGACTTACCGCTGCATGGATTGGTATGCTCGGTGCTTCCTTGTGCTTTGCAGCCATGGTCCTTCATGGGGCACGTCGACTAATGCGACGATTACTCGTTGAAGAATTCGGCATGGACTAAATCAATCGTTTGAGGTCCCATAGGGACCTCTGCTATCCGAGCCCTTCAATATCAAATGGTGGTTCGACGGGGTGATGAGCGGGTCCGACTCGGCTGATTTTGAACCATCGGCAACCACCCTTCCTGTCGGGCCAGACGACTCGTTTTTTACCCGTTTGCGAACCATGTGGGCAGGTTGGACAGATCGTTTGGATTCAGCCGGCGAAGTCACACACGATGCCATCGAAAAGCCGGTCCGCGGGATTTACCGAGCCCTGCACAAGTCCCCTGGTGCTGTGATTGTCATCTTACTGCTCGTCACCGGGTTTATTGGGCAATACTCAGTTGATTTCCAGTACCAGATCAATGGTGATGTCGAGGTCTATTTGCCCGATGGTGCTGAATCCAAGGATTTGCTTCTCGAAGTTCGTGAAGGGTGGTCCACAGATATTGTAATGCTCTACATTCATACCGATAATGCAATCCATGGGGCCACGAGAGGTACATGCGAGGAAATCGATAATTGCGAACATAATGTGACCAGTGTCACAGTCCTCAACCAATTGTCATATCTTGAGGGTGATGATGACAGTGGTCAAGGAAATTATGCCAGAGGGTTGGATTGGGACAAGGATGATCGCGGTCGAAATGATGGGGTCGTTTGGGTCTTATCTCCCGCTCAAATTATCAAGGAAGAGAACAGTGCTCAAAACCGATTCAGATGTGCGATGGAAGAGCATGGTGTCGCAGGATTCAATCTACAGGATTGCCCGATTACCACAGCAAGTCCAAACGACGGGTATGTCATCCCTCAGAACCAAGATACTGTCAATGAAATGGTTGAAAATTCTGGTAGTTTGATGGAATCCTTCGTCCGAGATACCAACGGAGATGGGATTTGGGACACCGCTGTTATCGTCATGGGAATTCGCTTCGAAATGGAAGGGACGCAAATTGATGCAAGGGTAGATTTCAAGGGCGAAGTTGGGGAGACGATCAAGGACCACAAGGCATTCCTTGAATACACAAAGAAACTTGTTTACGACGAATCCGACGCTGAAATTTGCCCTCTTTGTAAACATGATTACGAAGAGGAACTTTCACCCATGTTGTATGAAAATGAAGACACTGGTGAGCGGGAATGGAGAACTCCAGAATCCCCGTGCAATAATGAAGGTGAGGTATACAGTCGTTGTGCGATTACGGTTACTGGACTCACCCCGGTTCTGCATGATGTCTCGGATGCTGTTTACGAACAGCTCGAATATATGCTCCCTTGGTCACTCGCATTCGTTGCTGTGACGATGTTTATCCTACATCGCAATCCGAAGGTGCTGATTATTTGTGGCACACCAATCGTCATGAGTTTGGCCGTGACATTTGGCATTACAGTCATGGCTGATATCGAATTGACACCGATGATTATTGCAGCAGGACCAATCCTCATCGGACTCGGTGTCGATTATGCGCTCCATCTCATCAACCGAATCGAGGAAGGGCGTAATGAGCGCTTGGAAGAAGCTGCTGAAGATGCATGGAGAAAGCAACGAGAAGGATTGCAAGCCGACGATCTTGACCCGTGGGATGCTGATGTGTATCTCGGCGCTACAGTTGATGCAGTGATGACAACAGGAAACGCGATTCTCCTTTCTGCATTGACGACAATCGTTGGATTTAGTGTCCTCGCTTGGCCATTCCTTGTCCCCATCAAGCCCATGCGAACCGTGGGGCTTACACTGGTCCTTGGAATCGCATGTACCTTCTTTTTCTCGATGGTGATGGTCCCTGTTCTCGGATGGGTTCTACGTTACCGCAAGAAAGGATTGGAATCAGCAGATAAGGTATGGAAAAAGATTGGGCAAGTTCCAGTCGTTGGTTGGTGGGCTGTCATTTTGGTTGCTTTCTTGGTCAGCGCCGGTGGATTATACATGATGGCAGATACAATGGGTGACGACATCACCGGTTCCTCCGATGAAGTTCCACCAGGACTGGAATCCTACCAAACTTTGGCGGAATACAGTCGAGTGTTTGAAGGCGGCCAAACAAATATGTTCATTGTCGATGCAACAGATCATACAGGGGAAAATTCAGCCCCAATCAGAGATTTGGATGTACTCGATTCTATTTCGATAATGGAAGAAAAAATAGATGATGTCCCTGAAACTACTACTGTAAGTTTGGTCACGATTCTGAAAGCTGTTCACGTCGATTTAGGCATCCCTGGTGTTGAGGCGCAGAGCCTGTGGGAAATTCTGCATGACGAGTGCTGGAATATCACAAAAAGTCCTGACTTCAGCGATGTTTTGCATCCAGAATGTTTGCCATATTTGGGTTCAAGCCAGCCACAGATGGTGAACGTTGCTTTCGATACACTATCTGTGGAAATTCGTTCCATGCTGATGAATGAGGCCAACGAAATGGTTGGTGGGGAGACGCAGACACTCGTGTATGTGAATCAACCGTACATCAATCTCCGTGATGCTGGTGCTTTGCGTAATGAAATCGATGGTTTGCTCTCGGCGGGATTCCCATCACTTCCAGCGGTGGAAGTCAGTGAATTGACCGGTGGTTTGCCGCTTTCACTCGACATCAACAAAGGAGTTCACGATGCACAAACAGATGCCACGGTCATGACCATGTTTGTTCTACTATTTGTGATGGCCATTCTATTCCGATCAGCGAGACTTGCATTCTTCACAATGACTGCTGTAGGTGTTGTTGTGTTATGGCAACCGCTTCTCATGTTTAGTGGAGATGTGAATGTCAACGTATTCACTGCAATGGTATCCACCATTGTATTCGGCATAGGTGTCGATGATTCCATCCATATTATTGATCGGATTCGGGAAGAAAAAGAGACGCCGGCTGGTATCGTGAAAACGGTTTCAAGAACAGGGCAAACAATCTTTGAAACCACTGCGACAACATGTGCTGGTTTGGGCGCTGGTCTCTTGGTAGACATTCCAGGATTGAGAAATTTCTTCTTCCTGATGATGATGCTGATCACATTTGCCCTGTTGACCAGTTCAATCCTCCTCCCAGCAATGATTGTTGGATGGCATACCCTCATGTTCAAGATATCTGGTAAAGGAGAGTACCAAGATTTAGATATTGATGTTGTTGTTGCAAGTAATACCACAATGGATGCAATACTCGATTAATTCACCCTACGGGTGAAATTCAGAAATGCGGTAGATTGAATGCCTGAATATGACTAGGCCAACCATGAGCCGACGAGTTGCCATCCTCCTGATGGCCTCGTTGCTTGCAACTTCTTGGGCTTGTACACTGGCACCTGTTGGGGCCACTGATTCACGGTCTAGCGAGGGTATTTCGGTTGTCATTTCTAAGGAAGTTTGGACCTCATCTGAAACATTTGAGGCTACGATTGGACTTTGGGGCCTCAATATGGGGAGGGCATATTCGTTCGAATGGGAAATTCGTACTGGTAATGGATCTATGGACCCAGGTGTGATGGTCCAAAATGGCCATCAGAATTTCACTGCAAACTCTTCTGCAATGCAAGTTCAGATTGAAGCCAATCACCTAGATTCTTCAATAACACATCTCCACCGACTTCTTGCTGTTTTGTCCGATAATAATGGCATACTTACAGACAGTCAAGCTAATTTTAGTTCCTTTACGAATACTTTACCTGTTGCATATTCCGATATTATCTTCTTCGGGGACTCCCTATCCGACATGGGTAACTCGTTCAATCAATGGGGTACACCCGATAGTCCACCATATTGGAATGGACGATACTCAAATGGTGAAGTTTGGGCTGAACAATTTGGTGAATTTATGGGGACGACCATGAGTGCAGGGCGTGGTTCTGCAAATGGGAACAATCGTGCCTATGGAGGGGCCCATTCAGGTAGTGGAACATACCTGTTTGTGATTCCAAATGTTGGACAACAAGTTGACGACTATCTGCAAAATCATCAGATCAATGCGAATGAATTAGTGGTCATCTTCTGTGGAGGGAATGACTTTGTGCACAGTGACGAGACAAATACACAGCAAGTCGTCGATAATATTGAAGGGCATATAACGGATTTAACCAGTGATGGTGCAACTGAATTTCTTATTCTAGATTTACCCCCATTGGAAACAGTTCCTAGGGTTACCGAAGAGAGGGATGCTGAAGGAGTTGCGGCAATGCACGAACGCATCCTCGATTTTAATCAAAAATTGCACAATATGCTCGACATTACAGAAAACAGCACGTCTCTGACCATTCACCGAGGGATGGCATGGGATATGTTTGACACTGTTTACAACAACCCATCTCACTTTGGATTAACCAACATCACACACCCTGCTTGTGAACACGATGGCTACACATGTGAAGACGACGATCAAATTGCACCAAATGCAGAGGAGTACTTGTGGTTCGACAAAATGCACCCAACATCAACCATGCATGATTTGACCGATTTCTACATTCGAGAGTTAATGGGTGTTGACGATGTCGATGGAGATGACATTGCCGACATTTATGACAATTGTACGGACACCTTGCCCGGGATCGAAACAGGTAGCGATGGTTGCGACATACCTCCACCTGATACCGATCAAGATGGGATTGTTGACGCAGAGGATATCTGTCCGGAGACGGATTTCGGGCTACCTGTCAATCAACATGGTTGTGCAGAAAACCAAATTGACGATGACCAAGATGGCGTCATGAACGACCTAGACCAATGTCCGAATACACAGCCCGGTTGGGAAGTCAATAGCATCGGCTGTTCCGAATGGGAACTCGATGGGGATGATGATGGAATCGTTGACGCTGAAGATGATTGCCCTTCGACTAACCTCGGAGACGACATTGATGGCGATGGATGTGCCGACAATCAATTGGATTCAGACAATGATGGGGTCACAGATGATCTTGATGCATGTCCCAATACACCACGTGAAGAACTTGTCAATGTAATAGGGTGTTCATCATCTCAACTTGATGATGATGCCGATGGGGTATACAATATCGATGATGTCTGTCCAAACACACCCTTTGGGGAGGTGGATGTCAACGCCAATGGTTGTGGACCATCTGAAAGAGATTCGGATGAAGATGGAATCAACGATGATATGGATCAATGTCCAGATACTGAATGGTTGGCAGAAACCAATGACGATGGTTGTGCTGCAAATCAAAGGGATACCGATGGAGATGGGCGCAAAGACTCTGTCGATGGTTGCCCACTGATTTGGGGTTCACTGAATGGCTGCCCCATACTATCGATTGAATTGGGTTTGGCAGAAGCACCCGATAGCGAAACGAGAACGGCCAATATTTCGGTACTTATTAGCTGTGAAAGCAACTGTCAGATGAATTGGATTCTACAAGAGGGCGAACTGATTGTTTCAGAAGGCATGGGGGCTGTGAATGGTACCTATTACCAAAGTTATACAAATTTACAGGTTGAATCCCAGCAATTGAGGGCCCGTGTGAGTATCGATGGGATGTGGAAAGACACCGTGATGACGGTCTACTTCCCCCCATTTGAGAATTCATCTGAAACCTCGGAGAATCTGACAGGCACCCCAGTTAACGGCGATGATGGCCCATCCGATTCGGCAGGCGAGCTGGATTCTTCGTTCGAGATGGACCAGAGTTCGATTGCCATGATTGCCATGCTGCTATTATTCAATGTCGGCGTCGTTGCAGCCATCATGGCTGTTCGATCAAAATCTCGGCTACAGAACGATGGCCGTGAGCAAGCAATGGCTGATTTTGAGAGTGAGTTGTTTTCTGATCCAAGTCCTGCAATAGCGCCACCTACAATACCCGAATCTACTACCACATTGGCGATTGAAAACGTGCCCGAAAAAACAGTACAAACAGCCGTTTCTGATTTGCCAAATTTCGGCGACCTGCTTGATTGATACCCTCAATCAAATATACCCTTATTTTCTCCCAATGCGAGATTCCCTGGCGGCAATGCTGACAACACATCATCCTGCAACAACCCAGTCGCCTTGGCAATCTTGGTTGCCACCAGTTCCTTCTTCTGTGTCCCAGGGGTCAAACGAATCCAGCGCTGACATACATCGCTGATGACTGCATGCGTACCGACCATGGGCATTGGGATCCCATTGATGGCAACCAGGCCGAGGGTCAATTCGATATTGAGGTCCTTGTACCAGTGACGATTCCCCCGGACTACAAAGCCACCTCTACCTAGAGATTCTCCTGATTCAGTGGTTTTACTGACTTGACCCTGCTTGGCGTGGAATGCCGTGGCAGCAGCACCTCCACTACCCCAGGCACGCGACCAACAAACAGCCATTTGAGCCGCGTCAGGCAGTGATTCTTCAGGATGTTCCTCGATCTCCAGAGATTGTGTCAAACGCAAAGAGGGCACCCCCTCAGGCAGCATTGGGTTCGGATTCGGATCTTCTTCGAACCCTTCCTTGAGTTTCAGTGAACATGAGGGGGCACCGTGTAAATCCGCATGGAAATACAAATCTGCAGCGCTCAAATGCTTCTTGACAATCTGATCATTGCCTTTGGCATCCCGTCCCCCGACCAACAATTGGCCGCTGGATAGCATCGTCCAGCGGTTCCGTTCAAACCAGAATTTCTTGGTCCTCTTTGTGATGGATACTCGTCCCGCAGCCTCATCTTTAGCGCGTTTCTTGTCGACTTTTTTCTGTCGTTGTTGTGTCTCTGCAAGTGCGGCCTTTGCCCCTTCTGAGCGCTGCTTATCCTTTCGGCCCTTGGCGAAATAGATCTGGGCATTCTGATGCACTGACTTGTCCAGGTGCAATTCGACTGCCGGCCCAGGTTCACCATTTTCATCGGGCAACTTGGCTCGAATGGTTCGCGAAGCTGGATCTGCAGATTCAATCCAACCAATTTTCTTGATGGCTTTACGAGTTTCATCCCAACCGACATCATCTACGGATTGTTTCACCTGATTGAGAAGAGATTCAACATGCCCCCAATTATTCTGAATCGATTTACCAATGTTTTGTTGTTTCTCACCTTTGACTGTCAGTTTATCGATGGCGGAGGCCTGTTGATCCTCGCGACGAGCTAGTTTCTCAGCCTCGGAATCGGTTTGCCCTGGTGCAGTAATCTCTGCCATTTTTTCCGCCTCTCGACGCGCGAGGGCACTTGAATCGTGACCACCTTTCCATGCATCGATCGCAGTGGACAAAGTTTCGAATTCCATCGAGAGTGTGTCACCTGAAAGAGCAACAGGACCCACTTCAACGCAATGTTGTTCCATTTGGAGATCGAGTTCCAATGGATTACTAGAAGGTGTGAACAATTCGTTGACAACTGCAAAGGCGCCTGATTGTTGAATTTGTTCGACCATGCCTTGGAAGGCTTCGTAAAGTCGATCAACGTCTTTGATTTCAGTGGCATTTAGAGTCGGTTCGATTCCAGCAAGCACGCAGAGATTGTGTGCGTAAGCGCGACCCAAACTCATTTTCCCAGCCAATGTGTGTACCAAATCTCGATCGGAATCCTTGAGAGTCTCTTGCAATTGAGATACTGACCAGTTTCGAGGGTCGATTGGTTCAGGGGGAGCAACATAGACCTCGCCCCGCTTGATGGTTCGAGTTTCATACGTGACATGAGTCAATGGTTGGATGATGACACCATCTTCATCAACCAAAATGACATTCCCATTCCTGAACATTTCAATGATTAAATCACGACGACCATTTTTTGTGTCAAATTCGAGTACAAGGATCCGGTCAAATCCCAGCTGTTTGGCACCTGTTAGGCGTGCATTCGACAAATGTTTTCGCAGTAACATCGCAAATTGTGGTGGCTGAGTAGGCATTGGACGGTCTCTTTGACTGAAGTAAACACGCTGACCACGAACAATAACCAAATCACATTTTGCAATTCCTTTGGGATTCAGTCGCAAGACAACTTGTTCATAATGGGGCTGGTACATCTTCCGGCATCTTGCACCAGCCAAGGCGTTGATGTCTAGAGCCATGCGAGCGATATCGAATGATGACATCTGGTCACGCATGGT
>CEOP01045287.1_pt1 | contig 14452 bp, 15 predicted proteins | sample 361301 | NCBI WGS metagenome assembly CEOP01 (sample SAMEA2619548, study PRJEB7988) | marine metagenome | biome: marine biome (ENVO:00000447); feature: deep chlorophyll maximum layer (ENVO:xxxxxxxx); material: "saline water (ENVO:00002010), including plankton (ENVO:xxxxxxxx)" | depth 55 m
TATTTTTTTGATAGATAATGTGCTGCACTTAAACCAGATATTCCTGATCCAATTACTGCAATCCTCATTAATTTTAAGCTGCGTCTTCTTTAAATTCATCCATTGATGGACAAGTACAAAATAGATTTTTATCTCCGTAAACATTATCAACTCTTGCGACCGGCGGCCAAAATTTATTTGATTTTAGAAAACTTGATGGATAAGCCGCTTCTTCCCTAGAATATTTATGCTCCCATTTATCAGATGTTAATTCTAAATCTGTGTGAGGTGCGTTCTTTATAGGGTTGTCTAATTTATCAAATTTCCCCTCCTTGATTTGATTTATCTCTTTTTTTATTTTTATAAGACAATCACAAAATCTATCTAATTCTCTCAGACTTTCACTCTCTGTTGGCTCTATCATCATAGTCCCTGGTACAGGCCAAGACATAGTCGGAGCATGAAATCCGAAATCTATTAATCTTTTTGCAATATCCTCCTCTGTAATTCCTGTTTCAGATTTTATTGATCTAATATCAATTATACATTCATGAGCTACATTCCCATTTTTTCCTTTATATAATATGGGAAAATGATCTTTTAACTTATTAGCAACATAGTTAGCATTTAAAATTGCAATTTGAGTTGCCAATTTCAAACCCTCTGAGCCCATCATCTTAATATACATCCAAGATATTGACAAAATACTTGAACTTCCCCATGGTGCTGCAGATACAGCACCTATACCAGTTGCTGGTCCACAATCTTTGATAACAGGATGTGATGGCAAATATATTTCTAAATGTCTTTTACATGCAATAGGTCCCATACCTGGTCCTCCTCCACCATGAGGTATGCAAAAAGTTTTATGTAAATTTATATGACAAACATCAGGCCCAAAATTTCCTGGCTTTGCTATTCCTACAAGAGCATTTAAGTTTGCACCATCCATGTAAACTTGACCACCATGTTTGTGAATTAATTCACATATATCCGAAATTTTTTCCTCAAATACACCATGTGTTGAAGGATACGTAACCATTAATGCACCTAGGTTTTCTGAATAAGTTTCAGCCTTTTTCTTTAAATCATCATAATCTACATTTCCTTGTTTATCGCAATTTACAACAACCACTTTCATTCCAACCATTTGTGCGCTAGCGGGGTTTGTTCCATGAGCAGAACTTGGTATCAAGCAAACATTTCTATTCGATTCACCTCTCTCAATATGATATTTCCGGATCACCATTAATCCAGCATACTCTCCTTGAGCACCTGCATTAGGTTGTAGAGATACGCCTGAAAAGCCAGTTATCGACCTTAACCAGTTTTTTAGATCTGTAAAAAGTGTTCTAAATCCCTCCATTTGTTCAATTGGAACAAAAGGGTGTGGCTCAGAAAATTCTCTCCAGGATATCGGTATCATTTCTGCAACAGCATTTAGTTTCATAGTACAAGAGCCAAGTGCAATCATTGATCTATTTAATGCAATATCTTTTTCTTCTAATCTTTTCAAATATCTCAGCATTTCTGTTTCGGAGTGATAGCTATTGAATACCTTATGATCTAAATAACTAGAGGTTCTTAAAAGATTTTTGGGTAAATTTGGTAAACTTTCAGTTGGAATTTCTTTTATAGATTCAGCACAATTAAAAATTTTTAATAATTGATTAGCACGATAAACATTTTTCTTTTCATCGAACGATACTGAAAGCATTTCTGAATTTACTTTTCTTATATTTACCTTTTGGGCTAAGGCATTATTATATATTTGATCAGTTTTTTCATTTGTGATGATTGTAACAGTGTCAAAAAAATAATCTGAGTATAATTTATAACCAGATTGTTTCAGTTTATCAGCAAAGTTTTTGGCTAATTGGGATACTCTTTCTGAAATTGTTCTTATTCCTTTTGGACCATGATATATGGCATAAGCAGCAGAAACTATCGCTAAAAGGGCTTGAGCCGTACAAATATTGCTTGTTGCTTTGTCTCTTCTAATGTGTTGTTCTCTAGTTTGCAAAGCAAGTCTGTATGCTTTGTTTCCATGTCGGTCAACAGAAACACCTACAATTCTTCCTGGCATAGATCTTTTAAATTCATCTTTTGTAGCAAAAAAAGCAGCATGTGGACCTCCGTAACCTAAAGGAATCCCAAATCTTTGAGAACTTCCAACTGCAATGTCTGCTCCTAATTCAGCTGGTGTTTTTAGTTTAGCTAAAGACAAAAGATCACAAACAAGTATTGATTTACCGTTTTTCTTTTTAATCTTGCTTATATTTTCGCTAGGATCCTTTATGTCACCTAATGTTCCAGGATATTGAAGAATTCCACAAATGATATTCTCAGATAAATTTGATAATTCATTATCATTGCCAATAATTACTTTAAGACCCAGAGGTTCTGCGCGTGTTTTAATTACTTCTATTGTTTGTGGATGACAATCTTCTGATATAAAGACAGCTTTATTATCCATTTTGTCTAATCTATTGCATAAACCCATCGCTTCTGCTGCAGCCGTTCCCTCATCTAACAAAGACGCATTAGCAATATCCATGCCTGTAAAATCAATTATCATTTGTTGAAAATTTAGCAACATTTCAAGTCTACCTTGAGCCACTTCTGGTTGGTATGGCGTATATGAAGTATACCAACCTGGGTTTTCCAGAATATTTCTAACAATCACATTGGGGGTATACGTACCGTAATATCCCATTCCAATGAAATTTGAATAAATTTGATTTTTTTTTGAAATTGCCTTTAATTTTCTTAATCCTTCATATTCTGAATTAGGTTCTCCAATACTTAATATATCTTTCAATAAAATTTTATTAGGTACTGTATTTTTAATTAAATCATCTAAAGATTTATATCCTAATTCAGATAGCATATTTTTTTCATCTATCTTGGATAATCCAATATGTCTTTTAATAAAATCTTTTTCTGAATTATGAAGCATTAACTTGAGCTCCCCTTAGCAAATTTTTCATACTCATCTCTATTCATAAGAGTATTAATTTCATTAACATCTTTTACTTTTAATTTAAAAAACCATCCCTCACCCTCAGGGTCTGAGTTTATTTTAGAAGGATCATCTACTATTGATTGATTTGTGTCTACAACTTCGCCACTTATTGGAGTATAAACATCGCTTGCAGCTTTAGTTGACTCTACTACACCTGCAGTACCATCTTTAGTCACATTAGATCCCTTTTCAGGTAGTTCAGCAAACACTATATCTCCCAAAAGCTCTATTGCATGCTGTGTAATACCAATTGTAGCAACATTATCTTTAACTTTTACCCATTCATGTTCTTTAGAAAATTTAATTTCTGACATTTATCTCTCCTTTATAATGGTTTTTTTTATAGAATGGCAACTTACAAATACTTGCCACGACTTTTTTTCCTCTAATTTCTAAAAATATTTTTGTATTCTCTTTTGAATATGTATTGTCTACATATCCCATTGCAATGGGACTTTTTACACTTGGGCCGAAAGATCCACTTGTTATTTTGCCGATTTGCTTATCGTTTTCATCAAAAATTTTTGTTGATTCTCTTGCTATAATTTTTCCTTCTGGTTTGATTCCAACTCTAAGTTTCTTTACTCCGTCAATAATTTGGCTTTGAATTTTTTTAGAACCTGGAAAATTTTCTTTGATTCTATTTTTTGAGATTGCCCATTTCAGATTAGCTTCTAAAGGACTAGTATTTTCATCTATATCATGTCCGTACAAACATAAACCTGCTTCTAATCTTAATGTATCTCTTGCCCCTAAACCAATTAAATTTGAACCATTCTTAATAAGTAATTCTGTAAATTTTAATACATCTTTGTTATTAATTGATATTTCAAAACCATCTTCTCCTGTATATCCAGATCTAGTCACATAGATAAAATCAGATTGATATTTAAATTCATTTCCACTCATAAATTTTAAATTGCTTACACCAGGTACTATTGGCTCAAGCACGTCTTTCGATTCAGGTCCTTGAATTGCAATTAATGATAAATCATCTCTTAATATTGTTATAAAAGTATTATCTAATTTTGATTTAATAATTTTAAAATCTTTTTCCTTACATGCTGCATTTAAAATTATCATATAGCCATCTTTGATTTTTGTTATTATTAAATCATCATATATCCCGCCATTTTCATTCATTAAGAAAGAATATTTGCTATGATTTATCGGTAGATTTTCTAAGTCTGTAGGAAAAATATTTTGTAATTTAATAGTTAAAGTTTTATCTCCTCTGATAAAAAGTTGACCCATATGAGATACATCGAAAATACCTGATTTTTGTCTAGTTATATTGTGCTCAGAAATAACTCCGTTTTTATATTGAATTGGCATTTTGTAGCCTGCAAACTGAACAAATTTTGCATCAAATTTCTTATGCAAATAGTATAATGCTGTTTTTTTTAATTCCATATATTAACTCGTTACCCCCTCTGTCTTTGAGCCTGAGAGATTTACTCCTTCGGCGAGAATGTTCTCTTTCCAGAGTTAATATATACGGTCCTTTTGCCTGAGAGTTTCCGGGGTGGTTGCTCCTTCGGCGCTACATTTAGTAGTCTCTCCCGTTTCAATATAATACCACAAATAATTATTTAGAATAGAATTTTTTTATGTCAATAGAACTTAAAAATTGCAATAAAACAGCAACAATCACTACTGATCCTCCAATTAAAACAATAAATGGAGGATTTTCGTTTATAAAAAGCCAAGCCCATAAAGGACCCAAAACTGCCTCTGTCAACATTATGATTCCAACAAAAGCTGCAGGAGTGCTTCTTGCTCCAATAGTTATTAGAATAAATCCAAAGCCAAGTTGAAGAAATCCAGCAAGAAATCCTAAAAATATATCATGTTTTGAAATGATTATTTCTGGTGATAACATAAAACCAATAATCATTGCAACAGCTCCTGCTGTTAGTTGCAATGGCACCATATCTATTTCTGGATATTTTCTTACAATTAAAATTAAAAATGCAAAGGATATTGGCATTATAAATGCAACTAAATTTCCTGATAATTGACCAGGTGATAAAGAGTTCCCAACCATTAATATTATTCCTGCAAATGCAATTATTATTGAAGCCAAAGTAATTTTTGAGATTTTTTCTTTTAAAAAAAAATAACCAAATATGGCAAGAAATATTGTTTGTGTTTGGATAATAAAATTAGTATTTGCAACAGTTGTGTTGTACATGGCAAAAACATAACTACAAAAACCACATGCTAATACAATACCTCCCAAAACTCCAGGAAGTCCAGATTTATAAAATGCATGAAAAATTTTGCTCTTATAAGTAATAAGTAAAAATAGAGTTACTACAATTATGAAAAAAAATTGTCTCCAGAATAAAATTTGCCATAATGTGGCTCCTTCGAAAGATTTAACAATTAAACCTCCAAAACTTAATATACATGCACCTAAAAATACTAAAATTGAACCAGGAATTTTTGATATTATGTTCATTTAATTTGTGAAATAATATTTTTTGTTTCAAGCAAATAAAAGTTAAATAGTTTCTCAGCCTCATCTAGACTAACTTCTTTAAATTTAATCAATGATCCTGGTGTGATTTGAGCTACTCTGTCAAAATCAGCACTTATTACACTTGCAATTTTTGGATATCCTCCAATTGTGCCATGATCAGATAGCATAATTATTGGATTACCATCACTTGGAACCTGAACTATACCTTTGGTTAAACCCTCTGATCTTATATTTGTACTTACAATATTTTCTAAATTATGACCCTCTAGTCTCATACCCATTCTATCAGATAATTTAGAGATCTTAAATTCCTTGCTTAAGAAGATATTTTTAGCTTTTTCCGAAAAAAAATCAAAATTAGTTGCTTTTATTACTCTTATGTATTCAATTTTTGAATTAATATAATTTAATTTTTTAAAAGGCGAAATAATATTCTTATAATCTATACTTATTTTTTGATTTTCAGATAATTTTTCGCCATCATTAGATCCTATTTTAGCTTTTGTATTAGTTGATATACTTCCCCAGTTTTTATCAAGAATAAAATTTTCGCTTATCGATAAATAACCATAAACTGATTGATTTGTAGATTGAATATCAATTTGATATTTATCATCAATCAAAAATACTTCGTATGGCTTTCCTCTAATTATATCATTATTTTCATTTATTATTTCAAATTGTACATCACCTGAAATAACTCCATACATTTTTTTCCCATTATATTTTAACAATGGTCCTTGGTAAGCAAACTCAATTACTGCAGAATCTAAATTCTTATTCAATAATGCATTCGATAAAATATAATTTCTATTATCTATTGCTCCACTTAAAGGAATTCCAACATGATTAAGATTTTTTCTTCCATAATCCTGAAAAGTTGAATGTATTCCTGGTCTTTTTACTTCAAAAAAATTATTTTTTAAGTTCGTCATATTCCTGCATGGTTATTTGATTGAATTTAATAGTATCGCCTGGATTTATTAATGTAGGTTTTTGTGCATTATTTTTATTAAAAATTTCTAAAGGAGTATTACCAATTATATTCCAGCCACCTGGACTATCATAAGTGTAGATATTACAAAATTGTTCAGTTAACCCTATAGATCCTTTTGGAACTTTTACTCTTGGAGTTTCTAATCTTTTTGCTCTTAGTTGCCTGTCTATATCTCCTAAAAAAGGCATACCAGCAATAAAACCTGTCATATAACAAAAATATTCTTTATTAAAAAAAATTTCTAATAATTTTTCAAATTTAATTTTTAGTGTTTTTTCTAATCTTTCTGAATCCAGTTTTAGATTATTTTCGCAACATATTGGTATCTCAATAAGTTTCCTTGTTTTTTCACTTTTATCTTTTATTTCTAAGTTTTCAATTAATTTTTTAATTTTAGAATAGTTTGTTACTTCTAAATCAAATGATATAACTAATTTGTTATAAGAAGGTGTTAGGTTGGTTATTCCTTTAATGTTTTTATCTTTTATATTTTTAAAATATTTTATGACATTATTATTAATTTCTTGATTAACATCTTTGCCAAAGTCGCAATAAACTGCCGCATCCCCAAGATTTGTTATATTTTTGATCATCCTATGTTATAGTTAATTTTTAAATTTATGGAAATTAATATAAACTGTGATTTAGGAGAAAAATCTAAACTACACAATAACGAAAACGATCCACTCCTTTTAGAAATTGTAAATTCCGCAAATGTTGCATGCGGTTACCATGCTGGAGATAGTGAAACAATGGAACATATTATACGTGTATCTAAAGAAAATAGTGTTAGTATTGGAGCTCACCCGTCATTTAAAGATCCAGAGAATTTTGGAAGAAAAAGGATGAATTTATCTTCATCAGAAATTAGAAAATTAATAATTGATCAATATGAAATTCTTCAGAAAATTGCATTAACTCACAGCGAAAATGTAACTCATATAAAGCCCCATGGAGCGTTAAATAACATGGCATGTGAAGATTTAGATTTAGCAACAACTATAGCTCAAGCCATTATTGAGATTGATAAAGAATTGATATATTTAGTCCCAACTGGCTCAAAAATGGAAATTGCAGCAAAAAAACTTAACATGAAAATAGCTTGTGAAATATTTGCCGATAGAAACTACGAAGATGATGGCAATCTTGTCTCAAGATCTAATCCTAACGCTTTGATTACCGATCCAGAGCAAGCAAAAAAACATGTTCTCAACATGGTAAAAAACCAAGCGATAAATTGTCTCTCGGGCAAGCTAATACCTTGTGAAATTGACTCTGTGTGTATACATGGAGATAATCAAAGCTCTCTAAAAACTGCTGAGTTCATAAAAGAAAATTTAGTTATAAATGGGCTTATACCAAAACCATTAAATAAGATGAAAAAATTTAATTAAATGAAAAAAATAATAATTTTGTTAGTGCTGATATTTTCTATAAATAACTTTTCTTTTGCTGCTGGATCTGGAGGTGATGATGGATCGGGAAAAATTATTGGAAAATTAAATGAATATCAAAGAGCTGTAAAATTAGTAAAATCTGCTAAAAAATTAGAAAAAAAAGGTAAATTAGAAAAAGCAAAAAAAAAATATCAAAAGGCAAACGATTATTTACATGAAGCAAATAAAAAAAATCCTCTAAAACCTGATATTCTAAATTATTTAGGTTTTACAACAAGAAAATTAGGAGATAATAAAAACGCAGAGATATATTATCTTTTAGGGTTAAAAGAAAGTCCAAGTCATAATGGAATTAATGAATACTTGGGTGAATTATATTTGGCAACAAATAGACCAGAAATGGCTAAAGAGAGACTAATGGTGCTAAAAAATTGTAATTGTGATGAATATAATGAGCTCAAAGCTTTAATTGAAGGGACAAAAAAATCTAAATATTAATTTTTTTTGTTTAATTTGAAATCTTTGAAATTTTTTAATATAATTTTACTACCTTGATAGAAGAAGCTTTAATTTTATCCCAGATAATTTTTATAGATATTATCCTTGCTGCTGACAATGCAATTATTATTGGCTTGATTGCGGCTAACTTTGTTCCAAAAAATAGAAAACAAATTATATTTTGGGGTGTTGTAGGCGCTTTAATTTTTAAAGTAATTTTTGCTATTTTTGCAACTTACCTATTTAAGTTTTATTGGATTAAAGTTTTAGGGGGTTTGCTACTAATTTGGATAGTAAATGATCTAAGGAAAGATTTATTTGAAATAAAAAAAATAAAATCACCAACAAAAGTATCAAAAGAACCTTCGTTTATTAAGAGTATTTATAAGGTTTTATTTGCTGACATTACTATTAGTTTTGACAATGTTATTGGTGTTGTCGGAGCTTCAAAAGGAAATTTTGGATTTATGATGTTTGGATTAATATTATCAGTTATCTTGACAGGCGCACTTGCAACATACCTGGCTAATTATATACAAAAACATCTATGGATAGCATATGTGGGTTTAGGGTTTATTTTATTAGTAGCTTTGCAACTGGTAATAAGTGGTCTTGCTGACTTTGGAATGATTAATATTAATGAAAATTTTTTGAAATACTTTTAATATGAAAATTTTTTTGAAGGATATTTTCTTGATTTTACCTCCTGCTTAAATTCATAAACTGCTGAATTAATTATTTTTCTTATATTTGTATATTTTTTTACAAATTTTATCTTTGAATTGGTTAAACCCAAAATGTCATCAGTAACTAAAACTTGACCGTCACAATTTATAGAAGCACCTATACCAATGGTTGGTATTTTAATCAGATCTGTTATTTTTTTTGAAACATCGCTATAAATACATTCTAAAACTATTCCAAATGCTCCACTTTCTTCCAGTGCTTTTGCATCTAAGATTAATTTTTGCTTCTCTTTTTCAGTTTTGCCTTTTGATTTAAATTTTCCTTTTACTGTTTGTGGGGTAATGCCTATGTGGCCTAATACTGGAATTTTATTTTTTACTAAAAATAGAACTATATCTTTTACTTTTACACCACCTTCTAATTTAACTGCATCGCATTTAGTTTCTTTTATTACTTTTTGAGAATGTTTAAGTGCTTCAAATTTATTTCTGTAAGTATTGTAAGGAAGATCAATAACTAAAAGGCTTTTCTTTATGCCCTTTCTTACACTTTTGGTATGCTCGATCATTGTTTTAAGGTCAACCTTTCTAGTGGTGTTATAATTATAAAGAACAGATCCAAGCGAGTCACCAACTAATGTTATATCAACATGATTATCAATTATTTCAGCAATATTTTTTGAATAAGCAGTTAAACAAACTATCTTAGTTTTATTTTTTTTATTAATAATTTTTTTAATTTTTTTATTCATTATTCTAATTCTATAGTACTAGGTGGTTTGGAAGTTATATCGAAAACCACTCTATTAATACCTTTAATATTATTTACTATTTTATTTGAAACTATACGCATAAATTCTTTTGAAAAATAAAAAAAATCAGCAGTCATGCCGTCTTCAGACGTGATTGCTCTTAACAAACAAATGTACTCATAAGTTCTATTATCACCCATTACGCCAACAGTTTTAACAGGCAATAAAGCAGCATAGGCTTGCCATATTTTTTTATACAAATTGTGTTTAACCAATAAGTTTATAAAAATGTCATCGGCTTCTTGCAAAATTTTAATTTTATTTTTGTTAATTTCACCTGGCATTCTTATTGCTAGTCCAGGTCCAGGAAATGGATGTCTGTAGACTATATCTTTTGACAATTTAAGTTCTAAACCCAATTTTCTTACTTCATCTTTGAATAGCAATCTTAAGGGTTCAACTAATTTAAGTTTCATTTTTTTTGGCAATCCTCCAACATTATGATGAGATTTTATTTTTGAGGTTTGGCTACCAGTCACGGATTTGCTCTCTATTAAATCTGGGTAAAGGGTTCCTTGAGCAAGAAATTTTACGTTTTTAATTTTTTTTGCCTGTTTTTCAAAAATTTTTATAAAAAGATTGCCAATTACTTTTCTTTTTTCCTCAGGGTCATTTATATTTTTAAGTTTTTTTAAAAATAAATTTTTAGCATTTATATAGATTAAATTTATTTTAAATTTTTTTTTAAATGTTTGAATAACTTGGATTTCTTCATTTTTCCTTAACAAACCTGTATTTACAAAAATACATATTAGATTTTTTCCAATTGCGTTATGAATTAGTTTTGCAACAACACTACTGTCGACTCCACCAGAAAGAGCACAAATTACTTTTGAATTTTCAACATTTTTTTTAACTTCTTGGATTAATATTTTTTTTTGATTTTTTGATGACCAATTTTTTTTAATTCCACAAATCGAAAAAATAAAATTTTTTAAGATAATATACCCTCTTTCTGTATGTGTTACTTCAGGATGAAATTGTATTCCGAATAGATTTTTTGATGAATTTTCTACAATTGAATACTTGGATGTTTCGGTATTAGCAATAACTTTAAATCCTTTAGCTAATTTCGTTACTTCATCTGCATGGCTCATCCATACTTCGTTGGGTCTACTTTTTCTAAAAAAATTATCAGTCAACCTGCTTCTTTTTAATTGTTTAAGCGTTGCAAGTCCAAATTCTCGGCTTATAGCTTTTTTGACTCTTCCTCCAAGTTGTTTTGAAATTAATTGATGGCCAAAACAAATTCCTAGTATTGGCACTTTGCACTTGAATATTTCTTTATTAAATTTTACTTTTTTTGATTGATAAACGTTTAGAGGTCCTCCCGACAAAATTATTCCTCTAATTTTTTTTTTATTAAATCTATTTTTTATTTTTTTATGACTAATAATTTCTGAATATACCCCTAATTCTCTTATTCTTCTTGCTATAAGTTGTGTAAATTGTGAACCGTAATCTACGATTAAAATTTTTGACAGATCGTCTTTAAGACTCATCTTTTGTATCAAAATTTTTCAATTTTTCATCAATGGATGATATTTTTGGGCATAAATTTGTGCAAACTTTTTCAAACTTTTCTTTTAATTCTTTTACTTTAATAAAATTTGATCTCTCAATTTCTATATCCATTAATAAATATATTGCCTCCTCATTTTTTGGATCTAGCAAAAGTGTTGTGTTTAGATTTTTTTCTTGTTCTTTAATATTTTTTTCAATCTTATAAATTTTTGCTAAAAATAAATATGACTTAGCTTTTTTTGGATTGAACACAACATCTCTCTGAAACAAAAATTTAGATTCTTCATATTTTTTATTTTCGTACTTTTTTTTTGCCTCATCAAAAAAATTTTCTTTTGGATATGAATTGCTAATTAATAATAAAAAAAATATTATTGTTGTAAAAAAAAATTTTATCATATTATCTTGTCACTTTATCGATATTATGTACCATACTTTCATAAAATCCTGCTTTGGTTATTTTAACAAATTTAGGTTTATTTTTAAGTGTCTTTATTTGTTTGCAGCCAAGATAACCCATAGATGATCTTAATCCCCCGACTAAACTATAAACTATTTTTGAAACCGGTCCTTTGTATTTAATAAAACCTTCTACACCTTCAGGAACATATTTTGAACTATCGCTTTGTTTTTTTTGAAAATATCTATCTGCTGATCCTTTGTTCATTGCACCTATTGATCCCATACCTCTAAAACTTTTAAATAATTTTCCATTTTTTTTAATTTTTTTTCCTGGAGCTTCGTCAGTTCCTGCGAATAATGAACCAATCATTACTGCATCTGCTCCAGCAGATAATGCTTTTGCTATATCCCCTGAAAATTTTATTCCACCATCTGCAATAATTAAAGTTTTTCTTTTACCTAATCCATTTCTCACATTAATAATTGCACTTAGTTGCGGAACGCCTATTCCAGCAACTAATCTCGTAGTACAAATTGATCCTGGTCCAATTCCAACTTTAATAATATCCACTCCTAAATTAATTAAGAATTTAGCAGCTTCTGGCGTAGCAATATTTCCTGCACATAACACAGTTTTTTTTGGTTTGATTTTTTTTATCTTATTAATCATATCTTTAACTTTTTTTGTATGACCATGTGCAGTATCAACAACAATTAAATCTATATTTTCTTTTAAAATATTCTTAGCTCTATTAAGCTCATTTGCTCCTGCTCCAACAGCAGCACCTACCAACAATTTATGTGCTTTTACTTTCCTAATTTCATCAACTTGTTTTTTAATGTCTAAATTTCTATGTATAACGCCAATGCCACCTGCTCTAGCTAGTGCAATGCACATTTTTGATTCAGTTACTGTATCCATTGCGGAAGATAATAACGGGATCTTAAGATTAATATTATTTGTAAGTTTTATGCTGGTATCTACCTCAGATGGCAGAATGTCAGAATAGTTTGGCGAAAGTGTTACATCATCAAAAGTGAGAGCTTCTTTAATAGGACCCATGTCCTTATATATATGATTCTCAAATAAAATAAAGTGTTTCTATCGAAGAATTTTACAAATTAAAAAATTTTCTTTTGAATCTTTCCTGCTAGCTAATGGCTTAAATATTTTAACTTGCATAAATGATTTTTTTGCATCTGCGACAATTTCATTAAAGTTAGATCCCATAAATATTTTTGAGATGAAACATCCATTTTTATTCAAATTATCTAAAGAAAAACTCATAGCCTCAAGACAAAGCTCACCTGTTACCATCGAATCAAGATTTTTATTACCTGTTGTATTTACTGCCATATCAGAAATAACTAAGTCAATTTTTTTTTTAAAAAAATCTTTAATCATAATTTTGTATTCATCTTTATTAAAATCACCAACAATCTGAGTTGTGTTTTCTATTGGTTCAAATTTAAGTAAATCTATAGATATAATTTTCCCATTTTTAATTTTCTCTGCAAGATATTGTGACCAACTTCCTGGTGCAGCACCTAAATCAACAACACTATACACACTACTTAAAACTTTAAATTTTTCATCTATTTCTTTGAATTTATATACTGCTCTTGATCTATATCCTTCAATCTTAGATTTACGGACGTAAATATCTCTTTTTTGTTTATTTAACCAATTTTTTGAAATTTTATTTTTTTTCAATTAATGACCAAATCTTAAACTCTTATTGACTAATTTGTTTTCTAAAGTTCTTATATCAATCTTCACATTTTTATCTAATCTCATATCTTTATTGTTTTTCCACAATCCTGCTGCTAAATGCATTATTCCAATTTTGTTGTTGGGTAAAAAGGGTTCAACAAATGTTTGTTCTTGTTCATCATATTTAGGAAGCAAGTTACTTGCGATCCAATTACAATTTAATGGTAAAAACTCAGTATTAACTTCATCGATATAAACACTAATATTTATAGCAAGCCCTTCAGAACCAAAAATATTTCCTGAACTTAAAGTTTTAATCAAATTTTTTTGCCAAATTTTCCAACAATCAGAATTTTTCTCTAAAGAAAAAGTTCCAATGTTTATGTGAGGAGAAAATGCTAGTTTTCTAGCTTTATGAATATCTATTTTTGAAGCTATAGCATGCTTGAAGTTTTGAGATTTTACAATGGCGAGCTTACCAAAAATCCACTTTACTTTAGAGATGACTCTATAACCTGGACCCATTGTTTGAGTTATGCCAAGTTTACCATCGTCACAAGCTTTAAAATATAAATCGACTGAACTCCAATCATTTACCCAGGCATCACAGTCTATCCAGAGATATTTTTCGTAATTTGGAAAATATTTTGGCAAAAATGCTCTTGATACCTGGCTTTTAAGCCATTCTTTTCCTTTAACTTTATGATCTGGGACCTCGATATCCCACTCTGCTTTTTTAATATCATCTACTTTTGTTGAAAGTTGTTTTTTTTGTTCCTCAGTTAATCCTGAGTCTAATATACATATTGATATATTTTTACTTTGATCAAATCTTTTTATTGAGTCAATAAGTTCATTTAAAAGTTCAAAATAATTTGAGTCTGCAAGTGAAACTATTGCTTTATTTTTCATCTATAATATATCTTCATCATC
>CEOP01134891.1_pt1 | contig 14447 bp, 11 predicted proteins | sample 361301 | NCBI WGS metagenome assembly CEOP01 (sample SAMEA2619548, study PRJEB7988) | marine metagenome | biome: marine biome (ENVO:00000447); feature: deep chlorophyll maximum layer (ENVO:xxxxxxxx); material: "saline water (ENVO:00002010), including plankton (ENVO:xxxxxxxx)" | depth 55 m
CCTCATTTATCTCCATGGCCGGACTCATTGCATTTCTTGGTAAAGACGGTTCAGTATATTTAATGGGATGGACAGGGGGTTATGTCGTTCTTGCATTATTATTAGCCCCATACCTTCGAAAATTTGGTCAATACACTGTTCCAGATTTTATAGGTGAAAGATATTATTCAAAAACAGCTCGGTTGGTAGCAGTTGTCTGTCTTATTTTTGTATCTTTTACATACGTAGCTGGTCAGATGCGTGGAGTTGGAATTGTTTTTTCTAGATTTTTAGAAGTAGATATAAATCTTGGCGTAATTATTGGGATGGTTATTGTTTTCTTTTATGCAGTATTAGGGGGAATGAAAGGTATTACATATACCCAGGTAGCTCAATATTGTGTTCTAATTTTTGCCTATCTAGTCCCAGCTATTTTTATTTCTATTCTTATAACTGGTAATCCAGTTCCTCAATTAGGTTTTGGAGACACTTTAGTTGGAACAGATATATATCTTCTTGATAAATTAGATCAAGTGACAAAAGATTTAGGTTTTAATGCATATACAGAAAATATTAAAAGCAATATAGATATTTTTTGTATTACAGCTGCATTAATGTTTGGTACTGCAGGCTTGCCACATGTCATTGTAAGATTCTTCACAGTTCCTAAAGTAAGAGATGCAAGAAAATCAGCAGGCTATGCTTTAATCTTTATTGCCATTCTTTATACAACTGCTCCAGCTGTAGCAGCTTTTTCAAGAGCAAATTTTATAGATTCAATTCAAGACACCAGTTATGAATCATCACCTGAATGGTTTAAAAACTGGGAAAGTGTTGGACTTATAGCTTGGCAAGACAAAAATGCAGACGGAATCATTCAGTACTCAGCAGGAAATGCTTTGAAAGAAGGGAGGCCTAAATATACCTCTGAAAGAGGAGAATATGGAGAAAGAAAACTACTCAATGAATCTAATAGCGCAAATACTAATGAGGTTTATATAGATAGAGACATAATGGTGCTAGCTAATCCTGAAATTGCAAAATTACCAGCATGGGTTATAGCGCTAGTTGCGGCTGGAGGATTAGCTGCTGCCTTATCAACTGCTGCTGGTTTATTATTAGTAATATCATCATCAATCTCACATGATCTTCTTAAAAAAACTTTTAAGCCAAACATTACTGAAAAACAAGAATTATTTTTTGCAAGATGTGCTGCTGCAGTAGCTATTTTTATAGCAGGATTATTTGGGATATATCCTCCTGCTTTTGTTGCACAAGTTGTTGCATTTGCCTTTGGTCTGGCAGCTTCAACCTTTTTCCCAGTTCTTTTTATGGGTATATTTTCAAAAAGACTTAATAAAGAAGGAGCAATTGCAGGAATGATTGCTGGTTTATTATTTACACTTACGTACATTATTTATTTTAAGTTTTTATATACAAATCTAAATAATGCAGATTATTGGTTTTTATCTATTTCTCCAGAAGGAATAGGTTTTGTAGGAATGATTATTAATTTTGTAGTTGCTATTGTTGTATCTGCTTATACAAAACCCCCGCCTAAAGAAGTGATAGAGATGATAGAAATAATTAGACAACCTTAAATTGGAATAAATATGAAATATATAGCAACTTTTATTTTATCTCTCAGCTTCTCTATGCTTTACTCAGAATCATTTGATTTCTTAGAAGCTGAAGTATTGTCCTTAAAAAATTCAAATCCTGAAAGAATTCTTTTTGTAGGAAATAGTTACCTTTACTATAACGACAGTCTTCATAATCATGTAAGAAGAATGGCAGAAGAAATGAATCCTGAAAGAGAAGATTTCTTTGGATATAAATCCGCCACCATAGGTGGATCGCGCTTATCTCATCATAATTTAAATCATTTATTAGATTCAAAGAATATTGGCATCGATGAAAGTTTTCAGTTAGTAATATTGCAAGGTGGAAGCGGAGAAGTTTTAGACGAAGACTCAAGAAGATCTTTTAACCTAGATGCAAAGAGGATGATTGCACAAATCAAGAACAGTGGCGGAGAAGCATTACTTTATATGATTCATGCATATGTCCCGCCACATGAGTTGTATGATCCAAAAATGATAGAGAAAATTAGGTATACCTACTTAAAGGCAGCGAATGACTATGATGCAATGGTAGCACCGATTGGAATAGCTTTTATGAATGCTTATAAGGCAAAGCCTGATATCAAGCTTCATAAATCTTTTGATGGCACTCACCCTGATATTTTAGGTACATACTTATCAGCATGCGTTTTGTATGCAACCATATTTAAGAAACCATCTTCAGAGGTTCAATACAATTATTTTGGCGCTATTAGTTATAAAGATCAGAAATTTCTTCAAAATATTGCTGATGAAACGGTAAAAGAATTTTTTAACAGATGATTTAAAAAAAATCAGTCTATAAAAATTTTGCTATATAAATAATGTTTAGTATGATCAACATATGAAAGTTGCTATATATCCAGGCTCATTTGACCCAATTACATTTGGCCATATGGATATTATTGAAAGAGCATGCGGTATCTTTGATAAAGTCATTCTTGCTGTTGCTGAAAGTGAGTCTAAAAAACCTCTTTTTACACTCGAAGAAAGGCTTGGACTCACAAAGTCCATTTATTCCGATCATCCAAAGATAGAAACAGTTAGTTTTTCAAGAAAATTAACCGTTGAATTAGCAAGAGAGCATAAAGCATGCGCTATTATCCGAGGTCTTAGAGCTGTAGCAGATTTTGAGTATGAATTTCAATTAGCTACCATGAATAGATCTCTAGCTCCTGACATCGAGAGCATCTTTTTAACGCCTAAAGATACATTAATTTATGTTTCTTCTAGTCTTGTAAAAGAAATCGCTGAATTGAAAGGCGATGTATCTAGATTTGTTCATCCAAATATTGATCAAGCTCTAAAAGCAAAACTTCTTGTCTAGTTCTGACAATTTTTACAAAAGTAGGATGCTCTTTGGTTTTGAATAATTCGAATTATTAATTCTTTACAGTTAACACATTTTTTATTTTCTCTATCATAAACATTAAGCTGAATTTTGAAATAGCCAGCTGATCCTTCAGCTGAAAAAAAATCTTTCAAAGTGGTTCCGCCAACTTTTATAGCTTCTTCTAAAACGATTTTCGAGTTTTTAGTAATTTGGCCACACTCACTCTTAGTGACTGTGTTGCAGATCCTTCTTGGATCTAGTCCAGATCTAAATAATATTTCTGAAGCATAAATATTCCCAATGCCTACTACATTCCTTTGACTCATAATAAAGTTTTTAATATTAGTCTTTGAGCATTGGACAGCTTTAAATAAATAATCAGCAGAGAATTCTTCTAATAAAGGTTCAGGCCCAAGATTTTTTATTAAGAAATGCTTGTTATAGTCTTTAGTAACATGAATAGAACCAAATCTTCGCGGGTCGTTATAAATCAATTTATTTTTAGAAAACGTCAATTCAGCATGATCATGTTTTTTAAAAAAATTATCTTTTTTGTTTATTATCCTCAAAGTTCCTGACATACCTAAATGAACTATTAGCTGATAATCATGAAAGTCAAATATTAAATACTTAGCCCTTCTAAATATTTGTTTTATTCTTTTCCCTGCTATCTTTTTATTAATATCATTGTCAACTAACCATCTAAGATTTGGGTTATAAATACTTATAGAATTTAAAACCTCTTTTTCAAAAGATTTAATTGCTTTTAGTGTTGTTTCTACCTCAGGTAGCTCAGGCATTAATTAAGAAAATTATTTATATCAGTAATATTTTCAGGTTCTAAATTTCCGGCAGAAAGGCCTAATCTTAAATTCGCAAGAATATAATCATATTTAGCATTAGCAAGATTTCTTTCAGCACTGTATAGGTTTTTTTCTGATTGTAGTAAATCTACTATATTTCTGGTGCCAACTTCATAGCCTACTTTTGTTGCTTCAAGTGCACTCGTTGCTGAAACAACAGCTTGTTCCTGAGCATTAACATTTGCAACTAAGGTTATAACATTAGAATATTGTGATCTGACTTCTTGAATAACAGATCTTTCAATAAAAAGAGTATCTTCAATAGATTTATCATAATCAGCGTAGGCCTTCTTTCTTCTAGAATTAACAGCACCTCCCTGAAAGATTGGCATACTTAATTGGATTCCATAAGATCTTCTTTCAGTTTCGCTAGGAACAGTAATTATTAGCCCACCTGTATCAAGATCGTCATATCTATATTGATTTGTTTCTGACTTAGATACATTTCCAACAATATCTAATTTTGGTAGATGATCAGATGCCGCACTTCTTGCAGAATTTTTTGACGCATCTCTTCTTAGTCTTGCAGCTTTTAATCTATAGTTATTCTCAATAGCTAGATTAACCCAATCTTGTTTTGAAGCTGGAAAAGGATTTACAACAGGCAAATTATTTCCCAAAGAATCGATACTATAAACTTCTCTTCCTATCAGAGCATTTAAAGCTTCTCTTGCTGAGAAGACTGCACCCTCAGTCCTTATCCTTGAAGCCAAACTTAAATCATATGCCAGTTGAGCCTCTTGTACTCCTGTAATAGCAGATAGACCAACCTCAAACCTTTGTTGAGCTTGATCAAGTTGTTTTTTAATAGCTTTTTCTTCTGATTTAGCAGCATTAAGATTATCAACAGCTCGTAATACCCCAAAGTATAATTCTGCAGTTCTTACTACCAAGTTTTGCTGCTCGTAACCAAAATCAGCTTCAGCTGCATTGGTTAGGGATTGAGATCTTTTATACTGAAACCATGTATCTAGCCTTATCAATGGTTGGCTTAATCGCGCAGAAGAAGAAAAACTATTATATTCGTTACTCAAAATGCCGCCTTGATAAGATTCATTCCAGTTCGTGCTTCCACTAATCGAAACACTTGGCATCAAACCAGCTCTGCCTTGAACAACTATCTCTTTGCCAGATAAAAGAGAATATTCTGCAGCTCGATACTGAGGATCATTTTTTAAAGCTTCATTGTAGATATCAATTATATTTTCAGATACAGCAATCCCTGATACTAAAAAAAGAGACGTAAGAATTAAGTTTTTCATATTTGTACTATTTTATATATGTAAAGTAAACTTGTCATTATTTAATTTGATGTTTACAGTGTTAACATTTAACACCTTTTGCCTATTGATTGTCAATAAAGGCTTTTTTTAAGGTCATTTAATTAAAAATGTGATAATTAATGCTAAATATTAAAAGTTATTTACTGATCTTAGAGTAGAATATCATCAATAAGTTCAATCAGTTAAATTATGATTCAAATAGAACAAGTTTCACTAACATACAAGGCAAAGTAAGTTGAATAAAAGTTCATATGACTCCAAAGCCATTGAAGTATTATCAGGCTTAGACCCCGTAAGAAAAAGACCCGGAATGTATACGGACACTAGTTGTCCAAACCACCTAGTTCAAGAAGTTTTAGATAATTCAGTAGATGAGGCTTTATCAGGCCATTGCTCCAAGATAAAAATAACTTTATGTAAAGACGGTTTTATTCAAGTTACTGACGACGGAAGAGGGATGCCAGTTGATATTCATCCTGAGCATAAAGTTTCTGGAGTAGAACTTATTATGTGCAAGCTTCATGCTGGCGCTAAATTTTCAGGCAAGGAATATAATTTCTCAGGCGGCTTGCATGGAGTAGGTGTATCTGTGGTAAATGCATTATCAGCTGAGCTTGAAGTTAAGATAAGAAGAGACTCCAAAGAATTTCAAATTGATTTTGCAGATGGTGAAAAAACGAAAGAACTCCATCAAATAGGTGAAGTTGGAGTTCAGAATTCTGGAACAACTATTAGGTTTCTTCCAAATACCAGTTATTTTGAATCTGAAAAAATACAAAAAAAACATCTTAAACATTTATTAAAAGCTAAAGCCGTTTTGTGTCCAGGGCTTCAAATAGATTTTATAGATGAAAAAAAATCTGAAAAAATTAGATGGTTATATGAAGATGGTCTAAGTGGATATTTATCTGAATCATCTTCGGATATAGAATTATTAATAGAAGAATCTATTTTTTGTTCAAAATCTTCAGATATTCAAGAAGTTGAATTTGCAATAAATTGGTCAAAGAGTCCGAGAAAAGAATTACTAAATGAGACATACGTTAATCTAATTCCAACGCTTCAAGGAGGGTCTCACTTTAATGGTTTTAAGTCTGGCTTATTAGAAGCATTAAAAGAATTTTGTGAATATAGAAACTTGTTACCAAAAGGATTAAAGATAGTTGCAGATGATGTTGTAAGTAATTCAATTTTCGTAATTTCTTCAAAGCTTCAGAATCCTCAATTTGCTGGACAAACTAAAGAAAGATTAGATTCTAAAGATCATATGTCTTTTGTAAGCTCAGTTACCAAGGATGTTCTAAGCATTTGGTTTAATAAGCATACTGAAGAGGGTGAAAAAATAGCGGAACTAGCTATTAATTCTGCTCAATTAAGAGCCAAAGCATCAAAAACTGTTGAAAGAAAAAAGTCATTTAAAGGCCCTGCACTTCCAGGAAAATTATCAGACTGTAATAGTGAAGATCTTAACAAAACTGAATTGTTCTTAGTTGAAGGAGACTCAGCTGGAGGATCAGCAAAGCAAGCTCGAGAAAGATCTTTCCAAGCAATAATGCCTTTAAGAGGAAAAATCTTAAATACCTGGGAATTAGAAAGTGCCGAAATTATTAAATCACAAGAGATAAAGAATCTTTCGACAGCTATAGGGGTGCTTCCTGGAAATCCAGATACTAGTGCTCTTAGATATGGAAAAATTTGTATACTAGCTGATGCTGATTCTGATGGACTGCATATAGCAACATTACTCTGCGCATTATTTCTTCAGCATTACAAACCTCTTGTTCAAGAAGGAAGAATATATGTCTCAATGCCACCTTTGTTTAGGATTGATTGTGCAAAAGAAGTCTTTTATGCTCTAGATGAATCTCAAAGAGATACTATAGTTAAAGATTTAAAATCTAGAAAAGGCAAGCCCAAAATTAATATTCAAAGATTTAAAGGACTTGGAGAAATGAATCCATCCCAATTACGCGAGACTGTAATGGATCCAACATCTAGACAACTAGTTAGTTTGACCATATCACCAAATGATAATGCAAATTCAGTTATGGATTTATTACTAGCAAAAAAAAGGGCTCCTGACAGGAAAGAATGGCTTGAAAAAAAAGGGAGCCTAGCAAAAGTTTAAACCTATGAAAGCAGAAGATAAAAACCAATCAATAAGCCTAAAAAAGTATGCAGAGGAGTCATACCTTAATTATGCTATGTACGTTATCTTGGATAGAGCTCTTCCTAACATAGGCGATGGTCTTAAACCGGTACAAAGAAGAATACTGTATGCAATGTCAGAGCTTGGCCTAAATGCGGGGGCAAAATATAAGAAATCTGCTAGAACAGTTGGAGATGTAATTGGTAAATTTCATCCTCATGGAGATAGCGCGGCTTATGAAGCAATGGTGCTAATGGCACAAAATTTTTCTTTCAGATATCCCTTAGTTGACGGTCAAGGAAATTGGGGTTCTCAAGATGACCCCAAGTCCTTTGCTGCAATGAGATATACAGAATCAAAACTTACTAAGTTTGCTAATTTATTAATTGAAGAGCTGAAGTTTGGAACAGTTGATTGGCAGCCTAATTTTGACGGCTCATTATTAGAACCAATAATTTTTCCAGCAAAAGTCCCTTCAATTCTTTTAAATGGAACGTCTGGAATTGCGGTGGGTATGGCAACAGATATCCCTTCTCATAATTTAAATGAAGTTATAGACGCAACTGTGCATATGCTAGAAAATCCTTCTGCAGATTTAGCAGCGATTTTAAAGCACATCAAAGGACCAGACTTTTCTAATGGAGCTAAATTAATTATTAGTAAAGAAGAGTTAAATGAAATTTATACAACCGGAAAAGGTGGATACAAGATTCAGGCAAAATGGACCAAAGAAGACAATCAAATTATTGTTAATGCTCTTCCTTATCAGGCTTCAGGTGCAAAAATATTAGAACAAATTGCAGATCAGATGCAAAATAAGAAAATTCCAATGGTCGTTGATTTAACTGATGAGGGTGATCACGAAGAACCAATTAGACTTGCTATCACCATGAAGTCAAATAGAGTAAATCCTGATGATTTAATGAACCATCTTTTTGCATCTACAGATTTGCAGAAAACCTATAGAGCTAATATGAACCTTATTTCTCTTAAAGGAAGCCCAAAAGTTTTTTCTCTTGTTGAGTTGATAAAAGAGTGGCTTACTTTTAGAAAGAATACTGTTACAAGGAAATTAGAGCATAGATTAGATCAGGTAAATGACAGACTTCATATAGTCGAGGGACTTCTTATTGTTTATCTAGATTTAGATATGGTGATCAAGATTATTCGTGAGTCTGATGAACCAAAGCCAGAAATCATTAAACATTTTAAGATTTCTGACATTCAAGCTAATGCTATTTTAGAAATTAAACTCAGACAACTAGCGAAATTAGAGCAAATAAAATTAGAAGAAGAAAAATCCATGTTAGTAGAAGAGCAAAAAGAGATTGAAAAGATCCTTGGTTCATCGAGTAGATTAAAGACCTTAATTAAAAAAGAGCTTTTAGAAATTAAAGCTGAATATGGCGATGATAGAAATTCACCTATTGAAGCTACATCTGATGCAAAAGTTTTCTCTGAAGAAGAAACTTTAGTGACAGAGCCCATCACAGTTATTTTATCTTCAGCTGGGTGGATAAGAAGTGCTAAAGGGCATGATATTGATCCAACATCATTGAATTATCGAGGTGATGATTCTTTGCAAGATTTTTGTAGAGGTCGAAATAATCAAAATGCAGTTTTCTTAGACTCTCAAGGAAAAGCTTATTCTATTGCAGGACACACACTGCCCTCTGCTCGGGGTCTTGGTGATCCTATTACAGGAAGGGTTTCAGCAGATTCGGGGGTTGAATTTATGTCAACATTAATTGGAAATGATGAAGATAAATTTATGATCTCTAATTCAGCCGGCTATGGTTTTATTTCTGAATTTAAAAATATGGTTTCTTCTAAAAAATCAGGCAAAGCATTTATGAGGCTCCCAAATGGAGCCAAGATATTAAAAGCCATAAGAGTGGAAGATAGACATAACTTTATAGTTGCAGTATCAAATATAGGAAGACTTCTTATTTTTTCTTTATCAGAACTTCCTACTTTACCTAAGGGCAAAGGAAATAAGGTTATAAATATACCTAAAGCAAAGTTTGAATCTGGTGAAGAGTTTATTTCTTCTGTAGCACTTTTGGCTGATACCAGTAGCCTAAGAATAGAAAGTGGTAAAAGGTTTTTAACATTAAAAATTAAGGATCTTGAAAACTATATCTCCTCAAGGGCCAAGAGAGGAAATATGTTACCTCAAGGCTATAGAAAAGTAGACTCTATGTCAGAAGAAATTGACTCTAAGCTTTCTGAAGCTGAGCAATAGACTTTTCTAAAATATCCAGTCCTAAATTTATTAATTTATCTTCAATAATAAGACTAGGCGCAATTCGAATAGTATTATTATTTGCTTTTAGGACCATGAGACCATTTTTATAACATTGTTGAAGGACTGTATCTAGATTAATTGAATCTGTAACTTTTAGCTTACATCCTATCCAAAGCCCAGCTGTATTGATTCTTTCAAAGCAATTTAGTTTTGCATTAATTGCATCAAGTTTTTTTATAAATAATTTTTCTTTTTTAGAAACATTTGAAAGCAATCTTTTTTTAGACACAGTATTTATCACCTCTAATGCAACAGAACATGCTAATGGGTTCCCGCCAAAAGTTGTTCCGTGGGCACCAACTTGCATAGATTCTGCAATATGATTTTTTGTAAGAATTGCTCCTATAGGAAATCCATTTCCTAGACCTTTTGCACAAGTAAGGATATCTGGGTTTATATTAAATTGCTCATAAGCAAACAAGCTACCAGTTCGACCAACTCCTGACTGAACTTCATCAACAATAATAAGGGCATTATTTTCTTTGCAAAGCTTTTTGATCTTTGCCAAAAATCCTCTTTTGGCTTTAATTATTCCTGCTTCGCCTTGGACTAACTCTATTACAACTGCTGCTGTTTTTTTATTGATTAGTTTTTCCAAACCTTTTACATCATTGTATGGATGATGCTTAATTCCAGCTGGCATAGGACCGAAGCCGCTTGTCATTCTTTCAGATCCATTCAAAGCTATAGTCATCATAGTTCTTCCATGGAATGCATCAGCAAAAGCCACTATTTCATTCTTGTTCTTTCCGTATTTTAAATTTGCATACTTTCGCGCTGTTTTAACAGCTGCTTCCATAGCTTCAGCACCTGAATTTGCAAAAAATACCTTATCAGCAAAAGTTCGCTTACAAAGAGATTTAGCTAAATTTAAGGCTGGAGCATTTGTCATTGCATTTGATAAGTGCCAAATCTTTTTTGATTGATCATTTAATACTTTTACTAAGGGAGGATAGCAATGACCAAGACTAGTTACAGCTATGCCCGAAGCAAAGTCTATATATTTTTTATTTTTACTATCCCAAACAATTGATCCTTTTGCCTTGACTGGAATAAAATGGGCTGGATTATATACAGGCATCATATAATCATTAAATTGTTTTCTTGTAACCATATACAAATTATACGTGATTTCAGTAAAAAAAATTAACGAAAAAAACTTTGAAATTTTAATTAAACCCAATAGTTCTTTAAATGGATGGCAAAGAGTTTTTTTTCTTCTAAGTATCTTTATATTGTGTGGAGGTATAGCTGTTATATTTTATTTCGTAGGCGCAACAATGATCTTACCTTTTGCGGGTATTGAGTTAGCAGCAGTTTTCTTTGCTTTTTATCTAAATTTTAAGTGGAGTGAGCAAAAAGAATTAGTTACTCTATCTTTAGAACATGTCGTTGTAGAAAAGGGAAGGAACCAAAAAGAATATACTTGGAAAGAATTTAGAACTTTTACAGCTTTTGAGGTTAATAAAAATAAAAAAGATGAAATTAATCTTGGTTTTAAATCAAAAGGACAAGCTGTAATAATCGGAGATTTTTTAAATATTGATGATAAAGAAGAGCTTCAATATCAAATTTCACAAATCATCAATCATCTAAATGAATTAAACCCAACGCCTTAATTTTTTAGGGACCTCAATGAGCTTAAGACTTCCAATCTTAGGCATACCGTCTTTGTATGAAAGATTAGCTTCGCCTTTTATCAAAGGCTTAAGATATTCATGAGCCTTTTTTGTGATTCCGTAACCATCTTTAGTGATAAAACTCTTAGGTAATTTCTTTTCAACATTAGCTATCTTTGATAATGGCGCTGCCATTATTTTCCAAGAATAATTTTTTGTTTTACCTCTTACTATAATTGGCATAACACTATTCATACCTTTAACAGCATATTCAATCGCTTTGGCTCCTACGGCTTGAGCTTGCAACAGATCAGTCTTAGACGAAAGATGACGAGCACTTCTTTGTAAATAATCAGGCACAGCCCAGTGAGTTTTTAACTTTAAATTGCTTGTTACTAAGTTTGATAAAAATGGCGCCACTCCTCCTAATTGCGCATGCCCAAAAGAATCAGTGCTGGATGATTCAGTTAAAAATTTACCTTTAGAATTTCTTATACCTTCAGAAGCTACGACTACACAATAACCGTCTTTAGAAACTGATTTTTTAACTTTTGTTAGAAAATTCTTTTGGTTAAAATTAATTTCAGGGAATAAAATAATATGAGGAGCCTTAGTGTTTTCATTCTTTGCTAAGCCTCCTGCAGCTGCAATCCATCCTGCATGGCGCCCCATCACTTCTAGAATAAATACTTTTGTAGAGGATTCTGACATTGACTTTAGATCCAAAGAAGCTTCAAGGGTTGAGGTTGCAATATATTTAGCAACAGAACCAAAACCAGGACAGCAATCAGTTAGAGCAAGGTCATTATCGACTGTTTTTGGAATGGCAATACATTTAATATCGTAGCCAACTTTTTCACCTAATTTTGATATCTTATAAGCAGTATCTGCTGAATCATTCCCACCATTGTAAAAAAAATATCCAATATTGTGTGCTTTAAAAACTTCTATAAGTCTCTCATATTCACTAGCATCTTCATCATAATCTTTTAATTTGTATCTACATGACCCAAAAGCTCCGCCAGGAATCTCCATCATATTTTTTATGGATGACATTGATTCTTTAGAGGTATCTATGAGCTCTTCTCTTAAAGCCCCAATAATTCCATTCTTTCCAGCAAAAACTTTTCCAATATGATTGGGATATTTTTTTGCTGTAAGAATCAAGGATGCAGCAGTTGCATTGATTACAGAGGTGACTCCTCCTGATTGAGCATAAAAAGCATTTCTTTTCATTTATTTATTTAAAATGTAATTTAGGCTATCGTATCAAAAAGTTCTTAATTAGATAAGTTTTATATGAAAATACACATACTTGGAATTTGCGGGACCTTTATGGGGGGTTTGGCACAAATTCTAAAGGAATCAGGGCATGAAATTACCGGTGCCGATAAACAGTTTTATCCGCCTATGTCAGGACATCTCGAACAATTAAATATAGATACAACAGAAGGCTACGCAGTTGAAACGATGCCTGATGCTGACTTATTTATTATTGGCAATGCTCTCTCGAGAGGTAACCCGTGTGTAGAGTTTATTTTAGATAAAAAATTGCCATATAAGTCTGGTCCAGAGATTTTAGGCGAGATCCTGAAAGATAGAGAAGTTATAGCTATATCTGGAACTCATGGAAAAACATCAACGGCTTATATGACATGCCACATACTTTTATCTCAGGGTTTAGATATTGGATTTTTAGTTGGCGGTATTAGCGATATGATTGATGGCTCAGCCAGGCTTGGTAAAGATAAATTATTCGTAATAGAGGCCGATGAATACGATTCTGCATTTTTTGATAAGCGCTCTAAATTTATTCACTATTCCCCAAATACTTTAGTTATAAATAATATTGAATTTGATCATGCTGATATTTTTAATGATTTAGATGATATTAAAAAGCAGTTCCATCATCTAATAAAGATAATTCCAGGAAATGGTAATATTATTTACTTTAATGAGGATAAAAATACTATAGATCTTTTAGATCAAGGCAGTTGGTCAAATCTAATTCCTATAGGGCAAGAAAACTCCTTTAATATTCATCCAAATAATAATAGCATTCATGCGCTTGGCATTGACTATTCACTAGATGGGTTTGAAATTTTTGGCGCTCATAATACAAAAAATATATTAGCGGCAATTGCAGCAACTAATTTAAATGGAGTCTCTGTAGAAGATTCTATAAAAGCATTAAAATATTTTAGCGGTATAAAGAGACGACTCGAATTAAAATACGAAGATTCTTCAATCATAATAATAGATGATTTTGCCCATCATCCAACTGCAATAAGATATTCAATTAATGCTGTTAAAAATAAATTTAAAGAATGCAGTATCTTTGGTTTAATTGAATTAGGTTCAAATACTATGTCTGATGGAGTTCATGGAGATGAGTTAATAATGGCTTCATCTGAACTTGATATGACAGTCTGGCTAGACTCAAAGGAGGTCCTTCCTAATTCGTGCTCCAATAGATATTGCAGCGATGATCAATGCATAGAATTTATGAAAAATAATATTAAAGATTTTGATATTCTTTTAATTATGACAAACAGAAATAGCGAAAGGTTGTGGAGCCCAATAATTGAATATGTTAAAAACAAATAAACTTCCAGTATTTCCTTTAGGACTTGTAGTCCTTCCAGGCACAATTCAATCACTTCAAATTTTTGAACCAAGATATATTGATATGGTTAAAAAATGCATGCAAGACTCTACTGGTTTTGTTATTACTCTTCAAAGTAAATCTGATGGCGACATAGAATTTGGAATCGTAAAGCACGGCACCTATGTTGAAATAATAGATTTTAATAATAATCCAAATGGATTATTAGGCATCACAGTAAAAGCTTTAAATAAGGTTGTTTTAAAAAATATTGTTCAACAAGAAGATGCATTACATATTGCTGAGATTAAGCCGCTTACAGATCCACTTGTAGATGATCAAGCGCTCATTGCTAAACATCCAGAACTTATAAACATACTTATTCAATTAAAAGATCATCCTAAAATTAAAGTTCTTCCTCTCGAAATAGATTTAACTTCTGCGGACTCAGTTGCATATCATTTAGGTGGTTTAATACCCTTAACCACCAAAGAAAAACAGAGTATTCTTGAAGCATTTGATGCATCACAAAGAATGAATATCTTATCTAGATTGATTAACAAATTATCTGAGAAATAAATGGTGTGAATTTATATTTTGAGTGGAGCTTTATTAGATTTAGCTCGAATCCAATTTAAGCTGTTAAAAATAGCAGGATAGGCAACCATTTTTCGTTCTAACTTAAA
>CEOP01070831.1_pt1 | contig 14389 bp, 7 predicted proteins | sample 361301 | NCBI WGS metagenome assembly CEOP01 (sample SAMEA2619548, study PRJEB7988) | marine metagenome | biome: marine biome (ENVO:00000447); feature: deep chlorophyll maximum layer (ENVO:xxxxxxxx); material: "saline water (ENVO:00002010), including plankton (ENVO:xxxxxxxx)" | depth 55 m
ACTCCTTCCAAAAATTACCTCAGTAAAAGGTGAGGTACATCTTTTCCCCTCAGCCTCAAGGGTTCAATTTAGTGGAACATATGGTATGAAAAATAAAACGGGGATAGTGATTGATACGATTCATTCTAATTTTAGTACAAATTTTCCATATTCAAAATATGAGTGGTCAATTGATAATGAATTAGTAGAGCGAGATAGCATATTTGGTTGGGACATGTATGTATTTAACCCGCCAATTATGCCTGGGGATGAATTTTTTCTTGAGTTTGCAGGAGAACGTAAGAGAAAAGGTTTTAGTAATAGTGGTGTTGATATGACCGTTGTTGAAAATGGAACACTAATATTTAGCTCTCAGATTTTACCTACCTTTGGATATGACCCAGATCGCGAATTAAGACAAAAAAGAACAAGGAAAAAATATGATTTAAATGAAAAGAAAGATCCAATGCCTAATTATAATGATGCAGAAGGCTTAAAAAATGGTATCCTTGGTGACGATGCAGATTGGGTTGACTATGAGATGATTGTCAGCACTGAAGAAGATCAGATTGCTATTACACCAGGATATTTGCAGGATGAATGGAATGAAAATGGCAGAAGACATTTTCATTATAAAATGGATCAACCAATTCATAATCTTTTTGCTTTTGTATCAGGGAGGTATGCTGTAAAGAAAGAGCTATGGAATGGGATAAATCTTGAAATTTTACATCATCCAAAACATGATTATAACCTTGAAAATATGATGACTGGTATGAAAAAATCTATAGAGTATTACTCAGAATTATATGGACCTTATCCTTACAGACAATGTAGAATAATTGAATTTCCAAGATATTCAGCATTCGCTGTTTCTTTTCCTAATACAATCCCTTTTTCAGAGGCAATTGGCTTTGTGATGGATGTTGACCCAGAAGATCCTGAAGATTTGGATATGCCGTTTTGGGTTACAGCGCATGAAATGGGTCATCAGTGGTGGCCTCATCAAGTATCAGGGGGTAATGTCCAAGGATCTGCATTCCTCAGTGAAGGGCTATCAGAGTATTCAGCGGTTGCTTTATTGGCTAAGGAAAAAGGAGAAAAACAACTGAGGAAGTTTTTAAAATATGAGCTAGACAAATATCTTATGGGACGAGCAATGGAGAGTAAATTTGAGCCAACTATTGTTCAGACTGAGGGGCAGCAATATATTCACTATAATAAAGCGGGATTGGTAATGTATACCTTATCAGATTTTATAGGACCTTCTAGATTTAATAAAGCGCTAAGAAGTTTTATCAATAGATTTCGTTATCAATCAGAGCCTTATGCAAATATCGGAACGTTTGTTGAAACCATCAAAAAGAATACACCAGAAAATTTAAAATATCTTATAGAGGATACTTTTGAAAAAATCACACTTTATAAGAATAAAGCAAAAGATGCTAGTGCAATAAAAAATGGAGATGGAACATATAGTGTTACGTTTACTGTTGAAGCTAAAAAAGTATACTCGGATAGCATAGGTATTGAAACACCTGCTATTTTAAATGATTGGCTTGAGGTAGGTATACTTGGAGATACTGAAGTCAATGGTGTTGAGCAAGAAGTGCCAATTTATATTGAAAAAGTAATGATAAAAGACTCGTTATCAACATTTACTTTTATTGTCGATCAAAAACCTACAAAAGCGGGTATTGATCCTATGAATAAATTTATAGATAGAGATATTGATGATAATATGATTCGAGTTGATTTAAAATAATCAATAGACAAAAAATAGTATTGAAAAAAATCTATTCTTGAAAACTTTTTTGTATTAGTAAGTCATAGTAAATTCAATCTATCGAATTTTCATTATCATATATAATAAAAACGGGGGCGATGTAAATGTCAAACTGGGAAAAAAGCAGCTTTGTTGAGCATATGCGTGAAAACTGTACTCGAGAGATTGCAAAAATTGGTGAGTCAATAATTGAATTTGCTGAACAACATGGGTCAGATATAAGTTGGGGTAGAGGAAATGAACATGGAACGATGACCTTCCGATGTGATTGTGATGATGGTAATATCCCTCTATTTCACATGACGTCGATAGGTCAATTAAACCTTCAAATTAATTTTATGAGAAGTAAGGAAATTCCACCTATGGTTATTCGTGACGTTGTTATAAAACTTGAGTCTAACTTTCTTCGTGATTATGACGAAGAGGGTTACCCTAGTGATATTTTTGTTGCGATGGATGATCTTTTTCATACTCAGAGCCAGGTCGATAAATTCATTAAAACGATGGAGGGTGCTACCTATAGGCTAAAACAATAGCCTCTAGCTTACCTAGTTATTTTTATTAATCTGTATTTTAATTTATAAGATATAGTGCGATACTATTATTTAATTCAACTACTTTTTTTATTAGCTGTGTTATTTGGAGAGAACCTCCAGGCTGATGAGCTTCCAATTGGTCTTACAGAAGCTGAAAAAAATAATATAAACATAATCTATGAAATGGGAAGAGATACAGACCCACCTGAATCACCGGTGCGCAATGTTGCTGAATATGAGAGAATGAGTGGTGTGATAATCCGATACCCATTTGGTGTTTCATTAGAAATTATTAGAGAATTAGCTGAGGATGTTATTGTGTATTGTCTAGTGTCATCTTCTCAGCAATCAAGTGCACTTAGTTCAATGAATAGTAGTAATGTTAATACTAGCAATGTACAGTTTATCACTGGTCCAACAGATAGTTATTGGACAAGAGACTATGGGCCTTGGTGGGTTGTTGATGGTAACAATAATATGAGCATTGTAGACTTTACTTATAATAGGCCAAGACCTAATGATAATGACGCGCCATTAAAAACATCGCAGTATTTGAATGTTCCTTATTTTTCTGTTGATATAGTTCATGCTGGTGGAAACTATATGACAGATGGTTACGGAATATCTGCATCTTCTGATTTAGTCTATGAAGAAAATAACTGGAGTGATGATGATTTAGATAATTTTATGAATCAGTATTATGGTATAAATACATATCATGTTATTCCAGACCCAAATAATACATACATTGATCATATTGATTGTTGGGGTAAGTATCTAAGCCCAACAAAAGTGCTAATAAGAGAAGTGCCTAGTAATCATCCACAGTATGATGAGATTGAGTCAGTTGCAAATTATTTTTCAGAGTCTCAAAATTATTGGGGTGAACCTTGGGAGGTTTTTAGGGTATGGACTCCTAATGATCAGCCATATACAAATTCATTAATTATAAATAATAAGGTTCTTGTTCCAATAATGAATAGCTCTTGGGATAATGCAGCGCTTGATTCCTACGAAGTAGCTTTACCTGGGTATGAGGTAATTGGATTTACCGGTACCTGGGAATCCACTGATGCGCTTCATTGTAGAATTAAAGGGATACCTGACTTAGAAATGTTACAACTCTTTCATAAGCCACTCAGAGATACTATTGCGCCGATTGAGCTTCAAGGATATGAGCTTGAACTTAATGTTTATGACTTGAGTGAATCAGGTATTATAGAAGAATCAGTAAAAGTATTTTGGAAGAATGAATCCATGTCTGATTATGATTCTTCTCAATTATATCTTGATGATATTGATAAATATACAGGATATATACCTTCGCAAGTTATAGAGTCATCATTAAATTATTTTATTCAAATATCTGATAGCTCTGGCAGAGTTGAATCATCTCCTTTGACGGGGTATCATTCTTTTTATGCATTACCAACTGATGTATGTAGTAGTTGGTTAACAGGAGATATTGATAACTCTGGGACATTAGATATAATTGATGTTTTGTTTCTTGCAGAGTTAATTGTTTATAATAATTCTTTGGGTGTGTGTTGTGAGTCTGTTGCAGATATTAATATGGATGGTGAGTTAAGTATTATAGATATAGTTACATTGGTCAGTTTGATTGCTAATTAGTAATTAATGAAGAATATAAAATATGATTTAGTTTTATTTGGTGCGACTGGTTTTACTGGTAGACTAGTTGCTGAGTATCTTACAAAGGAATATGGCGTTTCAAATAAAAAATTTGTTTGGGCCATTGCTGGGAGAGAAAAAAAGAAATTAGATAATCTAAAAACATATTTATCAAAATTTGATTCTAATGCAAAGATTCTTCCTTCGCTTATAGCAGATAGTTTGGATAGAAGATCGCTCGATAATATTTCATCTATTTCTCGTTTAATAATTAGTACAGTTGGACCATATCTTAAATATGGAAAATTATTAGTAGAGTCATGTGTGGTTAATGGGACAGATTATTGTGACTTGACTGGAGAAGTTCCATTTATCAGAGACTCTATTGATACATTTGACTCTTTAGCGAAAACTAATAATTGTAAAATTATTCATAGCTGTGGATTTGACTCAGTCCCCTCTGATATTGGTGTTTTATTTTTACAACAAAAGGCAGAAAGCAAATTCGGAAAACCATGTGATCAGATCAAGTTCTATGCTCGAGGAATGAAGGGAGGACCTAGTGGAGGGACTATTGAGAGTATGATAAACATATCATCATATATTAAGTTAAGACCTAAATTATCTGGCCTATTAGGAAACCCTTACGCACTAAATCCAGATGGCCAATTATTAGATGGGCCTGATGGTTCTAGTCTTCGATCTGTAGAATGGGATGAAAAAATGAATTTCTGGATATGCCCTTTTATTATGTCAGGTATTAATACTCGTATTGTAAGGCGGTCGAATGCATTAATGAGCTATCCTTATGGTAAAGATTTTAAGTACAGTGAGGTTTACTCTTTTAATAAGGGATTATTTGGTTTTATGAAATCGGTTTCTATGCTTATTGGTATGGCATCTTTAAAAATAGCTATCAGTTTTAAATCAACGCTATGGCTTTTACGGAAATTATTTTTGCCAGTTCCAGGAGAGGGACCATCAAAGAAAAAAAGAGATGAAGGGTATTTTAAAGTGTTATTAGTCGGGTACTCAGATGGAAAGAAAATAAGTTGTATAGTAACAGGTGACCGGGACCCAGGGTATGCTGGGACTGCTAAAATGATATCAGAGTCTGCTCTCAGTTTAATTTTAGAAGGTGAATCTACTCCAGATGTTTCTGGGGTATTAACACCAGCATCAGGGATAGGTGATGTCGTTGTAAATCGGTTAAGCGATAAAGGTATAGAATTTAAAATAGAATAAAAAGGTATGGTTATATTTATTAATTAGACCAATCTTGTTAAATTATAAATAATTTTAATTCCACATATCAAATTAGATGTATAAAAAACTAAAATTTTTATCTTTCCTTCTTCTTTTTATAGGGTGTTCCAGTATAACTGACGAAGACGCTCTATTAGAAAAATCTTCCATTAAATATACTAAAGGTAGTTCAAAGCCATTCACTGGGCAGGCCATCGGTAAATATGTTAGTGGTCGAGATCGTATCATGGGGGATTATTTAAATGGGAAAAGAAATGGTGTATGGATTTCTTTACATAAAAATGGAAAAGAAAGTGAAAAAGGGGAATATATCAATGGAAATAAAAACGGTGATTGGACAACTTGGTTTGATAGTGGTATCATAAAGTCTAAAGGCATTTATGTCAATGGTCGAAAAGAAGGGTTCTGGAAAAGTTGGTATAAAAATGGAAATAAAGAAAAGCAGATTACTTTTATTGAAGGTAAAGAAAATGGGCAAGCACAATGGTGGCATTTTAATGGTAAAGAAAAGAACATTAGTTATTATTTAATTGGTGATTTAAATGGCGAATATATAGAATGGGATGAGAATGGGAATAAAATTTCAGATGGTGTTTTAAAATCTGGTAAAAGATGGTCAGGATACTTTGGAGATGACCATTATATCAATGGTATTAAAGGGTCTTTATTTCAAAAGTTTTTTAAAAACAGTATAAAAAAGGTTGAGGGTGTATTAATTAGTGGCGCTAAAGAAGGGTCTTGGAATGAATGGTTTGAAAATGGCGATAGAAAATATACTGGAAACTATAGAAATGGGGAAAAAGATGGAAAGTGGATAGAGTGGGATAAAAAAGGAAATGAAAATATTAATGGAATGTATAAAAATAATGTTCCATGGAGTGGGCAGTTTGGAAAATATTTTTATAGCGCAGGTAAAATCGCTCAAGAGTATGTAGAATATTATGAAAATGGACAAAAAAAGATTAGTGGAACATTTATAAATAATAAAAAAAATGGTCAATGGGAAGAGTGGTTTGAAGATGGAATACAAAAGTATAGTGGAATTTATGTAAATGGTACAAAACATGGTCGGTGGATAGAGTGGGATAAAAATGGTAATGAGATTATCAATGGAGAGTATAGAGATGGTCAGAAGTGGGAAGGTAAATTTGGAAATAAAAATTATATAAGTGGTCTTAATAGAGAAGACTTTATTGAGAATTTTCCTAATGGCCAACTTAAATCCACAGGTGTCTTAGTAAATAAAGTAAAAATAGGAAGCTGGAGTTATTGGTATGATAATGGCATTTTAAATGAAGTAGGGTCATATACAAATGATAAAAAAGATGGTGAGTGGAGAGGTAATTATCCAGGTGGTAATAAAAAATATGCGGGGAGCTTTTTAAATGGGAAAGAAGAAGGATTATGGACGTATTGGTACGATGATACTTTGAAAAAATCCGAGGGGAATTATAAATCTGGTATTAAAGATGGAGACTGGGTTGAATGGAATAAAGATGGCAAAGTTATCGTAAATATAAAATTCAATAATGGAAAAAAATGGAATGGGAGATATGGCGAAATATTTTATTTAGAAGGTGTTGAAAGGAAAGGTGTAAAAATTAAATACCCAAATGGCATGACCAAAGAAGAAGGAATTACCACTAATAATCAAAAAATAGGAAGATGGACGTTTTATCATAATAATGGGAAAAGGAAAAGTACTGGTTTATATGATCAAGATATAGAGAATGGAAAATGGTATTACTGGTATAAAACTGGCAAAAAAGAGAGAGAAGAAACTTACAATAATGGTGTAAAAGATGGAACATGGATAGGTTGGTACTATAATGGGAATAAATTTTTTGAGCGCAGATATGATAATGGTGAGAAAAATGGTAAGTGGATATGGTGGTATAATAATGGGGGGTTAAAATATTTGGGTTATTATAATAAAGGTAAAAAAGATGGAGAGTGGAAAGAATATGATAATACTGGAATAATTTTGGTTGAAGGCACATATATTAATGGAGAAAAGTGGGATGGTGTTTTTGAAGGGGAGAATTATTCAGAAGGAAAAAAAGCAGAAGAGCATATAGAATATTATGATTTTAGTAGTGCTATAATGTCTAAGGGTTTAGTTATAGATAATAAAATAAAAATAGGGCCTTGGGTTTATTTTCATAAAAGTGGATCCAAGAAAAGTAGTGGAGAGTATTTAAATAATAAAAAAGCTGGTGAATGGAGTTTTTGGTATAAGAGTGGTGAAAAAGAAAAAAAAGGAAACTATATAGATGATTTAATGGATGGTAAATGGTTAGGGTGGTACTATACTGGACAAGATTTTTATGTTAGGACATACAAAAATGGTAATAAAGAAGGTCAATGGATTTGGTGGTTCAGCAATGGACAAAAGAAATATGAAGGTGATTATTTAAACAATAAAAAGGATGGAAAATGGAAAGAGTGGGATAAAGAGGGTAATCTTATTATTAATGGCATCTATCATAGTAATGTCAAATGGACAGGAATGTTCAAAGATGGTAGATATTATAAAGGGCGAATGGCCAATCGTTCAGAAGAGTATTATGATAATGGTATTCTAAAATCACAAGGCCTAAAAATAGGAGAGGTTAAATTAGATTTTTGGTCTTTTTGGTATGAGAATGGGAAGAAAAAAGAAGAGGGGACATATATTGAGGATCGTAAAGATGGTTTATGGTCAACATGGTATAAAAGTGGCAAGAAAAAAGATATTGGATCATATAAAGATGATAAGAAAGATGGCGAGTGGCGATCTTGGTATTATAATGGGCAGAGATATTATAAGCAAAATTATAAAAATGGTATAAAGGATGGTTCTTGGGTTTGGTGGTATGATAATGGGCAAAAGAAATACAATGGAAACTATAAAGATGGTAAAAAAGATGGGCAATGGTTTGAATGGACAAATAATGGTACGCTAGTTGTTAATGGTTCTTATAATAATGGTAAAAAATGGGAAGGTGAGTTTAAAGATGGGCGATACGTATTAGGTGAAAACAAAATTGATAATTAGAATGATTTTATAACACATTATGATAAAAGATTATTTCATATACTTCAATTAATACATAATGAATTATACTCTTCGTTTTTCAGCAATTGATATTGGCAGTAATGCTATACGTTTATTGTTTTCAAGGGTAATTGAAAAAGACAATGAAAGTCCATTTTTTGTTAAAGAATCTCTAATTAGGATGCCCCTTAGATTAGGTTTCGATGCATTTACTAAAGGTGCTATAAGCGAAAAAAACTGTGATAAATTTTTAAGTACTCTTAATGGTTTCAAATTTTTAATTGAAGCATATCAGCCGATAGATTATAGAGCTTGCGCGACAGCAGCTATTCGCAATGCAAAAAATGGTTTATTCTTAGTAGAAAGAGTAAAGGATCAGACTGGAATTAAAATTGATATTATAAATGGCCAAGAAGAAGCCGCTATGATATTATCTAGGAACATAAGCCAGTATATAAAAAATAATAAAAATTATATACATATAGATGTTGGAGGTGGTAGTACAGAGCTAACGATAATAAAAAATGGTAAAAAACAAATCTCAAGGTCTTTTCCCATTGGTTCTGTACGCTTGCTTGAAGGGAAAGTTGAAAAATCATTTTGGAATGATATGAAATCTTGGATGAGTAGTAGTAGAAAAGGCATAGAATCAATTACAGCAATTGGGAGTGGTGGTAATATAAATAAAATAGCATCTATGGAGAAAAAAGATAAGGGCGAGTCAATCAAATACGGTCATATTAAAAAATTAATAAAAAGCATTAGCACAAAAAGTCTACAAGAACGAATCACAATTTTAGGCTTAAGACCAGATAGAGCTGATGTCATTATACATGCTAGTAAAATATATTTAAGATGTATGAAATGGTCAGGTGCAGAAAAAATAATCGTGCCTCAGTCCGGGCTAGCAGATGGCATTATTGGGCAATTATATAATAAATATAGGCGCTTGTAAATTTATAAAATATTATAAGTTAATTTCTTTGATTGAATCAAAAAAAAATAAATTACGATTAAAGAATCCCATCATGGTTTGGGATGGAGAATGCAATTTTTGCAGATTATGTGCAGACCGCTTTAAATCTTTAGGAGTAAATAATCATGTTGAGTTTATTCCGTATCAAGATCTATTTAATAAATACCCTAAAGCACCTAAGCTTGATTATGAAAAGTCTGTTGTCTTCTTTACAAAGAACAACAGATATACTGGCGCAGCTGCAGTATATAGATTTTATAATGAGATTGGCAAGAAATGGCCAATTTTGTTATACCGTAGATTTAAAATATTTAGAAAAATCTCAGAGTTTTGTTATCAATTAATAGCTGACAATAGAAAAAAATTCAAATCTATAGGAGATTTTTTCTTGGGCGGCAATTATATGCCAGATACTTATAACATAAGTGGGTGGGTATATGGTAGACTACTTGGGTTTATAGGGATTATCGCATTTTTATCTTTCTGGACTCAGTCTGATGTTCTTATTAGTTCAAAGGGTATAGTCCCTTTTGAAAATGACCTTAGACAAATAGAAGGATTTATCACTAAAACAAATACTGATGTTTCGAAGTGGTTTGCAAGGCCGACAATATTATGGTTCTTTCAAAATGATTTTTGGCTTAACGTAGTACTCTCTACAGGAACACTTTCATCATTATCTTTGATGCTAGGTTTAGTTCCACATATATCGATAATCTTATCATGGGTATGTTATTTATCAATATCTTCTGTATCGGAACCCTTTCTTAATTTTCAGTGGGATACCCTCTTATTAGAGACATATTTATTATCTATATTTTTTGTGCCTTGGAAAATATTTGATGATAGAAAAAATGTTGACAATCCTCTGCCTATTGGGAGATGGTTATTGTGGTTATTAATCATAAAACTTATGCTTGAGTCAGGTCTAGTGAAGTTTACTTTTTTTGGCTCAGATGGGTCAAATACATGGAGAGATCTAACTGCATTAAATTACCATTATTGGACACAGCCTATTCCTTCTTGGATAAGTTGGTACGTACATAAGCTCCCAGAATTTGTTGATAAAGTCTCTCTTGTTTTTACATATTGTTGCGAGTTAATTATACCGCTCCTGATATTTTTTCCTCGTCGATTGCGTCGAGTTGCTTTATTAAGTTTAATCTCTTTTCAATTATTAATTATTGTTACGGGTAACTATGGATTTTTTAATCTTCTTACAATTGTAATTTGTCTTACACTTATCGATGATCAGCTGGTAAAAAGTTATTTTAACAAATGGATTTTTAATGATCAAAAACAATATGATAGTAAAAATGCTGTAGAAAAATTTAAAATTATATCCGGATCTATTATTTTGATTTGCTTTATTTATACAGCTTCGTTTTTTATCAATCGAGATATTAAAGGTAACCAAGCCAATCAAAATAATAATGATATTTCACTTGTTGGTAATAAATTGATTCAGACTGCGCAAGTGATTAGGTCTATGAATGCATATGGCTTATTTAGGGTAATGACTATTACCAGGCCTGAAATATATATTGAAGCACTTTCATCAGATAGCTTGTGGAGACCTATTATTTTTAAATATAAACCAGTAAAACCAGAAGATCGACCAAAGTTTTTTCCCTCACATATGCCTCGAATCGATTGGCAGCTTTGGTTTGAAGCGCTTTACTTTGAGCGGCTCATAAATAATCCTTTTGATCTGTCATCATATAAAAGATTTTTAGAGGTTATGGTCTCTGATGATCTAAAAATGAGTGATGTATCTATTAATAATTTTATAAAAAATGAAGAAAGAACAATTTTAGAATCACTTCCATTTCCAGAAAGACAAAAATATATTAACAATCTTCAATCAAGTATAAACAGACATTTAAATAATTCTTATTGGTTCGCACGTTTTTTATCTAAAATCGCTATGGAAGAATCAGTAATGAAAGATGCTGTAGTATTTGATAATATATCAGACATCAAAAGTTTGCGAATTAGTTTATATCAATATTCTTTTAGTGAAGGAAATGTTAATGAAAAGAATTGGTGGAAAATTGAAAAAGAGAATAGGCCATCTTTTATCATCGATTTAAAATAATAAATCAAATCTCAATTAATTTTTAATAAATTGTTTCTTCTTTTAAAGGAAGAATTGCAAATGATAGTACCTCGAAAAATTTTAATAGACAATAGTCTAACAAATTCCCCTATGACTAAGGATCGTCTGTGAAGCGTCCAATGTTAACTATCAACATGCAAACTAGTAATAGGGGGAAACATTAAACTCAAATCATAGGAAATAAAAATGAGATATTACTATATAGTATTAATATTACTCTTATTGGGCAATAATTATGGGCACTCTCAGGGTGCTCAACAGTTTGGTAAAATTTTTAAAAAAAGTGAAAATCAACCCCCGGTTGCTGATGCTGGTGATGACATAAAAGCGGCACCTGGAAGTACAATCACCATAAGTGGTAAAAAATCTGGAGACCCAAATGGAGATGTTTTACAGTTTGAGTGGTTGCTGCCTCCATCATTAATGGCAAAAGAAAACTATACCTACGATGATACCGATACGGTTAAAACTCATAAGGGGAATAATCGCTCAATTAATGTCATAAAAACGTATACCGAAACTTTTTTACTTGATCTGCCAGAGTCACTTTCTATTGGTTCAAAACATGTAATCAAACTAACCGTAAAAGATAAAAAAGGTCTCTCCTCAACCGATTCTTTTCAGTTAGAGGTTATTAAGCCGAAAGAAGAAGTTTTAGAAGACGAAATTGCTGAAAGTTTAGAAGTTGAGCAAAGTCAAAATAAAACAAAGAATAAAATTGATAAAGGTGCAGTGATATCTATTCAGTCACTGACTATCGGCGATTTAGTTCCAATGCAGGCAGAAGCGATAAATGACATGATCTACCAATTAATCAAATCTTCTGGTATGGAAAATGTCGTTGACCCAAATCAGTACAGGCCTGACACTGTTTATACTATTAAAGAGGCTGATAGTTTAAATCCTGAATTAACATCAGTATATGATAGGGATTGTAAAACGGATTCTTGTGCTGCTCAAAATGCACTGATGGACAAAGCCACGCATGTATTATCTTGGTCCTTGAATAGACATCATTCGCTGTCATTTCACTTTTTTGATGCGAAAGAATATCTCAAGCAGTTACCAAATTATTCTTGGTCAATTTTTTCTGTTCCCATTGATCCAAATAACTTAGATAAGATAAAGTTTCCAAAAGCTTTGGCTGTAGATATTAATGGAGATTTAATAGTAGCAAGTGCGAATACTAATAGTATTTACAGAGTTGGTCTAGATCAGAAAGTAGAAGAGCTCATTTTAGGGAAAGTATATAATGCCAATTTGATCAACCCTTCTGGCTTAGATATCGGTTCAGATGGGACAATTTATGTTTCTGACAGGGATAACAATAGGATTTTTAGTATGTCTAATGGTAAATATAAAATGATAGTAGACCGCAGTTCATCAGTGAAAGTAGATAGTCCAACATCTTTAAGGGTTTTGAAAAATGGTTCTGTTATTGTTCTATCTGAAGGTAATCAGTCTGTTCAATTGATTACTCCAAATGGACGAGTTAGTACAATCTTAAACCCTCAAGTTGTTGAAGGAATGTCAGACGTTGCTGTAGATAATGAAGGTAATTACTTTATTGCCAGCTCATATTCAAATCAAATATTTAGAATTATAGATAAGAATAAGGTGGTAGTCGTAGCAGGTGCAAAAAAAGGAACTGGTTTAAGAGGTAATGGCATACCAGCTATTCAAGCTGAATTATTTGTACCAGTTGCAATTGATTTTGATGCAACTAATAAAATGTATATTGCAGAAAAAGAAAGAGGACTGATACGATATATTGAAAAAGATAGTTTGTTGTACACAATCGCTGGAGGAGGTTTTTCCTGGGATGGTGTTGGATATGCTAGGTCAATGGATGTTAAGTTGGATAATATTTCCAATATGAGAGTTGGAGCAGGTCCTAGTATTTATATATCTCAAATGCTAGGCCACTCAATTAAATCAGTTAGTATAACTGAAGAACCTTCATGGCTAGCTGACCATATCTATATGAGTCCGATGCATTTAGTACACGCCTCAGGAATTTCAGGTTTAGAGTCACATATTAGAGAAACAGTGCCAAAGGTTTTAAAAGGATATCTCCCGAAAAAGAAGAAATCTTTTCGAAAACGATTTAAAGATTTTAACAAAAATATTGCAGAATATTTTAAAGAGAGGCCACTTTTATTTGCGGTGTTGCTATTATTTGGTAGTCAGGCTACTTCATCAGCATTATCAAATGCAGGTTCTCTAGACACACCACCAGATTTTCCATTTTAAATAGAATTTTGAATTTAATTAAAACAGTTAACGTTTTTAGTGAGGAGTAAATCATGAAAAGACATATTTATATAATGATGATGGTTTTAGCACCATTATTAGCTCAAAAACCAAATCTCGGAATAATGCGCTCTAATTTAAATAGTAATGCAGACGCATTAATGGATCAGGAAGCTACTTTATCTGTACCTAGAAGGATATCTTATCAAGGTATTTTAACAAAGAACAATGGACAGCCTGCAGATGACAATGTTTATGAAGTGAAATTTAGACTTTATAAAGAGTCTGTAGGTGGAGACGCGCTGTGGGAAGAGACTCAACAGATTTATATTAATGACGGCTTATTGTCTGCTACAGTAGGAAGCCAAAATGCATTAACGACAATCCCTTCAATATCCTATTTAGAGGTTGAGGTAGATGGAAGCATACTTGAGCCTAGGCAGGAGATGACAGCTGTATTTTATTCTATTATTTCTGATACTGCGAACTATGCAAAGGGATATACTAGGACTGTAGATATGGCTGCTGTAGCCTTGTCAGGGAATTATTATGATCTTATTAATATACCTGATACAGCAAGTTTTAATGAGGTAAATGTTTTAGGAACTGTAACAGCAGATGTTTTTGTAGGAAGCGCAGCAGGACTAACGGGAATTCTAGCCGATTCGATTGGAGTAATTAGCGGGCAAAGTCCTTTGGCAATGGAGGGATTAACTTATGATGAAAATGAAATGGTTTTTATTATAGATGATCCAACGGAAGATCGAACTATCACCATACCAGATGTAAGTGGAACGATGATAAC
>CEOP01105740.1_pt1 | contig 14389 bp, 15 predicted proteins | sample 361301 | NCBI WGS metagenome assembly CEOP01 (sample SAMEA2619548, study PRJEB7988) | marine metagenome | biome: marine biome (ENVO:00000447); feature: deep chlorophyll maximum layer (ENVO:xxxxxxxx); material: "saline water (ENVO:00002010), including plankton (ENVO:xxxxxxxx)" | depth 55 m
ATAGTTGAACAACTTTCTGTCAAATTAACAGATAAAGAAGAAAAGAAAATCATAAATGCAAAAGCACCAAACCTTGAAGCATATGATATTTATAAAAAAGGACTCGCAAGTCAAGATAGATCTGAAGCACGTAAATTTTATAAAAAAGCAATAAGTATCGATCCAACTTTTGGCAGAGCTTACGGTTCTATGGCCATAAGTCTAGCATTTGATTTTGCAAATACAAATCAGCAATCATTAACGAGTGCAGAAAAGGATATTTTAAAAAACGAGGCTATTAATTATGCTAAAAAAGCAATTGAAATAAATCCGGATGAAGCACATAGTTACTTTTCTTTAGCTCTTATCTATGCACAAACCAAAATGATAAACAAATCTAAAGAGCAAAATGAAAAAGCATTAAAGCTTGAACCAGAAAATTTGTTAGCTTTACAAATGAAAGCAACTAACCAAATAAATGATGGCTTTTTTAAAGATGGATTAACAACTTATCAAAAGGTTCGAAAAATTGATCCATTATTTCCCATATTTGTTTTACAAGGAGAAGCCAGAGCGTATTTGGCTTTGGATGAATTTGAAAAAGCTTTAAATCTTAGCGAGGAAGCTTTAGTTCGAAACCCAAGATCATCAAGCGCAATGTTGAATTATATAGTTTCAGCTTGGAAACTTGGTAAGAGGGAGGATGCTAAATGGCAAATGGAAGAGTTGATCTTAAATAGCAATAATTTAATTTTAAACAAAAATGATTTTGCAACAAGAATTAACAATTATCCCTGGCATCAAGTAAATAAAGATTTAGTAATTTCAGTATATGATGAGATAATAGAAGACGGCTCATAGTTATAAATATTATTAATCATTATTCCTTGTTTCTTTGGAAATAATTATTTGAAGTTATGAGATGGTTTACAATTCTTTATTAGATGCATCATCTAAATAAAAAAAATGTTTTAAATTTTAAGTGATTTTCTTTTTCATGCGAACAATCCTCACATATAAGAATATGTAAAAAAACACTAGCCAGATATTTTGCGATAGAGGATTTTCAGATCGTGTGGAGAGTTGATCCCTTATTCACCGTTTTAGTTTTACAAGGGGAGGCAAGAGCTTATAATTCGCTTGGGGATTATTCCAAAGCTCTTGATCTAAGTGAAGAGGTTTTAGAAAGAGATCCCCAAGCTTTAGGTACCATGTTAAGCTTTATTACTGTGGCCTGGATCTTGGTATGAAGCAAGAGGCTCAAAGGCAACTAGAGTAGCTTTTACTTACTCGTACATTCAAAGACTCGAAAGTAATAATAAGTAGACTTAATTGGCACGACAGTTCGAAGAATCTTCTTGAGAAGATCTTTGAACAGCTAGAAGATGTAACTAACTAAAGTAACAAAAGAATTAGACCTTAGGAGGCAAGAACTCAACAGTCTTGGATATTTCTCTTATATGATCAATACTTACAGCCTCTAGAACATCTAATGTTCCTACCGTACCTGCAGCTTTAGCTTTAAGATTCATCGCAGCAATTTGATCAAAATTATCAGCCTCAGTTGTAAGGCAAAAATCATATAGACCTCTAGTTATATGATAATCTAGTAGCTTTGCTCCTACACTTGAAGTCAATGTTTCCATAGCCGCTCTTCGATCAGACTGGCCATTAATTAAACCGTCTGCTCCTTTGTTAGAGTATGTTCCCAATACTATAAATATGGCCATATTGACCTCCCAAAAAGTATCTTTTAATTGTAGCGATTAGTGTAAATCTATTCCAATAATAGTTCAATTGTAACCAAGGGTAAACGGATGGAGGCTACCGAATAATCAGGTTTTCATAAGGTTAAGTCAACTATTTGGGGCGAAACCACACTAGGAATTGCTAAGTACTAATGTCACTTGGAAAAAATAATATTTTAGCTTATACAAGAATATATATTTTGAACGCGGTTTTTGGATAGTCTAATGGATTATGGGATATTATTTTTACCTGCAGCCCTTTTTCCCGCTATCCCTTTAATGATGATAAACTATGCCAATAGATATAGTTCCTTGTCATCTCTTATTAGAAAAATCCATGATGATCTCATTGAGAATAAAAATTCTAGGGGACAAGAATATGTGCAAAGGTATCTAGAACAAATTTATATTCTTAGGCGGCGTCTGAAACTGAATAGAACTTTTCAAACTCTTGGTGCTATAAGTTTTTTTGTAAATCTGCTGTCAATCTTTTTTGGCTTACAATTAGTAACTGAAACCCCTGACCGAGACACAGTAAATTTGTTTATTTATTTTTTCCTCGGAGCCTTATTAATATTTTCTATTTCGATTCTTCTCTTCATTATTGAACTGCAATTATCAGCTACAGCTTTAAATAAACATATAGAGGACTTAGAAGGATTATAATAATGCACACCTATAATAAACTCTATTAGATAGATGCTTATTCCCACACAGAAAGCACCAAATTTATTGTTGCCAACTTTATTTCATGGGGAGTTTAATCTAATAAGCGAGAAGCCCAAGAATTTTACTATGCTGATTTTCTTTAGGGGATTACACTGCCCAATTTGTGCAACGTATCTCCAGAGCTTTACAGATCTGTTGCCAGATTTTGTTGAACTTGGAATAACTAGTATTGCGATTTCTTCAGATGGAAAGAAAAGAGCCTTGGAAATGGCCAAAAAAGTTGGCTCTAAATCACTGCGATACGGTTATAACCTCAAATTGAAACAAGCCCGTGAATGGGGTCTTTATATTTCTGAAGGAAGAGGTAAAACCTCTGCTGGAGTATCCGAATTAGATTTTTTCCCAGAGCCAGGTTTCTTTTTAGTCAAACCAGATAATAGCATTTTTTATATAGCAACCCAGTCAATGCCTTTTGCAAGACCTCAATTCAAAGATCTATTAGGTTCTTTAAGGTTTATTTTAGATAAATCATATCCAGCACGCGGAAATATCGAATAATTACCTTCACAACAAGCATTTTAAAAGTAAAAGCTATAATCAGGACTAGAATTACAAAAACGAAAAAGTGAGGATTTTTCCTTTATCAATAGTCACCTTAAGCAATATTCTTCTGGATAGAGCATTTTACTGCTAAAATGTTATCTATATATAGGGCGACCTCGTTACCCTCTTCAACCGGATAAAGCCCTAATGCAGTGCCAGCAAGGATTAAATGGTTCGGTAATAGCTTTATGCCAAATTCAATTAAATTTTTTTTCAACCAATTCAAGGAATCCTCAGGACCTCCATTTGTAGGCCAAAGACTACCACTTGCAACGACAGAGTTATCTATTTTTACAGAAAGCTTGGCATCTGGTTTAAAAAATTTTCTTGATTTATACCATTTTTGGTTTGGTAGTACCACTCCTGCGTTTATACCATTATTCGCTATAAGCTCTGATAAAGTTTTTTTTGGTCCCCTAAATATAAAATTGTGAAGCTCAATCACTGGAAGGACAGATTTAATATTTCCATGGTCATCCAAACTTAAAGCCATTTCTCCTTCAATAGCTAAATTACAAAATTTATTACTATTGATTTTTACTCCAGTTTTTAATGCCTCTCCTCTAAACAATGTACCGCGAATGGGGCCGTTCATTCCAAATAAAGCAGAGGTGCCTGGTCCCGTGCAACCAACTTTATAACCTATAACCTTTTCTCCTTCAGCAATCCTTAGGTTGGTAACCGTATCTTGTAAAAAATATGCTTTTTTGATGCCCAGACTAAAATTAGGATTAGAAAAGCAGCTTCCTGGCTTATAGCTTCGATAGTCCAGTAGTTGCTTCTTAGCCAGTTCAATGAGTTCCTTATCGGTCATATGAGTTTTTCTCTATTTTTCAATAATCAGATATGATTATTTCTCAGTAAATTTAGAAATAATGACAATATACCCGTCTTAAGAAACTAGTTATTTAAAAGGTTAAACAAAAGTCTCTAGAAGGATAATTCTAACCATCTTTGGTTACCCCTATGGAGTCTAATACATTAAAAAAGTTAGCCTTAAATTCTGGATATTCATTTAATATAGGCGGATGACTTTTCTTCCAGTTAAAGTCGATTGGATTATCCATTTCTGACTGCTTTTCAATATAGCCTTGCACAGCTTTATCGTCTCCCTCTTTACTTGCTATATAAGCTAACATAACCAGCCACATTTCATTGATACCATCCTCTGTGAAGTTTTTTTGAAGTTGCGCTTTAATAAATGATTTGGCCTCAGTAAAAGCTACCGTATTTGTACTGAACTCACTCATTAAAAAAGTCCATGCATAATCTTTTTTGAACCATAAGCTAAAATGGGGAGCTATTTTATAAACTTTTTTGTATAACCTGAGAGCCTTTTCGAAGTCTCCACAGTGACGACTTAAATTAGCAGCACTTGACATAGAAGTAGGGTCACTAGCTAATGCCAGAACTTTTTTTATTCTACTGCAAGCTAGGTCAAGTTTCCCAATATAGTTCCTCTCAATCATCGTAACTAAATTCAAAGAGCTAATAGAATTAGGATCAGATTCCAGGGTCTTAAGAGTTAGCCTGTATGCATTTTGAATATCAGTTTCCATATCTTCAGAACCACCAAACCATACTTTTCCCATTAATACCCAGGCTTCATTAGTATCCAGATAAACATTATTGGGTTCAATTTTTCTACTGAGTTTCAAAAGCCTTTCAGATTCTAATACGCCTTCAAGTGTATGCGTCTCAAAAGCTAAACGGCCTTTTAAGTTATTCAAGTAAACTTGTTGGGTAAACTGTCTTTTTTTACTAGCACCTGGGTCAAAGGCTAAGACATCCCCTATTACCCTCTGTAATACCTCTTCACTCAACGTGTCCTGGGTTTCAAAAATTTCTTCCTTATTGAAATCAAGCACCTCCGACCATGCTATTGTTCCCTTAACAAGATCAAGCAAAGAAATACTTATTCTGATCCTATTTCCAGAAACTTGCATATTGCCTTCCAAAAGGAATTGTACTCCGTAATCATCCTTTAATTCAGACTTAGTGAGATTTTCTTGACCAAAAAATTTCGCTGAACTTTTATCAAAAACATAGAGTTCTTTATAATTGGACAAGGTTGTCGATAAATGGTCCACCATTCCGGTAGCAATGTATGTGTCATCTTCATCGTTAGATTTATTTTCTAATGGAAAAATTAGTAAAGAAACTCTTTCACTACTCTGGTTAGTTTCTAAAATGACTGCATCCCGAGTTAGAAAATAAAAGCTTATTGCGCCAACAAAAAAAGTTGCAGCAATGAGAGGCCACAGATATTTTTTTGTATTTTGAGTTTTTAGTATCCTTTTTTGGCTAGGGTCAAGAAGCAGATCATAAGCATGAAACTGATTTTGCTTTACCCTTTGCACTCCTAGGTCGTTATAATCAAATTCAGTCTTATTGTGAACATAATCAAAAACATTCTTGGAAAGGCATATTCCATTAGGTTGCGCCAAGGCCTCTAGTCTTGCAGCTATGTTTATACCATCTCCAAGCAAATTATCTTGCTCTTCTATTACATCGCCCGAATTGATTCCTATTCGAAATTCTAATGGTATAATATCTTCTCCAGAGGTGTTTCTTTTCTTAATTTGTAATTGAAATTCAACTGCCGCCTCCACAGCCTCGACTGCGCTAGGAAACTCTATGAAGAATGAGTCCCCGCCTGAATTAAAAATACGGCCATTATGATTTCTTGTTATTTTTTTTAGAATTTGTTCACATGATCTAAGATTCTTGACAGTATCACTCTCATTCTGCTCCATGTGTTTGCTGTAAGCAACGACGTCCGTTGCTAAAATTACTGCAATTTTTCGATTTATCTCTTTATTTATCACTAGCGTTACTCCCGATCACCTATTAGATAAAAAAGTTTATCAAACGCTTCAAACATTACGTTGCGTCAACTGTTTACTCACAGATCTTTATTTTTGATAAAAGACACTGGCTCCATACTGACTATAAAAATTGCCTTGTATAACATAGCTATCTTTTTGGACTACACACCCTATAGTAAAAATCGTATCAGAATTAAGAACTTAGATATAAAATCCAAAATGGGAGTGTAATTGTGGATGATTAAAATATGAGAATCTTTTCCAGTGGCATAGCATTCATGATACTGACGATATTCCTGTTTTCCATAATGAATGCTTTAGCAAAGGAGTTTACTACTCATTATTCAATTATCCAAATAGTTTGGGCCAGATATTTAAGTCAAACAATCCTTACAACACTAATATTCCTTCCAAACATAAGAGATACAGTTAAAACACAAAATATAAAACTTCATCTTTTCAGATCATTGCTTTTGTTCGGGGCCACTATTTCCATGTTCTCTGGCTTTAAATATTTGAGCTTGATATCTACAATCACTATCTTCCAAATAGGCCCCTTAATTATTGTTATTTTTTCTGTTATTTTTCTTAAAGAGAATGTAGGCTATCGCCGTTGGCTAAGCGTAATAATAGGATTTAGCGGTACTTTATTTATTTTAAAGCCAGGAACTACAATGTTTGCTATCTCGGGTTTCTTCCCGATATTAGCAGCCATTTGCTATGCAGGATATGCTGTTTCCACAAGAAGGTTGGGAACAAACGAGGATCCAAAAACAAATTTCTTTTATACATCCTTGGTTGGAACAATAATTTCTTCCATTATTTTAATTCCATTTTTTGAACCAATATTGCTTAAAGATCTTGCATTATTTTCAATACTTGGTGTTATTGGCGGCTTGGGCCATTTTTGTTTTGTAATCGCCTTGCAAAAATCTGAAGCCTCAATACTTGCCCCTTTTACTTACTTTGATCTAATATTTGCAACAATCTTAGGAATAATTTTCTTCTCTGAATACCCAGATACTTATGTGATAATTGGAGCATCAATAATTGTATCAGCAGGAATTTATACTTGGTATAGAGAAAAACTCCAAAAAACAGAAGGAAAATTTAATTAATCTGTTCGTTTTACAAATCCATTTTTTAATTTTTTTTAAAAAATTATCTCATTACGGATGGAAACCCGACTGTTATACTAATACAGAGCTTTTAAATTATTTGAGTTTCAAAATTCAGAAGATAGCATAAATCGGTTCGATTATATTTAACCCTTAATCTATAACAAAAGGGTAATTAGAAAAGTTAAAAATGACTAACCGAAATAGCGACCAGATATACGATCTAATAGTTGATGCCATTAGAGCCATAGATAAGGCTGAAGCCCCTCTTTCTCTCAATCAGCTATCTGCAGAGCTGGGCTTAAGCCCAGCTCACTTTCAAAGGGTTTTTTCTCATTGGGTAGGGATTTCACCAAAGCGATATCAACAGTATTTAACACTAGAATATTGTAAGAACCTGCTTCGTAATAAACATACCACCTTAGAAACCTCTAACTACGTTAATCTATCAAGTTCTAGCCGTTTATATGATCTATTTATTAAATGGGAAGCGATGACCCCTGGAAACTTCGCTAGTGAAGGTCATAATCTAAAAATAAATTATGCTTGGACACCAAGTCCTTTTGGAGAAGCCTTAATTATGGGTACAAATAAGGGTTTGTGCGGGGTAGCATTTACATCAGAAGTAGGTAGAGAGGCTGCCCTTAAAGATATGCAAGCCCGTTGGCAAAAAGCTTCCTTCAAACAAAACACAAAGTCTCTTGAAAAATGGCGTGATGCTGCATTTGGAGGATCAGGAGCACTTGCTCTGAACATAATTGGTACGCCTTTCCAAATCAAAGTTTGGGAAGCGCTTTTAAAGATACCCTCTGGATATGTGACTACCTATTCAGATATAGCTCTTTACATCGGGCATCCCAAAGCGAATCGAGCAGTAGGAACAGCCGTGGGGCGTAATCCAATTAGTTGGCTTATACCATGCCATCGAGCTCTTAGAAAATCAGGAATGTTAGGCGGTTACCATTGGGGCACTTATATCAAGCGATCTATGTTAGCATACGAAGGAGTAAAGGAAGAAAATTAGGGCTCCATAAATTAGTTGAGAATAATTAAGGTGACTTTCTATTTAAGAGATAGATAAGATTTTTAGTAGTCAGATATTAATCTTCGCAGCGTATGTTTATTTAGTAAAATAGCTAGCTTGTGTTGCTAGTATGAGCTAGACTGAACGCGAAAAGCCCTAAATACTCTTGCAAAGAATTGCTTTTATTCCATTACAAGTACCATCTCTCAATAATGCCCAACATCGAATTTTTATTAGCATTAATTACCTTTTATTTTGTCATGTACGTTACGCCTGGCCCAAACAATTCAATGGTCCTTGCATCAAGCCTTAAATTTGGTTTTAAAAAATCAATTCCAGTAATTTTGGGGATCACTATAGGACATATTATACAACTAATCATTGTTTGCCTTGGCTTTGGAGTAATTTTTAAAACATATCCAGAAATACAATTCCTGCTTAAGATATTGTGTGCAGCCTATATGTTATATCTAAGTTTCAAAATTATTGGTTCCTTTAGCGAGGTTGCAGCAAGCAAACTAAAACCGGTAAGATTTTATGAAGCAGCATTATTTCAAATAATAAACCCAAAGGCTTGGACTATTTCCAGTATGGCTGCTTCAGGGTTTATATCAACTGAAATAAATTTGTTTTCGTCTATACTCGTTATAGCATCTGTTGCTTTACTTGTTTGTCCAGTATCTATTTCCCCATGGGCAGCATTCGGAGCAGCAATTAGAAAATTTGTTAAAGATCGTAAAGTTAAAATTATCATTGAATTTTTGCTTGCGACTTTATTAGTGCTAACCGCCATATTAATAGTCATCCAACTTTGAGAGAGTGGATAAATATAATCAATAAGTGCTAGTCCTTGAATTAAATAATGCTGCGATAGGTGCTAATGACCTGATGCTAAAACTTATTCAATAAATTTCTATTACTAAAAGACCAAAACGAATTTGTTTTCATATTGATTTTTATGTTGCTGTGTAACTTTACGGGTGGTACCGCTAATTAACTTGATGAAGGGCTTTATAATGAAGGCTAAAATACCACCGCCAGTTATCGCTATTGCTTGTATAGTTATTAATTATTTATCGACCTTATTAATAACATCTTTTACCTTTTCTAATCAGAGAGCTATTGGGGGTGTAATTTTGATGTTTGGGTTTTTTACAGCTATTTCAGCTGTTTCTCTATTCAGAAAGAATAGAACGACAATCAACCCAATGAAACCAGAAGATACTACTACTCTAATTACAACTGGTATCTTCTTTTATACTAGAAATCCTATGTACCTTGGTTTACTATTAATAGTGATAAGTACTCTTATGTTTTTTGGGGCATGGTTTGGATTAATAGTGGTGTGCTTTTTCATTTGGTATATTAACACCTACCAAATTCAACCCGAGGAGGAAGCTCTGCAAAAACTTTTTGGCGATCAGTTTACTGAATACTCTAAAAAAGTACGAAGATGGTTTTAAGTTTGTAGATCTTTATTTTACCCCATCAGAGCTTTTAATTCTTAATGAATTTTTGATGACTAAAATCTATCTGGTGGGATGCCCCACTTTTTGTATTATATAAAACTAGTCCACCACTCGGAGCAGAGATACCTGTTATTTCTCTTATTACTACTAAATGAGTAACCATTAATACTAAATCATTAGCTCTAACTCCTGATAACTTATTCCGTAGCTTAATTACTACTTTTTCTTTAGGGTAAAATTCTTGGAAAAATGAATTTAAGCCTGAAAAGCTTGACCAATTTCCAATTCTCATTTCCTTGACAGTGTCTATACAACGGCACCACTCACTACTTAAAATTTCAGTGAATGAAACATTCTCTGATTTTAACCATTGTCCTAAAAATTTTGCCTGTTCTTTTCCTTCCTTACTAAGGTTCCTTTGAGTACTACAATCACCCAGGATAAAGTTTTTAGGGTCACCAAACCCTGGAGCTAGTGTGTGTCTTAGAAAAATCACGTTAGTTCCATTACTGTCCATTTCTGCCAAAAGGTTTTTATCAGTATATCCTGGGGCTGGGATTAAAATGCATATAAAAATTAAAAATTTACAAACTAAAGTCATTAAGGTTCTTTTTTATTTCAATCTAGCATACTTAAGGGATATCACAGTTTTCCTTTAGGTAGAACCATAGGTTATGGATTTTGGGTTTCATTAAAACTAGTTTATCTCCAAAAATAAAATGCATTTTTTTATGAAATACAAAGAAGCAGATCCTTTTATAAAAAACACTAGCCAAGTGCCTTCACTCCCTAATAATAAGATTCAATGTTTATTTTATATGACAGATATTGATTGACTTAAATTGAGGATAAAAATTCGCCAAAGAATATTTGTAAGACTCTATTTTTTTGGCGTAATATTAGAGCATAGATCATAATTTGTGAAAGCCCTCCTCAAATGGAAAATTTTAGATACCAAAAGCTGATAAGGGAGATGTATGAAGGGAAATGCATTATGATCGATGGAGCGACAGCCACCGAACTTGAGAGACGAGGTGTTCCTCAACTGAAAAATGCTTGGAATGGAGGTGGAGCCCTGAGCCATCCTAATACGCTTAAAGAAATCCATAAGGAATATGTAGCTCTTGGCGCGAGAGTAATTATTACTAACACATTTGCTACATGCAAACATACGCTCGAAGATGCAGAACAAGGACATAATTTTGAAGACTTAAATTCCAAAGCAGTCATGATTGCACGGCAAGCCTGTGAAGAGCTTAAAAGTACTGAAACCTTAATTGCAGGTGGAATCTCTTATTGGAGTTTTACTGGGAATAGTCCTTCTCTGAAAGTTTTAGGAGAAAATATTTATGAACAGGCTTTAATTCACAAGAACTCTGGTGTTGATCTACTAATGCTGGAGATGATGGTAGATATTGATAGAATGCTTGTTACACTAGAGGCCGCAAAAAAATCTAGTCTACCCGTTTGGGTGGGCTTAAGCTGTACTCGAAACCTGAATGGAAGTATTTCACTACTAAATGGCTCTAGCTTAAAGGCAGCTATTCTAGAACTAAAAGATAAAGAAATAGATTTAATTAATATAATGCACACAGAAATTCCGTACGTAAGCACATGCCTTGATATATTAAAAAGTAATTGGGGAGGCTTAATAGGTGTTTATGCCCACTCTGGAAAAATGAAAAATACCAAGTGGACCTTTAACAGTATTATTTCTCCCAAAGAATATTCTAAACAGGCATCTATATGGATTGAGAAAGGGATAAATTTAATTGGTGGCTGCTGTGGCATTACGACTGAACACATGAGATATATTGCAGGAAAAAACTTCAAAAATGACTAAAGAAAACAGGTTTACCAGCTAGAACATATATTGATATATTTAGAGAAGTCTGAGGATTAATATTTCTAACTGGCTGTTTTGCAACCGGGGAAAATAGTTCGCACTATAACTATCATTCTTAGATAGAAATATCAGAAAGATAATTTATGATCAGTCAAACCAGGATAAAATCATTAAAGTCTTTTAATTACTAGAAAAATCTAAGAAGATGAGATTATGACAAGATTTAACAGTAATAAAAAACAAGAGCCTATACAGATAAAAGGATGGGGATACGTTCCAAAAGTACCAATTCTTGTGTCTCCTTTCTTTTCCTGGCCATTGAAACCACTGCGAATGCTTTTCTGGATTTGGAAACGTTGGCTTACCATTACTGAAAACTTAGTTATTCTGTTGATAGCATCTGTTACCTGGTATTTTTTCCATCCATCGCTAGAGGAGACGAGAGTTCTATCCATAGATTGGATTCTTGAAATTTGGCTCAGGAACCTTTTTTTGCTAGGGGTTGTGGCTGGGCTCCTTCACTGGTTTTTCTACATCAAAAAAGGGCAAGGAAATACACTAAGGTATGACTCACGAGATTTATTGTCCCGGGGAAAGCAGTTTTCATTAGGAGGACAAGTACGTGACAATATGTTTTGGTCACTAACCAGTGGAGTTATTTTTTGGACAGCCTATGAAGTTCTTATTTTCTGGGCTATGGGGAACGGTTATGCCCCTGTATTAACTCCTGCTGCAAACCCTATAATATTCACTATTTGGTTTTTATTAACGCCCTTGTGGATTTCTTTTCACTTTTATTGGATACATAGGCTATTGCATTATCGCCCTTTGTACCGTTTTTTCCATTCAGTGCACCATAGAAACGTGAATGTTGGACCTTGGTCTGGATTATCCATGCACCCCGGTGAACACTTACTTTTCTTTAGTTCTATGCTTATCCATTTTGCGATACCAACTCATCCGCTCCATGTATTATTTCATATCCAGCACCAGGCTCTACAAGCAGTATCTAGTCACACTGGTTATGAGAGTCTGCTTGTAAAAGACAAAAAAACATTGGACCTAGGTACTTTCCATCATCAAATGCATCACCGCTATTTTGAGGTGAATTATGGTACCCTAGAAATTCCTTGGGACAAATGGTTTGGAACCTTCCATGATGGATCCATTGAATCTCATGAGAAACTACGCACTCGACGAGCCAAATAGTATAAAAAAATAAATAGGATATATGTACCTATTTTTTATTTTACAGTCTCTTAATTGCTAAATAGAGACCAATCATATTTGACTGCAGTTTTCGTATAAAACTTATCAACACAAGTAACTATCGACTAGTGATTGCAACAAAATTCCACTTATCTTTTATACTATTCAAATCTTAAGAGTGATAGTATTAGTCCAAATCAGTAATAATACTACTAATAATACAATCAACCTATTATAGGGGAGTCTTTGGATGAATACTTATGATGAGGAAAAAAATCTTGATACTCTTACACCATCCACCTTAGAAAACTGGAGAAAATTTCCAAATAGTAAGTGGGCTTTTCATCATGTTCGAGAAATCATACCGAGTGCTGAAATTTGTAATAACCCATTAGATATCTGGAAGCTTGAAGAGAAAGAGGTTCCCTTTAAAACTGAAGACCTTAAATCGCTAATAAATGAAACAGCAACGGATGCAGTTGTTATTGTACAAGATAATCAAATTATATTTGAAAGTTACCAGAATGGCATGGGGGCGGACGACCCACACATAATTTTCTCAATTTCAAAGTCAATACTAGCTTTAATTGCTGGATGCCTGATAAGAGATGAAATTATTAGAGAGTCTGATCTAATCACCCATTATCTACCGGAAATGGAGGGTACTGCTTACGATAAAGCGACTATCCGAAATGCACTAGATATGAAGGTTGGAGTGCTTTTTGATGAGGATTATACGGCACAAAAAGGGCCAATTATAGATTATAGATATGCTGCAAACTGGGACCCGACTCCAGCTACAAAAGAATCCCTTACCCTTAAAACCTTTTTTACCACCCTTAACCAGAAAGATGGCCCACATAATAGAAATTTTCACTACGTTTCTCCAAATACCGATCTATTAGCTTGGGTTTTTGAAAGGAGTACGGGAAAGCGCTATAATGACCTAGTTTCAGATTATCTTTGGAAGCCTCTTGGGAGCGAACGACCAGGATATATTACACTAGACCGGGTGGGAGGAATGCGAGCTGCAGGCGGAATTTGTATAACAGCGAGAGATTTAGGGCGCTTAGGTATGTTAATGGCTAACAATGGGATGAGAGACCAGCGACAAATTATCCCCATTAATTGGATACTCGATATTTATGCAGGCGGAGATCAAAAATCTTGGGTAGCAGGCAGTTTTAGGGATTTTTTCCAGAGTAAATTAAGACATTATCGATCCCAGTGGTATTTATGCCAAGAATATGGTCACTTACTGCACGGCTTTGGTATCCATGGCCAATACCTTTTTATTGATCAGGAAAGGAAACTATCAGTTGCTTGGCTTTCAAGTGAGAAAGACGCACTTAATAGTGTTACTACTCAAAAAATTCTTAGCCAGATTACAGCGATCCGGAAAACCTTAGATAAAGTATAAATGGGAAAGCTATTTCTGGAAATAGTGCTATCTATACCAAAAAAACTGTCTTGCTATAAGTATAGCCAAAAGGGCCCTACTACGAGAAACACCGAAACGATAAGGAGTAAATAATGGCAAAAGTAATGTGGACATCAAAACATATTTTCAAGTCTGAACTGCATCTAAGAAAACATTTAAAAAAAGATGAGAAGAATTTTCTAAAAATAGCCTCTAAATTAAAAAAATTAGGGATGATAAATGCAAAAAGAGGAATAATAGCAAAAGAAAAAAATTTATTTGCGCATATAGGTTTTATTCTTTTTAAAAACAAGCAAGCTTACAAAAAGGCTATGAGGATAATCAATCAGGCTAAATGGGATAAAAAAATACCAAAAAAGAATAGGTACGAAACTTTCGTATTGGATAAAGAAATTTATTAAGCTCCTCCTCACAGCATTTCGAACTTCGTGCGCTCAAACCCCTATTTAACTATC
>CEOP01091184.1_pt1 | contig 14344 bp, 11 predicted proteins | sample 361301 | NCBI WGS metagenome assembly CEOP01 (sample SAMEA2619548, study PRJEB7988) | marine metagenome | biome: marine biome (ENVO:00000447); feature: deep chlorophyll maximum layer (ENVO:xxxxxxxx); material: "saline water (ENVO:00002010), including plankton (ENVO:xxxxxxxx)" | depth 55 m
ATCTCGATTCTTTGTACTGATTCATCGATAGTGAATGATGTACTGTTTGAATATTCCTCGAAAATATCTAGCAAGGATTGTGTTTGAAATGTATGGGACATACCGATTTTATCAGCATATGGCTTGTCCACCGGTTCGCCTCTCATTCCCTCCAAAGACTCCCTTGCTTGTATGAGCCCCATACATCCTGATAGGCTTACTGTCATGAAGACTAGAACCATCAAAAGTGGAAGAACCCTTGCCCTCATTAGCATCACCGAAATTATTCTTGGCTATGAATTATATCCAAACATGAGCGTTTATTTGAAAGCAGGAAACATATCCCGCATGTCCGAATGACGCACATGGTGGCCGAGCCTTGGCTATGACGAACCCTATGAAAGCCGACGGACATCACTCAAACTCAGCGCCACAAACAGGGCACCCCTTGGCCATAATTGGTATTTGAGCACCACAAGCGCCACATTCTGCTGTTTTCTTCTTTTCACGGCGCTTAGGTTGTTGACGCTTTGGAGTAAGGTCTTCTTTATCATCTAATTTAGCGATTGGTTGGTCGTCCTCAAATGTAAAGTCACTACTTGTTTCTTCAATTTCGTTACCGGCTAATGCACCGTCTGAAAGATTCATACCAACATGTACTTTATCACCTGGCATAATTCCTTCTTCTCCAGTGATCTCGTACAACCTACCTCGGATTTCTGCATCACTAGCCGATAATTCGCTACCATCATCTTTGTGAGAGATTAAATCGCCCTTGCCCGCTAACATTTCGTCGATGTCATTTGATTGCTCGCCTAACTGTTTCATACTACGTAATTTAGTTGTAACTTGAGATTCTAATTCTTCAATTTCTTCAGGCGTTAGCCCATCTATTGAACCTAGTTCTTCATAGGATTGTTCTAATTCAGCAATCTCAGCTTCTGCTTTAGCGAATTTCTCATCCCACTCTTCTTCTAACTGGTCTTCATCATAACCAAATTCTTTCACGGTTTCATCGAAATTTTCTGTTCCTGAAACGATTTCATCTTCATCTACTTCAGGCAAAGCGACCTCAACCTTAGGAGCTCTGCGTTCTCTCTTCTCTCTTCTTTCAAAGAAGGAAGAAACATCTTGATGAGCACCACAATAAGGACAATTATCCATTAAGTCAGGTACTGATTCTCCACATTCATGGCATTGATGGAATTGTTTTCTCGCCTTATCAAGATTGAAAGAGCAATGTGGACAACGTGATTCATCGCCTTCTAATTCTCCATCACAGGCAGGACAATATTCGAAAATATCTCTTTCAACTTCTTCTTCTGACTCCCTGGTAAACCATACTGCAAGGCCAAGAATTACGATTAATATTACAACACCAAATCCAATCAATGTCATCGTACCGGATTTTGACTGTTCTGAGGAATCATCGGTAGAGGAAAATGCAGTTGAAAATTGTCTAGTATATGTCGTGGTTACCTTTGTTGGGTCTGATGGTCTGAGTTGAATTGATGACAATGGAGCTGTCGCAGTAAATTCACACTCAAGGCTTACTGTTTGACCAATCGTTGAAACGTTTACTTCGGTAGTTGAAATCTCTTCATTTTTACCATCTAAGCAATCAAAACTTATCTCTCCGAGTTCCTGAGTTGTTAGATTAATAGAAATTGTATAATTATCTCCTTCATCTAATGGATATGTTGCCTCATTCCCGTTCGAGTCTAGTAATTGAAGAGATGAGGGAGCCCATTCAAGTCTTAAGTCTGCCTTTACAGTGATATCATTAATTGCGATATTATTATCAGGATTACTATCAGAACTCCCTTGAGATGCAATCCATGTTGCTTTGAACGGTGCTTGATGTGCTCCTGAACCGGTCTGCAAAGGAGTACTTACCCAAGTATAGGATTCTCCAGGTTCTAAACTGATAAGAATTGAAAGGTCTGTAACCCCTTCAAATTCATATTCTAATTTACCACTAACATCAACCCCACCTGTGTTTTGTACAGTAACTTCCCAAGTGACTCTCTCTCCAGAATTCACTTCAGGAGAGGATGGACGAGCAATAGAATCGACAAATACATCAGGCACTTCTAAGAGTGTCAAAAGAGCACTTGAACGGTCATTAGTTTTACTTTCTTGAAGGAAATTAGGGTCATCAAATGGGTCTATCTGAGCAGTCAATAGATATCCTCCCGGAGGTAGAGAAGTAACTGTGTTCGAAGTTAGTATAGTAGACCAAGATTGTTCTGCATAACCTGTTCCTTGTAAAATAACATCAAATGGCTGTGCTGTAACAATTCCACCTGTATCGGTCGCGACTTCGATCCACATTGGAACAGTAGTAGTTCCTGAACCGCCAGTTCTGGCAAGTTTACCAGCGATAGTCCAAGGGCCTTCGAGTGAGCCTTCAGTTGAAGTAATTGTAATGTTTTCTAAATGATAGACATCCATTCTTGGTTCAACGATTAATGAAACTGTTTTTACCTTGTTATTTTCTGATGCTTCAATTACCTCATCATGATAATCCGGAGTTACATAAATCGAATAAGTCCCACTTGAAGGAGCAGTGAATGTGGTATTAATCCATTCTTCTTGGCTTGGAGATAAAGCAGATGTTGCTATTTCCTCATCGACTAGCGTAGATGGTAAATCTATTTGCAATGTACTAGCAACGGCGGGTTCAGAACCTGTATTTTTGACCAGTGTGGATAATTGTACTGTGTCGCCAGAATTGATTCCACTGGAAGGCGAAATTTCTGATTGCATAATTCTAAGATTTGGCAAACCTGCAACGTCAAAGTCAATGAAGAATGATTGCTCATTGCCCCCGTACTCAAATACAACCCAAACTCGACTATCTGTTTCTTGTAAACTATCCCAAGTTACTGAAACAGTTTCTGTTTCTTGAGCATAGATATCAACTACACTCTTCAATAATTGTTGACTCGATGTATAATCATTCATGTAAAATGCATATTCCACATCAAAAGCATCGGACTGTAGAGTATTAGATAGGGTGAGGTAAATGGTAACAGAATCACCTTGTGTCAATCCAGTTGAAGGACTTAAAGCAACCTGTGCTTCCGAGGCTTCGATTCCTCCACTATTGTATGCTGCGATATTAGCAGGGAGAATTGCAATACTAAGTATCATCACACCTACGATGACCTGCCACTTACCTGCCATATACAACATCGACATATTGCAAAGCACTTGAACCCATCTCTAAACATGGTGTTATTTCGGCCTCATAAGACTAGTTTTCACGATACCGCACTTAGAAAAAATAGTCCAATTAATTGAAAATGTGGATTTACAAGGGGAGCATTGAAGGATAACCCCGAACCTCTTACTTTCATGCGAAGGGGGGGAGTGGCTCTAGTCCTTGGACTGATTATGCTTACTTCTATGCTAGCAAATATGAATTTAGAGCCTGAAAGTTATTTGCAATTAGAAGAAAATGACTCATCATTTTCCAACTCAGATGTAACTATCACATATTCTAACGGACCAACATCCGGGCAGAGTGTTACTGGTCTGTATACCGTTTCTTTCACATTAGGAGGAACTTCTACGGTGTCTTCTATGTTAGTAGAAATCTCAGATGGAGTTACATGGACTACTGTAACCAATCTAACCTCATCTCCATGGTTGACGTACCTTGATTCTACTAGTTATTCAAACGGCACATATAGTCTTAGAGCAACTGCTTACGACTCGACAAATCAAGAAGATGTCGTACAACTTTCCGATTCTTTTACAATAGATAATCAAGTACCTGAAATCACAATTTTTACGGTTTTGAATCCTGTAACTGGAAGTGGGGATTCTGCAAATGATAGGGCTTGGTTCGATATTGATTCAACAGGTACCTTGGAGTTTAGATGGGGTGTAAATGATGATGATTTACTTCGCGCTAGTTTGGTAAATGTACCAGGCCCTAGTACACCACCAAATGATGGCCCGGGTTCAATTTCTTACGGTTGGGACTGGGCATCTGGAAATATGGAAGAGGGTACATGGAATCCTCGAATTACTGTTTATGATAACTCTGGACTAACAGCTACAGAAACAATTTTTATTGGAATTGATAGAACAGGCCCTAGTCTAGGCACAATTACTGTGGGTGATGGTTCATCATGGTATGATTCCTCTACTGTAACTATTTCTGGACTCATTACTTCTGCTGATGATGGACAGGGTAGCGGTGTTGACTATACCGAGGTGAGTACTGATGGGGTGGCATGGAGTGCGACAACTAGCGATAGTTATGACCTCACATTACCTGAAGGAGTGACCACTGTTTCATTGCGTGCAGTTGACAAGATTGGAAATATTGGTTCAACCACCCAACTAAATGTTCAAATTGATACTTCTAACCCTGAAGAAATCGGATGGATTGTTGAACAAATCACAACCGATAGAATTGGAACTGTACCTGTAGAGTTTTCAGCCTTTGATTCGACATCTGGAATCGATACAGTCGCTTCATACATTGAGTATGGTTTTGACTCGAATGGAGTTGGACAAACCCCTGACCTTTCAGGAAGTTGGCAACAGATTTCTTCTAATGGTTTGAGTGGAGTAGTTGCACAATCGAGTTGGTCTACTAAGTCTAGGCAATACTTGATGCTAAGAGCACATGTTGTAGACCTTGCAGGAAATTCCATCACCACCTCACCAGCCTCATACCAAATACTACCCAGCCTTGACCTGTACTGGAATACGAGTGAAACGAATTTGGATAGATTGATTGTTAAACCTGGAGAAAAGACTGGAAATGTAACAATATCCAGTCTTTTAGAAACAAGTGAAAGTTATGGCGGTAGTGTGACAATACAACTTGAATCAGCCCCTGCAGATAGGACTTCTTCGGTTTCTTGGACCGTTTTGGAAACTCGAAATTTGAACTCGGGCTCTCTTACGGATTCTACTGAATTACTAATTTGGAATTATACTGTTCCCGATTCAGGTCAATTTGACCTAAGGTTGGTAATCGATCCAAATAATGTAATTGATGAGTTTGATGAATCGAACAATAAGAACCACATGGTAGTAACTGGCGCCTCGATTAGTAGTATCATCGATGCCCCTTCATTTGCACCTTCAATAATTCTAATTCTGATTACATCATTTGCTATTTCCTTTATCAGTAATAGGCCAAGAGATTGAAAAGAGAAGGGTGGCAGGACGGTTTATGCGCCAAGCACTTCCTAGGGTACCTAAAGACAGAATCGCTGTCTTGATTGGTGCTAAAGGAGTCACAGCAAAATCTCTGAGAAATTCAGCTGGCTGTAAGGAATTGAATATCGATTCTGTCACAGGAGAAGTCGAAGTTTTATGGGGTGAAGCAGGCTCTTATGACCCTGTTAAAGCAATGAAATTACCAAATGTAATCAAAGCGATTGGGCGAGGAATGGCTCCTAAGGCTGCACTAAGATTATTTGAAGACCAGCACTTTTTTGAAATGGTAGATTTGAGAGATTTTGTTGGAAAGCGTTCTAATCAACAACGTAGAATTCGTTCAAGGATTATTGGCAGTCAGGGTAAAATTAGAAAGTTGATTGAAAATTTAACCAATACTGAAATTACAATCTATAAATCCACTGTGGTAATAATCGGTGAAGAAGAAGGTCTTTTTGCAGCTCAACAGGCGATAGAAATGCTTGCGGGTGGCTCAGAACATGGTTCTGTTCTAAACTATTTAGAAAAGGATAGAAGAAGAACAAAACTATCAAATCGTTCTCTTGATACAATTGAACTCAAGGACGACCCTGATACATATGTTGGTTTTGAACACCTAGTTCCAGGACTATCAGAAATTAGTGATAGACGTTCAAGAAGAATGAAAGCCTCACAAGTTGACCCTTCAGATCAAGAAGCGGTTGAAGAAATGATGGAACTAAATGATGATGAAGAAATCAGTTGGGAAGAAGAGTAATCTCAATCAATAGAAACTTCTTCTACGTGACTTAAGTCCATGTTTAATACATCATACATCGCTTCTGCCAAATCAACATCCAGATTGTTTTTCTGACCCCACTCGACTAATCTAGTGACGTCTCTAACAAGGAAATCTTGTGCTTTAGGATGCGACTGAATAACCGCTTGTCCCACATCTATTACCACTGGCTTATCCTCATCATTCCATAGAATATTGAATGGAGAGAAATCGCCATGTACCAAGTTTGCTTTTTGCCATGAAACCGCTAAAAACTCGAGTAATTCATCATAGACTGGTTGTGGTTCTTCGACCTTAACTTCACGTAGTTTTGGGAAAGGAGAAGTTTCATCTCCTAAGTAATCCATTACCAAAACGTTCTTGTGCAATCCCAGTGGCTTAGGTACTCTAAGTCCCCATTTGGCTAAACGTGTAAGGTTTCTTTGCTCTTTACGAACCCAAATATCAACTAAATCTCGATGTCTACGTCTAAGTCCAGTAAATCTAGGGTCGCCTTCTATGTACTGCATAAGGTTCTTGAAAACCGCATTTGAGGTGTGGAAAATTTTCACTGCCACTGGATTTCCATCTATATCTGTGCCATGGAAAACGTGAGCCTCTTTTCCTCTCGCTACTGGAAAGTCTAGCGTATCAAGAACTCCATTTTTCATTAATTTATACAATGACATCAAAGTTAATCTATCAAAGACTTGGTCGAAAACTCTTCTATCTACCCACTCAAATGTACCTTTACCCATAGCACCTTGAATCTTATCCTCTATATTCCTAAACATTGTTTTGTATCGCTTTTCCTTCATCCATGAATACTTTCCAGAGTTATTCTCTAGAGTCTCTATGAATTTTCTTTCCTCGAAGCGAGAAAATTCTGCATCCTTTTGATGTTCTGAATTTTTGAATTTAGATTTTTTAAGACGTCGACGATTCTTGTTTATGGCAAGTTCATCCCAGTCGTCTTCTAAATCTTTCATTTGACCACCCATAAGGCCAATAAATCCTAACCAAATAGTGAATCGATATCGATGTCTTCATCGTCATCTTCATCGCTATCTTCTTCGGTTGCAGGATATTCTTCTACAGCCTCAAATTCTTCTTCTGGTTCATCAGGCTTATCTTCAGAAGCCTCTTCTTTAGAGTTTGAATCATCCTGTTCCTCATCTTCACTATCTCCAAATAAATCATCATCATCATCATCTGGAGTGTCTGCCTCTCCAAATAAATCATCATCTTCATCAGTATCAACAGTTCCGAATAGATCGTCGTGCTCATCATCATCATCATGAGAGACATTCATGCCAAATACATCGACATCATCTGGTAGAACTCCTTTACGCGAAAGGTACATTGCTTGAGTTTTGGTATATCTATGCTTGACATCTGCTTTGGAGTCTTGGAAATCCCAAGGCCAAACGATGATTAAATCACCTTCTCTAACCCATTGGCGCCTTCTCATCTTGCCAGGAATTCTAGCCAACCTCGTCTCTCCATCTTCACAAAGAATAGTTACTCTTCGACCACCAAGAATTTGTTCTGCTAAAGCGAACATTTCGTTTATTTTGCGGTTTGGCATTTTGACACGAATCTTTCCAGAAGAACCATCTTCTGGATTCTCTAGACGGGCTAGTTCTTCCACGTCTACTTTTTCTTCACGTCTACGACCCACAATGTCTCACTAATATAGGCTGATAGTCAACCCTTATTGAAGGCATCACCCGTTTAAGTGCGTTTTTATGCCCAATTATAATTGAAACTTTGTGCTGCTGTTTCACAGATTTCAAGTATCTTATCGCTTGCCACTCCCATGAATACTGTAGCAAGTAAACAGGCAAGTATTGCGAAGCGAACTTGCCATCCTGCTGGAAGCGGTCCGGTTTTACCTTCCTCGGGTTCTTCAAAGAACATTACAACTCCAATTCTTAGGTAGTAGTAAACTGAAATCGCTGAATTAATTACCATTGCTAATGCTAGCCACCAAACCCAATGAACATCAGATAATCCAAGTTCACTACCAGTTGCTAATGCTTCACTCATGTCACCAAGGGCAACTTTGACAATTCCCATTATCACTAGTAATTTCGACATAAATCCTGCTAAAGGTGGAACTCCTGCTAATGAAATCATGAAGATAAACATAGCAACTGCGAGGAATGGTTCTCTCTTGGCAAGTCCGCCAAGAGAAGATAGCCTCGAACCGCCACCTTCTGATTCAAGAACAGATAAGACGAGGAATGCCCCTAACTTGAATGCTACTAATACCATCAAGTGGAACATCAGTGCTGTCAATACAACTACTGCTGCTTCTCCAGGGTCTCCTGATAATGTTTCATCCCAATTCCATGCTCCAATAGCGGTAATCGCTGCAAGCATGTAACCTGCATGGGCTACTGAAGAATAAGCAAGCATTCTCTTAGGATTAGTACTACCAAGAGCAGCTAAGTTACCCCACGTCATTGTGATAACAGATAATAATCCTAGACATACAAGCCAAACTGTTCCATCCTCGCTTGACTCAGGTGCTGCAACTATCAACAGCATTCGTAAAAGACCAACAATACCCATTGCTTTGCTCGCTGTGGCAAGAACTCCTGCCACTGGGCTGCTTGCCCCTGAATAAGCATCAGGTGCTGCAAAGTGGAAAGGTGCTGCGCTAACTTTGAAACCAAAGCCAACCAAAACAAATCCAATACCAATCATTGGTAGTGCATCACTTCCAGATTGAGCAAATGTTGTTGCTAGTACATCTAATTGTAGAGAACCTGCCCACAAATACAACATTGACAATCCATACAAACCTACTCCTGAAGCTACAGAACCAACGATGAAATATTTCATTCCAGCCTCGGTTCCAGCCTTGGATTCCTTGAAGAATGCAACAAGAACATAGGTTGAGAAAGATGCCAACTCAAGTCCAATGAATAGTACAAATAAGTCTTGGGCTAAAGCGACGATAGACATTCCAAGAGCACAGGTGATCATCAAAATATAGAAATCACCCTGTCTTCTATTATTGTATAATTCATCAGTGGATAACTTCGCACCTATTCCTTTGACATCCAATCTGTTCATACTGGCAAATGCTGCTAGTGTCAAAGCACCGAAGAATATCAATTCAAAGACTCGACTAAAGGCATTTATCATCAGAATTTGAGTGCCTCCTTCACTAACAATAGCAGTTCTTTCCACTCCATCTTGGAAGGAGAGAATAGTCATGACAAAGGATGTACCAATGGTAATGACTGCAATCCAAGATGGTAATCTTGGGTCGCTAGTCAACTTGAATCTTTTACCGCCCAATAACCAAGGTATTCTCGTTTGAGTTCCTGGAATTCTGAACTTTCCGCCCCCGAGATTAGGAACTACAATTAGTAGTATCAAACCTGCAAATAGAATTAATTCAGGACAGAGTGCGGAGATAAAACCATCACCAAATGGTTCAACTGTTTTCAATGTAGACATATCAAGCGCCTCCCTTTCCAACAAATAATATCAAACCGTTGAATATTTGTTTGGTCCAATCATCCATCATGTCTAACGCAATCCATGGCATTACGCCGAATAAGATTGTAAAGAATGCTAAAATCAACATTGCGAATTTTTCTGGATTGGAAATATCTGGGATTACTTTACCTACCATATTGGCTGGTGGCTGAGTATCATCCCCACCTTCGAAAATTGTTCTCTGCATCGACCATAGATAGTATGCCGCGGTAAGAGCGAGAACCAGTGCTGGTCCAACCATCCACCAAATACTCCATCCATCGAGTGAAATCATATGCCACAAAGCGATAAGCATCATAATTTCAGCAACGAAACCAGCAAGTAGTGGGAGACCCAAAGAAGCCATCCAAGCAAACATCATCGATGTTGCAAGCCATGGTGAATGTTTTGCCATTCCACGCATAGCACCAATTTCCATACTGTGATAGTGATGTTTGAAAGCACCACATACTGCGAACAGCATTGGACTGATTATACCGTGTGCAAACATCATGAATAGTGCTGCTGCCCAACCCATAGGTTGCATTGTGGCAATACCGATGAGTATTACTCCCATGTGGGACACCGATGAATAGGCAACCATCTTCTTCAAGTTAGTTTGACCCAAACAAACAATTGCACCCCATACCAGGGATACCATTCCAATAATCATCAATGCTAGTTGGAAATGGTATAGAGCATGTGGGAATAGGCTTAGAGGTAATCTAAACATTCCATATGCACCCATTTTCAGCATTACACCTGCTAATAGCATTGAGCCACCAGTTGGTGCTTGAACGTGAGCATCAGGCAGCCAAGTGTGGAAAGGTACTGCTGGTAGTTTTACCAAGAAACCAATCATCAACATTACGAATAATATGTTCTGCATTGTCTTGCCTAAGAACCAGTTATCGCCTACATTTGCAGTTCTTGCAGAATCAATCAATTCCGGAATAGAGAAACTGCGACCAGTCATTGAACCTGCAGATGCAAGTGAGTTTGGTTGTTGTAGGAAGTATAGAGTCACTAGACCTAGAAGCATTATCACAGATGCTGTGAATGTATAGATGAAGAATTTTTGAGCAGCATACTTTCTGTCTGCTCCGCCCCACTTTAGAATCAAGAAGAACATTGGAATTAATGTAAGTTCCCAGAACACATAGAACATAAACAAGTCCAGAGATACAAAGACGCCAATCAAAGCCCCACCCATCATCAATAGTAGAGGGAAATAGGTGGCACCATACTTTTCATTCCAAGTTGCAATTATTGTCACAGGTAGTAAGAAAGTTGTCAGCCAAACCATTGGGAAAGATAGAGCATCTAATCCAACCGTCCAATTTATTCCAAGTGAATCGATCCAAGCATAACTTACGAAGTACTCGTAATCATTGAATTCAATGTCCATCCAAGAAACATTTCCAAAATACTTGAAGAACATTCCAGTTGTCAAAACAAGTAGTAGTAGTGAGAAAACCAAACAAGCCATTCTAATTGGCTTAACCAATCCTTCACGAACTCTTGGTGAAGCATTGGAAACAAAGGCTAGTAAAATCATACTGCTAATTAGTGGGAAAGCCACCAATGGAATCGAAATCCAATCATTCAATCATGCCACCCCCCACAATAAGAAGAAAATCGCTAATGTTCCAACTGATATCATCAAGATGTAATCTCTTGCAGAACCTGTGGTCAAAGAGCGAACTACGCTTGATAGAGACTGAGAACCTCTCTCGATATTCTTGATGGTTCCGTCAATTACCAAACTATCGGCTTCTGCTGACTTATTGGAAAAGGCTGCTACAATCTTGAGCATGGCCATATCATAGTAGTAATCAATGTACAACCTTTGCTCGAGAGCCCTGGTAAGGCTAGATTGAGCAATCGCACTATTATTGAAGTTGAAACGAGCATAAACCCAAGCATTCAATTTGATGACTGGCTTCATCCAAGGCTTGGTCTGTTCGCCTTCTGCTAAATTACCACCATAAAGTGACATTGCTAATCCTGGACCTAATACTGCTCCAATAGCTATAGCCAAATATGTCAAGATGAAGAAGAATGGGTCGCCATTGGCAAATGCATGGTCCAATTCATAGGCAATTCCTTTGAACAGATTTCCATGGTGCATTGGCCCTTCGCCCTGTTCAGAAACCCAGTGTGTGAAGCCCATTCCTGCAAGTATAATTGCTGACAGAGTTACGAAAGTTAGAGTGAAAAGTGGTATCTTTATCCATGTATTTGTTGGACCTACATGGGCTGCAACCTCATTATTTGGCTTACCAGCAAATGTCTTTAGCCACATTCTGGACATATAGAAGCCGGTCATTCCAGCGCCAATTAATACGCACATTGCTGGAAGTAGGAATCTTGGGTCATCTTGAGCGACTCTCCAAGCATTAGCAATGATTCCCTCTTTAGACCAAAATCCTCCGATGAATGGTAGACCCATAATCGAGGCTGAACCAACTAACATTGCTGTTGCTGTAAGTGGCATCTTTGATGCAAGGCCGCCCATGTTATCCATAGACTGTGCATCAAAGTCATCCTCATGATGGTCGTCATGATGTTCATCCTCATGGTCGTCATGGTGATGTAAGTGATGATGAGCATGATGGACTTCGTGAATTACTGAACCGCTCGCCATAAACAGCATTCCCTTTGCCATCGCGTGATTGAACAGATGGAATAATGCCGCTCCAAATGCTACAACAACGATGTAATGGGAATCGCTATCATTATGCCAATCCAAGGTATTAGCAAGATACATTGCACAACCCAGTCCTGTGAAAATATACGCTAATTGACTCATTGTAGAATATGCTAAAACCTTCTTCAAATCATTTTGAACAAAGGCAATTGCTGCTGCCATAACCGCAGTAATACCACCGATTAAGGCGATGATGAATGCTAAGTCTACAAGGTCTCCACTAAGTGCTTCGGCTCCAAAGAATGGGAACATTCTAGCAACTAAGTAAAGTCCAGCGTTAACCATGGTTGCCGCGTGAATAAGTGCAGATACTGGTGTTGGCCCTTCCATAGCATCTGGTAACCAAACGTGTAATGGGAATTGTGCAGATTTACCAACTGCTCCGATAAACATCATTCCAAGTGCCCATTGTAGAGTACTAGATGAAACTCCTGCCATGAATTCTTTATCCTCAAGAGCACCGAAAATAACATCGTAGTCAAGCGAACCAAAGATATCCCACATCATCACCAATCCTATAACAAGGAAAACATCACCAATACGAGTGGTTAGGAAAGCTTTCTTTGCGGCATAAGCAGCACTTGGGCGTTCATAGTAAAATCCGATTAGAAGATAGGAACAAAGACCCATAATTTCCCAGAAGATAAATAGCCAGAGGAATGAATCTGCAAGAACCATACCTAGCATTCCTGAACAGAATAGAACGAACTCTGCATAGAAACGGTGATTTCTATTATCATTAATCGGGTCTGTATTCATGTAACCAATACTGAATATATTGATTAGAAGACAAAGGAATGAGGCAACAAATAGTAGCATCACAGTAACGTGGTCGATATATATTCCAAAACCAAGACTTACAGGTTCAAGTACGCCTCCATCCCAAACTGTAGTATTAACCCAAAGAAGATTGACTGAATCTTTTATTCCAGCAAAACCACCAATGTGGTCTTTGATCAATAGAAGAGATATAATCAAACTCGCAGCCATTACTGGTAAAGCAATTAGCCCCCCTTCTTTCAAACTATTCTTCCAAAATGGGTTCTTATTGAATACGCGTCCCAGGAATAAAATCACTGGGAATGCTAACATTGGTAAAAGAATGATTAGTGGTGCATATTGAACCATATCGCTGTCGAGAATAACATCTGAACTACTTGCCATCATATCACCTCAGTTCCTCAAGACGTCTACATCGTCCAATGATATCGATTCATGCTTACCATACATAGCAAGGAAAATCGCTAGTCCAATTGCGACTTCGCTTGCCGCGATTGCAATTGCAAAAATAGTGTAAATCCATCCGGTGGCATCTCCATGATGAACTGCAGCGGCTGCAAATTGCATATTTGCCGCATTCAGCATCAACTCAATACACATCAATACGATGATGGCATTCTTACGAGTAAAAGCCCCACCAAGTCCAATAACGAACAGGAGAGCAGAAAGTGCAGAAACCCATGCTGGATCAATCATTCTTCTTCACCTCCAAATTCCCAAAGAAGGTTTTCTCTTCTTTCATCACGAACAAGATATGCCGCTCCAATCATTGCAACAGACATTAAAATTCCAAGAACCAGTAAAGGTAATGCCCATTCATTAAGCATAATATCTGCTAGAGCATTAGTTGTCGGTTCATTGTCGCTTGAATTATCCCAGACTTCGTCTGCACTAAGTACAGAAACAAGAATCATGCCAAGTCCAAGAAGTCCAATTCTAGTTACTAAAGACAGGAATTTCATTCAAAATCCTCCTCAAGTATTTGTCTTCGAGTAAGCATAATACCGAATAGTACAACCAATCCAACACTTGCTAGATAAACAAGAATTTGAATCGCTGCTAAAAACTCAGCGCCTAAAAGAATGAAAATTCCAGAAACTGCCATAAAACAAAAAATCAGTGAAAGCATGGAGTGAGCAACTCTTTGAGCGAGAATTAATCCTAATGCCCCACCAATAGTGATAGTTGCAAAAAGAAAGAAAACACCCGCCTCAACAATTGCTCCTACATCCATTTCAAGCACTCTCCTTAGCAGCCCTAGCCGCCTTCTTCGCTCTCTTGTCGCGCTCTTTGTTAGCACGCTTAGCTAATTCAGAGTCGACTGCTTCTTGGTGGACAGAAGGTAAGACTCTAGTTCTACTAGCATCAAACCAAAGGTCTTGTCGAGAAAATCCGGACATACCATCATATTCATTGGTCATGAAGAATGAAGTAAA
>CEOP01031954.1_pt1 | contig 14317 bp, 16 predicted proteins | sample 361301 | NCBI WGS metagenome assembly CEOP01 (sample SAMEA2619548, study PRJEB7988) | marine metagenome | biome: marine biome (ENVO:00000447); feature: deep chlorophyll maximum layer (ENVO:xxxxxxxx); material: "saline water (ENVO:00002010), including plankton (ENVO:xxxxxxxx)" | depth 55 m
AAAGTAGCTTTTTTATGTGAGAGGAGTGCAAAGTTTTCTTGTTCACTTCGAGAAATATTCCACCTATTGGCTACATTCTCAGCCGTTTCAACCATCCCCATATATGCATCAGGAAATTCTAATTGCAATAAAGGACTAGGACTCCAGTTAAACCCCCTCCTTTTGACTCTACTCATTGATTCTACACCTCCACAGAGAAAACATTCTCCCCAACCAACTTCAATATTAGCTGAGGCAGAAAGAACAGCTTGCATCGAAGATCCACATAGTCTGTTTATTGTTACGCCAGGAACTTTGTTTGGCATACCCCCAAGATAAGAAATAATCCGTCCTATATTATACCCTTGTTCTCCTTCTGGATATGCACAACCAAGAAGAATATCATCAATTAAATCTGGTGATATATTATTTCTATTTATGATTTCTTTAGCAAGTTGTCCTGCCATTTCATCGGGTCTTACATTAGATAACTTTCCTTTATGAGCTCTATGAAATGGTGACCTGATCCAGTCAACGATTACGGCCTTCATAGTAAGCCGAGCGGTGGCTTGTGAATAATAATTACCAGTTCAAGTCAACAAAGAAGTGAATTTACCGAAGGTTCTTGAAAGAAAGTCATTTGGCCTATAATAATATGATTAGAGAATGTCAAAACCATGGATATTATGCTGATGATCATTTATGCCCAGCATGTAATGCAGAAGGGAAATTTATCATGAGAACTGGAGAAAGGAATAGTATGGCTAGAAGATTAGCGTTGATTTTACGACACGCTCCAGAGAAGTTTGAATTAGAAATGGATATTAATGGATGGATTGATATTAAAGATATAATAAGACAATTCAAGAAGGGGAATGAAAAAAGATATCATTGGCTCAGACCTCATCATTTTAATGCCATAGCTGAGACAGATCCAAAGGGAAGATACGAGGTAAGAGGGATTATGATTCGAGCTACATATGGACATACATTGGAAATTGAATTAGATCTTCCTACAGATAATATTCCAGATGCATTATATTTCCCCTGCGATCCTGAACAATCAGATAATCTATTAGAAATCGGACTTAGTCCAGGCAGTAGAGCACATGTACATCTATCTGCATCAATAAGATCTGCAGCAGAAGCTGGTAAAGTACACTTCTCATTACCAACAATTCTTGAAGTAGATACTGCTAGAATGGTAGCCTCGGGGGAAATTATATGGCATGCAGGAGTTACAGTTTACTTAACAGAAAAGGTAGAAGGCGAATATCTATCTAAAATTGACAAAGAACACCCTCAATATGTGTTAGCTAGAGCAAAATGGATTGATGAGGAAGAGTAATTAATACTCTCCACACAGTAAACAAAACTTTAATTCGGCATCAATCTCTCCGTTACATTTGGAACATAATAGTGAGTTATTTTGTTTAATAGTAACTTCCTGCCTATTTGTATTTCTAACCGGATTTTCTCTTTGAACGAATGGAGATTCTATAACATTATCAATAGTTTCTAATAATTCTCGAAAAAATATAGTCTCAGATAATGCTGCATCTAATCTTAAGATCCTTCTTTGTTTCTCTTTAGGATCGTCTATATTTTCTGCTTCAGATAATTGAGATTGGAGCCATCTTTGGAATTTTACGATGTCGCTAGATTCACTCATATTAAAGCCAAGCAATCATTAGACATTAACTTGTCCAATAATATTTTTCACTGTAAGTATTGAATACCTATGCCCCTTCGATAATATATGAATAGTAAAGGTAGGATAGTGATAAAACTTGGCGGAGGTTTGATTACTAACAAAAATTTATCTAAAACTATAAATAAAGAAGCGATAAAAAATGTATGTAATACAATAAAACAATTAAATGATGAAGGTTATGTTTTGATTATTGTTCATGGTGCAGGATCTTATGGGCATATTTTATCAAAAAAAATGGACATTGCAAATGGAATTAATAACGAAATCCAAGAACAGCAAATTAACGCTGTACAGCAAATAAGAAGTAACATGATTGAATTAAATAATGAAGTTATTAAATCACTTAAAAAAATAGGATTAGTGGCTATTGGACACCCTCCCTCTAAATGGGCTAAGGGCATAGGCAAAGATTTTACAGGTAATTTAGATATATTTGAAACAATCAATAATGATAAAATTCCTATTTGTTTCGGTGATGTTGTAGATAGAGATGATAGCAATAAATTTGGAATACTATCAGGAGACGATTTGATGTATCGTATTTCTATGGAAATCCCAAATGTTAATTTTACAATATTTTTACTTGGAGACGTAGATGGAGTATTAACAAATCCACCTAATAATCTTAATGCTAAATTAATAAAAAATTATTCAAAAAATGATATTACAAATACTTCTCATAGCTCGGATATAGATGTCACCGGAGGTATAGATTTGAAATTATTAAGAGCTGTTGAAATTTCTAAAAAAATTGAAAATGTTTGGTTCTTAAATGGAAATAGGTCAGAGAGAATTATGCAACTAATACATACAGGTACAACAATAGGAACCAAAATTTTACCATAATAACAAATTTAATTATAGGCGAGCAGTCGCTGCGGTATTTGAGAATTATGTCAGATGCCAGTAAAAAACTAGGTAAACTCGACCCTCAGCAATCAACGATGATGGAAGAAATGTGCTTACTAGTTGATAAAGGAGATAATGTAATAGGTACGAAAAGTAAACTAGATTGCCATTTCCGTGATGGTGATAGGCATCGTGCATTCAGTGTAGTAATCATGAATAATGATGGAGAAATGTTAGTACAGCAACGGTCTAAAGAAAAAATTACCTTTCCTGGTGTATGGGCAAATGCATGTTGTAGCCATCCATTAAATATAGATGATGAAATAAATGGTTTAGAAGGTGTAATTAATGCAGCAAGAAGAAAATTAGAACATGAATTAGGAATACCTAATTCTATAACTAAGAACTGGATATTTAATTCATTGGGGAGTTTCGAATATAATTGTAGATGGGATAGTGATTGGATTGAGAGAGAAATAGACCATGTATTATTTGTACAAGCTGATGTTAAATTAAATATTAATAAAAATGAAATAGAGGAAATTAAATGGTTAGATCATCAAGATCTTGGTAAAATGATGAATAGAGAAGGTGATTGGTCAGGAGAATATATAGCGCCTTGGTTCAAGATGATATGGAAATATTTCTTAAAAGAAAATTATCCTAATAGTGAACTTATAATTAAATCTAGAAGGGATGAGATTGTAGATTGTGGACAGTTATATCTTGATAAAGAAAAACCAGGAAGTGGACTGATGGATGCGTTAACGGAACACAAAAGTAAGGTTGAAGAGGAGATAATGTTCAGTCTTAGTAAAATGGAACAAAAACGATTACATGGTGCTATGACGCACCTTTTTTCGGGTGGAGGAAAGAGATTAAGGGCGATTCTACCAAGGCTGGTTGGGGAAGCAATTGGAGATGCTAATGATGGTCATTATACTTTGGGAGCATGTATAGAAATAATACATAACTTCACACTCGTTCATGATGATATCATAGATCAAGATCCTATAAGAAGAGGGTTAGATGCTGTCCATGTTGCTTATGATGATGCTACGGCCATAAATGCCGGAGATGCTATGCTAGCTGTTGGATTTGAAATTCTTGCAGAATCTTCTGAAATATCTGGAGATAATCTAAGATATTTAGTAAGGGCAATTGGTGAAATGGTCAGAAGAGTAGCTGAAGGACAACAAGAAGATATTGAATTTGAAAATAGAGATCTAGTCTCAGAAGAAGAATATATTGCCATGATAGCAGGAAAAACAAGTGCTATGTTTGAAACATGTGCAAGAACTGGAGCTATATTATCTGGGGCATCCCATGATATTGTTTCTAATATGGCTAAATGGGGCTTGAATCTAGGGCTATGTTTTCAATTGATGGATGATCTTATAGATATAACAGGAGATACAAAGACGTTAGGAAAACCAGCAGGTTCGGATATAATTCAAGGCAAGAGGACACTAATAGCAATTCATGCCATGGATAGTAAAAAGAACCTTGCGAATTTTCAAAGAGTATTTGGCAAAGGCCCATGTCAAGATCATGAATTAGAAGCGGCCATAAATGATCTTGAATTGTCAGGTTCTATAGAATATGCAAGAAAGAGGGCAATGTACCATCATTCTATTGCTCATCAATGTCTAAATTATTTAGAAAACAATCCTCAAGTGGACGTTTTAAGAGAATTGACTGACTTCCAACTGATAAGGATTAGTTGAATTCATCAATCCATATATTGTGCTTCACTGGGAAGTTCTGTTTTCAATCCCTTTCGTTCCCTAATTTCTCCGACTACTTTATTGAATAACTCTCTAGGTAGATGTACATAGCCAGCATTTTCAGTATTCCATACTGCTCGACCTTGGCTAGCCGCTCGTACACTATTTGAAAATCCAAAAGATTCAGCGACTGGCATTTTACCAATTACACTAGCAGTTCCTCCTTCAACTGGCATATCCTCGATTATTCCTCTTCTTTTATTTAGTTCGCTAGTTACTCCACCTATCACATCGTTTGGAGCATCTATTCGAATATTTTGCATTGGCTCATATATAACCGACCTAGCTCTTATTAAGGCGCCTTTCATAGAATTTCTGACGGCAGGTATAGTCTGAGCAGGTCCTCTATGGATTGCATCTTCATGCAACTTTGCATCAACCAATCTTACCATTACTCCCATCAATGGTTCTTCTGCTACAGGTCCTTTTTTACAACAATCCATAAAACCCTCAATAATCAGTTCTCTAGTCTCATGGAGATTTTGAATTCCTTTGGTATCATTAACTAATACATTAGTTCCATGTATAGCGTATATTTTCCTCATTAAATCTTTATCCATACCAAACTCAGAAAATTTGTTTCCAACTTCTTTAGCATCTTTAGTTCTAATAGCTCCTTCTTTCCCAAAATCACCATCTCTCAAACCTTGTATAACATTCTCTGGAAGTGGTTCAACCTCGATATAAAATCTATTATGTCTATTAGGTGACTTTCCTTCAAAGGGACGAGATTTATTATCACCTTCAATTGATTCTCTGTATACAACAATAGGTTCACTTACTTTTACTTTAATTCCTTGTTCCTCTTCAATTCTGTATGTTGTTATTTCTAAATGAAGTTCACCCATTCCTGCTAAAAGTGCTTCACCAGTTTCGGCATTTGTAGAAACTTGGAGCGATGCATCTGCTTTTGCAAGGCTTCTTAATGCATCAATAAATTTAGGTAAATCTTTCATAGATTTTGGTTCAACGGCCACTGTTACAACAGGTTCAGAATAATGGCGTATTGGCTCAAAACCAGTATCATCCTTATTGCGTGTTATGGTAACTCCAGCAGCTGCACTTTTGATTCCAGTTAATGCAGCTATGTTTCCTGCTGATACTTCGGATACAGCAATCCTATCTCCTCCGACCATCATACTTACTTGTTGAACTCTTTCAGCTTTAGCAGCACCAAGTGCCCACACAGATTCACCATGCTTAATTGAACCGGAATATACCCTTCCTACGGCGACTTCTCCAGCATGAGGGTCCATCCAAATTTTAACTATCATTAAGGAAAGTGGACCTGAAGAGTCACATTTTATCATTGATTTAGCAAAATCTGATTCAAGATCACCTTGCCAAATATTTGGTATTCTGTATTCCTGAGCCACCAAAGGGGAGGGTAATTTATCTACGGCCATATCCAGTAATACTTTATGCACTGGAGCTAATTTAGCAAGTTCTTTTTGTTTATCATTTTTACAATATTCAAAAATTTGAGTGAAATTAATTCCGCTTTTTCCCATATAAGGTATAGACATTCCCCAGTTGTAATATGCTGACCCAAATGCAACTGTTCCCTTTGATACATCAACTTGCCATATTTTGCGTAATTCTGGCGGAGCAAAAGTTTCTATGAGTTTATTCACTTTGATAATTATTTTCTGAAATCTTTCCATCATTTCTTGGGCATCTATCTGTAATTCGTTAATCAATCGATCAACCTTATTTATGAACAAAACTGGCCTTACTTTTTCTTTCAGTGCTTGCCTTACGACGGTTTCAGTTTGGGGCATAGTACCTTCAACAGCGCATGCTAATATGATGCATCCATCTACTGCTCTCATAGCACGAGTGACATCGCCACCGAAATCTACGTGACCAGGAGTATCTATTAGATTAATCAGATAATCAGAACCATCTACATCATGCACCATAGAGGCACTAGCTGCATTGATAGTTATTCCACGAGCACTTTCTTGATCATCGAAATCAAGAACTCTAGATTTTCCTGCTAAATCTTCAGACATCATACCTGCACCCGCTATAAGATTGTCCGACAATGTAGTCTTGCCATGATCTATGTGGGCAGCAATTGCCAAGTTTCGGATATTCTCTCTTGTATGCATAACTTCTACTGCACGTTCAATATTATCTTCTTTACGACCCATATAATGACCTCAATTGAATCGGCGACCTGACTATGGTTGATAAAGACGATTGTGCATAACAATAAATCTAGCAAAGATGAGTACGTAGAATAAGGTAGCGAGATTATCTTGCAGAAGATGCTATTCTTTCTACTTCGTCCCTTTTACCTACCGAGTATGAACTTACATCGCCTTGAGCGGCTTTTGTGATTTCGGAAATTATACCTTCTGTTAATGATTTTTTACTTTTAGCGGTTGCAGAAGCACAGCCTACTGAAAGATTTCTTAGAGCTATATCAATCCGGCGCATAGGAGATGAATCTACAGCTTTAGGTTGGCTTACTGCTCCCATTTTTATTCTTGTTATTTCTTCACAAGGTGCGGCTTCCTTAATAGCATCAATAAAGTTCTGTAACGGGTTTGTTCCAGTTCTTTCGTTAATTGTATCAAGAGCTCTCTCGAATGCCTTGGCACAATGTTGTTTCTTACCCGAGAATTTACCAGAACGCATTAAGTTGTTAATAAATCTCTCAATTATAGAAAGATTAGCTTTACCAAAGTACTCATTTGCGTGTCTACCACCTGAGTGAGGAGTTCCTATGGTTTGTAAATTGATATAAGGTGCAAGACCAGGGTCTTCACAGACAACATCAGTGGCATCCCATTTTCCAAAAACCATAGTTCCAATACCTGCAATAGGTTCTTGAGTTTCATTTTCTTCTAATTCAGTCATAAATAATACCTACCTTACTGGTTTTTCTTTACGGCCTCTGACCATTTCATCAAGAGATACCCCATTAACTTTGATTACTTTGAATCTAACACCAGGTAAATCTCCATAGGATCTCCCTTTACTTCCTCCGATCCCTTCTACAAGAACTTCATCATGTTCATCAATAAATGAAATTGCTCCATCTCCGGGAGCGAATGCGGTTAATTTATTTCCAGTTCTAATAAGACTTATTTTTACAGCTTTCCTTATTGCTGAGTTAGGTTGTTTTGCTTCAAAACCTACTTTTTCTATTACGATTCCTTTGGCTTGAGTGCTACCTTTAAGAGGGTCATGTTTTAAAATTCCTCCTGAACGTCTTTTGAATTGCCGATTTCTAAATTGACGTTCTTTCCATCTATATTTTTTACGATCACTCTTCATTTTCGAACCAGAAAATAATCCACGACCCAACTATATACCTCTAAATGATGTCTCGGCGACCCACCTTTGGTATAAGAAATGAGAGGCTGAAGACAATTGATATCGGCATAAATTGTCATTGTTATTGCTAACATTCAAACAGATTGAGCAGTTGGTCATTAATATGTCATTCCGAGACCTGCTTCATGATGTTGAAAATGTAGAAGTGAGAACTAGTGTAATTCATGAGATGTTAAATTACTCAGTAAAAAATGAAAACAAGCCTCTATTATTCACAAATATAGTAGAAGCGGAGGGCCATAAAGCAGCTATGAACGTACTTACAAGAGAAAGAATATGCAAAACCTTTGATATCAGTCCTGGGAAATTGATAGATATTATGGCATGGGCTATGAAAAATCCATCTGAACCTACAATAGTTAAAGAATCTGAATCTCCAGTAATGGAGAATACTCAGAAAGAAGTTAATTTGGATATAATTCCTATACCTTGGCATTATCCCGAGGATAAAGGTAGATACCAATCAGCCTCTGTGATTATAGCTGAATATGGCGGAATTAGGAATATGTCTTTCCACAGACAGTTTTTAAGAGATAAAAACCATACAGTATCAAGATTCGTTCCGAGACATCTTCGCACAATGATGGAAGGTGCTCAAGAAAAAGGTGACCAGGTTTCAATTGCTGTTGTTAATGCACCTGATCCGGTAGTCCTTTTGGCGGCTGCAATGTCATTCAATGAACCATTAGATGAATTGAAAGTTGCTTCATCACTACATTTGAAACTTCACGGTGAACCACTAAAATTAGTAAGATTATCAAATGGCATTGAAGTTCCAGCAGATGCAGAGTATGCAATGGAAGCAAGAATTACCTTAGATACTGATGAGGAAGGGCCATATGTGGACATTACAGGTACTGTAGATGGTATACGTAAAGAACCAGTAATAGAGTATGATTTTGTCCACCACAGAAATAATCCAATATTTCATGCTTTAATACAAGCAGAAGTTGAACATAGAACACTAATGGGAATGCCAAGAGCGCCAACAATAAAAGCTGCTGTTTCAGAAGTGGTTCCTTGCACTGATGTTTATTTGACTGATGGGGGATGTGGTTGGTTATCTTCGGTTATCCAAATTGAACCACAAAAAAAAGGGGACGGTGTAAAAGCAATACATGCTGCATTAAATGGACATAAGTCTATGAAGCAAGTTATTGTTGTTGATACGGACATAGATATCGCTAATCCTTCTAGAGTAGAGTGGGCATTGATGACTCGATGGCAACCTGATAAAAATACTGTAATCCTTTCAAATCAAAAAGGTTCTAGTTTAGATCCTAGTAGGTCAGAAGAAGGTTTCACCAGTAAAATAGGTATGGATGCAACTCTTGAACCAGGTACTAATAAAGCTGAGTATGAATCAGTATTGTGAGGTCAAAATGACGGATGAACCTGATATCGGTATTAAATTGCAACACCCAAGACGAAGTCTTGGCAACAGACATAGATCTCAAGCTGAGAAATTTTTGAAATTGAAAGTGGACAAAAAAAATATTATGTGGGCAGAACAAAATGCAAAACAATCTATACTATATGACTTTACTAATCCAGATAATTGGCGGTTATTGATCAAGATAAAAATTATGAGTATGGATAGTATTGGTATAAAGCTAATCTTAGAAGATTTGTTTATTATTTTAGGTAGAGATAAAAAATTACTAGAACAGTTAAATAAAATTAATTTAATTCAATCTGGGGAAAAATTACTCGAAGCTGCATTTAATTTAGATCCTTTAGATCCAGAAGAATGGTGGAATAAGTTAGGGGAAAATGATAATGAAATTGAAAAATTTAGTAACAGATTAAAATCGTTGGATACTAGAGATCCAAGATCTAATATTTTATTCTCAAGACGGCTTGAAAAATTAAAAACCATCGGATATGAAGATCTTTTTTTAGAATTAAGTAAATATCTCCTAGCACAAAATCCATCAAATTTTGAAGTATGGATAGAATTGGGAAAATTACATGAAAGGAGAGGCGAATATGATCAAGCATGGTTTAGTTATGATCAAGCACAGACACATTTTCCGAAATCCCGTTCGAGGGATTTATTTAAAAAACGCATGGAAAATAAATTAGATGGACATGATATTATACCGTGGAAAGTACCTAATATAGATATGAGAATACAATTTTTAAGAAAGATGGAAAATCTTTCAAATTCAATAGTAACTAAAGATGTTGAAGATGGGCCAAAAGTAATAGGAATAACAGAAAAAATAGATGATATGGTTAATAAAAATAGAATATCTGAAGCATTTTTTATTGTAAGAAGAATGGCGGCTGAGGGTGATCAAGAAGCTAAATTATTAGTCGATAAATTATTAGGGTTGATGAAAAATGAATAAAGAATTTGTGGTAATTTGGGCAACTACTAAAGTTAGTAAAAATGATTGTTGGTTAATGGTGCTTAACAGAGAAAGAGGGTGGGAATTACCTGGAGGTAAAATAGAAAAAAGTGAAAAAATAGATGAGGCTGGATTAAGAGAATTATATGAAGAAACTGGGCTATTAGGAGTAGCAAAAGCGTATGATGATTTGATAATAGAAGATGGTTATGTTTTATGGATAGAGGTAGACATTGAGCCTGGGCATTTATCATGGGAATCAAAAGATGCATCTATAGAGGAAGTTGGTTGGTGTGTTGATTTTCCAGAGAGACTTAGTTGGAGTGTAGAAGAGATAAACAAAGTCAGAAATCATGATTGGAGTGCCTCTAAAAGATTTAAATCTTGAATTTCATCTTTTCTATCAATAAGTATTTTCTTCCATTTACTAATTCCCAATATATCCGAAGCATCTACAATCAATCCAATATCATTTCTTTCTTCACCTGATAAATTTTGAAATAGTATATCTATAATATCTTCAACAACTGTTTTTATATCATCAGGATTAGATGGTATAGTAGAAACTCCTGGCGTCTCTCTTGGTTTTGCATGTTTAATATGATAATTCATATCGGGAGTATTTTTTTCAACAATATCTAAGGCCATATCTAGCCATTCTAGGCTACTAACTAAAAATTCTGGAGTCATATTTGACTTGGAAAATCCTAGACGTGCTATCCATGCATGTCTCATGGCGGGTTCGTAGTCGCCCAAACTTGCCAAAATCCTAGAGGACTCAAGACGAGAAAGTGCAATTATTTCATCAGAAAAATTAGATTGTGGCGATATTTCTGAATGTGTAGCTAGCGCCATCATGAATTCATTTTTGTTTAGATGCCATGAAGCTAAATTTAGTAATGCAATACCATGTAATGAGGAATGTTGAGATGTAGCATTAAGTCTATCAACACACCATCTTAATTCATTTCCTATTTCCTTATCCTCGGTTGCACCAATTAGTGCTCTTTCCATTCTTATCCTTGCTTCATATAGATGATCTCGTTCCTCCATACTTCGAGAACGCTCTAAAATATCATTGGAGATCGAGATTGCAGAGTCTATATTTCCTTCCTTTAGAAGTTCTTGAAATATAATAAAATCTGCAATTAAAGGTGAAATATTATTATTAATATCAGTCATATCAATCACTTGGATTCGAGTATGGCAACAAGTTCTTCGTAATTATTTCTTAGGGATTGTTCCTTTTCAATGAGTATTTTTAGATGATTATCTATATTGATTTTAGATTCTGTTAATTCTCTAAGCAATATTTCCCTATCATTTACTTCAAGTAGTAAATTACCAACTGATCTATAAACAGGTCTATCTGGACTTTGTGATTCTAATGAATCCATAGTGAGGGAATGTTCAGAACTTTGGGATGATAAGGTTTGAATTTGACCTCTTAGTATTTGTAATTCTTGGATAATTTTTTGTAATTCTTCAGTAGTTTGTTCTTTAGTCATCTTTACACCTCTTCTACAGCCTCAAGTACCTGTTCTGATGCTATAAGTCCTCTCATTATAGTATTCCATCTAGCACGTAAATCGACAAAGCTATCAGCATTTTCATTTATGGTCAAAATACTATTTTTAAATGTAAATCTTGCTTCAGTTGTCAAACTAGCAGACATAGAATTGGCATGTGAAGATTTTATGCTCAGACTTAATGATAAAGTCTCATTCTTCTGAATCTTCATCTAACGCTCTCTCTGAAAGTTCTTTTTCATAATCCAATGCTGCTTGTTGGGCAATTATAGTCATATCAGTTGCAGTCGCTCCTTCAGTAGACCTCCTTATTATTCTGGAATTAGCATCTGTTGCTCTAGTATAAGGTTCCCAGACACCACCGGTAAATTTATGAGAACATTTCTTACATTGCCATATTCCAGAAACTTTTCTCGTTACTTGGGGGTATTGGCAAACTGGACACATGTATTTCTTTGATCGTTTTGCTATAGCTGCTCCAGCTCTACGTCGTACACTTACTCCATATCGAGCACCGTATTTTGCAGTAGCACCAGCCTTTTGTGTTCTTTTTGCCATTTAATCACCCAATACTGTATTAACTAATTTTCGAAGTTCCGAAGATTGAATTTTTGCCCTCTCCATTATTTCAGCAAATTCGTCGGCCGAGAATATCCCCTTTAGACCCTTCTGAAGTGAGTGGACATGATATTCCTCTCCAAGAGTAATATGAATTCTTTCATCACCGCCTAACTCTTCTTGAGAGTTAGCATCATAAACAAACCTATTACCAACTTTATGATATGAACACATTATTGGTATTTTAGATACATTTAGAGGATAATCCTCACCTACTTCAAATTTTTCACAAGGAACAATGGCCGTTTTTAAAGCCGCAATAGCCGCTAATGCAAATGCATCAAATAAATTACCATCATCAGATATTGCAAATAAGTCTAATATTACTTGCCATGCTTTTTCTCCTGGAATAATGCACAAACTGTTTACATCTATGCAACCAGATTCTCTGATGCCTCTATCAACTACTCTTCCAAGTTCAATTGATTCAGCACTAGGTGGCCCGGGTTCCCAATTTCTACCTGCCACTGGTCTAACTTCTGCACCACACATTAAACCCCCTTCATTAGGTCTATCAGGATATGGAGTCATTAATTGAAACTTAACACCTGCGTATACAATAGTATCTCCCATTGTAACTTTGGCAGATCCTTCTGCCCGTTCCAATACATCTACTTCAAGCTGTAATGGCCTACCTTCCCATTGTTCTCTACCATCAATCCTCTGATCATTTAATGCTAATTCATGAAGATGATTTCTTAGCAATTTAGATACCATAGGAATAGCCATTAATTAGCACCTCCAGTTTTTAAAGCATCAACCATTATTTTATGAATATCATAAGCGGCTTGTATATTATAATCCCATGCTGTTTGAAACTCTTCAGGAGAAAGATCTCCGTCCATTTGAAGGAAAACTAACTCACCTGAATTTGGAAGAACGCCCATAGGGAGATCTGCTTCTCCGTAATTATCTTCTTCTTTATTCAAATCACAAACGACTACATCATTTACCTTTCCAGATGCTACTGAAACAACCATGTCTGTCATGGGTATTCCTGCATCTGCTAAAGCAACTGACGCGGCTGTCAAACCTACGCATCTGGTACCTGCTTCTGCACACAAAACTTCTATTTCTACTCTAATTTTTGATCTTGGATACATCTCTAATAAAACCACACTCTCCAAAGCATCAGCAGTTACTTTACTTATTTCTCTACTGCGACGATTAAAACCAGGACGGATTCTGTCTGAGGTGGAAAATGGTGCCATATTATATCTAACATCCAAAACCGCTCTATCTTGTCTTTGTATTTTCCTTGGATGAGCTTCCATTGGACCATAAACTGCAACAATAACATCATTGGTACCCCAAGTCATACGACAGGAACCGTCGGCGACAGGTATTACGCCAGTTTCAATAGTTATTGGACGAACTTGCGTGGCATTTCTACCATCTACTCTTAGTCCGTTTTCATCAATCATTTGAATATCTCCATATCCGCCCATTATATATTTCCTCCATCTTCTATTAAGCGATAGTTCTGTGTTAAATCTTTGAATTGATTTCTTGCATTAATTATTCCAGAAACCTCACCATCAACCCAAACTCTCCCATTATCTGCTATTATTATTCTACAATCAGAATTTTCTTTCATTTCTCTTAATAGATCCTTACCATTTCCAGATAAGTAACTGACCAAATGGGGATCTATTTCGTCCACGCTCCCAGTATTGATTTTTCTAAGTCCCATCCCTTTCATAGTAACAACACTAGAATGTGTTTCTTCAACCTCTTGTACTCTACATAATATGGATTCTCCAATATCCAATACTTGTCTTGTTGAACCAAAAGATGCTTTGGAGGGTCCGAGGCTCATTGGTAGAATTGCGTTGAATGGAGCTCCTATATCAATAAACCATATATTATTTGTACAACCTTCAACATATCCAATTACTAAATCACTAGGTCGGGGGAAATATGTCGTATGTATCGGTTCAATCGTTAGAACATTATTTTTTATAATTAATTTACCATTTTTTGTTGCCAAAAGAGTATCATTTGTAATTACTACTCCATGACCTGCCTCGTACTCTCCCGATTTACCCAGATTTTCTCCTGGAACTACTATTTGGGAGTCTTGCGGACCGTCCGCACTACTGTTACCACTCATGTTATCAGGCCGCGCGACTAGCCTAG
>CEOP01064946.1_pt1 | contig 14281 bp, 16 predicted proteins | sample 361301 | NCBI WGS metagenome assembly CEOP01 (sample SAMEA2619548, study PRJEB7988) | marine metagenome | biome: marine biome (ENVO:00000447); feature: deep chlorophyll maximum layer (ENVO:xxxxxxxx); material: "saline water (ENVO:00002010), including plankton (ENVO:xxxxxxxx)" | depth 55 m
ATTTTATTTATTATCATTTCTTTATGCCTCATCATCCATATGAATTTATGGGCAACTCATTTTCTTTTGACTTAAATGGTTATTTCAAATATTATCAATATGTATCATTAGATATACTTTTAGATAAAATCAAATGTTTTCCCAAGGAAAATTTAAAAATAATTATAACAGGTGATCATGGTTATAGACAAAATCCAAAAGTCAATCCATATAATACTTTTTCTGCTTTTTATGGTTTTGAAAATAATGAAGTTGATAAAATTAAAAAGGTTCAAGACATTGGTTTGTTCATAAAAAATCAAATATTAAAAAACAATTAAAATTCCTTCAAACCATATAATATGAAAAAATATAAAAATTTCTATTCGTCACCTTCAATTTCAATAATTTTTATACCATATTTTCTTATCTATTTTTATAATAAATTTTATTTAGAAAATTTTATACTAATAGGTCTTATTTTGTTAATAGATAAGTTTTTATATAAAAACTTAAAATATTATTTTAAAATAGTCATACTATTATTAATAAATATTTCTTTCTACTGTCTTACTTTTTACTATGATTCTTTTCATGTAATTCATGAGCTCAGACTTAGATATTTTTTTATTTTGTATTTATTAATTGTGACCATTTTATATTTTCTACTCTATAGAAAAAAAAATTTAATCGAATTCCATAATGTTTTCTTCATAGCTCTTTCGTTTACATATATATTTCGTTTTTCAGTTGAACTATATAACGATTTAAACTTTTCAAAAAAAGAATTTTTAGAAAGAATAGGTTTTAATTATAAAGATATTGACTTCGATTACTCAAAGTCTGATCTTCCAATTGTATTAATTGTATTAGATGAATATGCAAATTCTGATGAAGTATTCGAGTATTCCGAAAATATTATTGATAAAAAATTCGATAATAATCTACTAAAAATGGGTTATTCAATTAAAACTAAATTTAAAACTGAAACTCAAAGAACAACTTTTTCTCTTCCTTCAATTTTCAATTTTAATCTACACAATAATAAAGTTGATAGTATTCAAGACCTTGATGTAGATTTTAAAAGAATAAAGGGTTTTGATGATTTATTAAAAGATAATCTGCTAGTAGATTCATTAAACAATAAATCAATTAAGTCATATTCATATGGATTAATGTCTTTTAAAAATGGTGAAAAATTAGATTCAGATTTTTATCATTGGTGGGATGATCAAAACCCTGATTCTAACTTTTTGAGTGATTTCTTTCGATTTTCAATTTTTTATTTCATTCAAGATGAATTTTTTAGAAAAAATACTTTTATAGATGTATTCAGAAAAGATGGTATTAATAGTCTAGAAAATATTCATTTTCAGGAACGATCTTTTTATTATTTTCATTTATATTTTCCTCATGATCCATACTCCTATTATGATGAATATCCATATGTTGATTTGAATTATCCTTTGATTTCACAGGAAAAATATACTAATGAGTACATTAAATTTAGAAGATGGTTTTTATATAAGTTTGAGAAAATATTAAAAAACGAAAAATTTGAAAATGTAAGATTAATTATTGTAGGAGATCATGGTTTTAGACATCACGAAAAATTTGATCCATACCTCACTAGCGGTTACTTTAAAGGTTTTAATAAAAAGAATATTTCAAAGATTAAAACAGTACAAGATTTAGGATACCTTATTAACGCTTCGTTTTGAATTATTTACATTTAAAATATAACTCCGATCTATCCAAAAACTTTGGTTCAATAATTTCAACAGTTTTAAAAAATTTTTTTAAATAACTATATAATTCTTGCTTAGATTTAAATTCATATTTATGATGAGAAATTTTTTTATTATCCTTTCTTCGTTTAACTGTCATTCCAGTAAAAATACCATCAGCCTTAAGGCATTTGACTGACTTTTCTATGAAAGAATCGATGGTTTTCTTATCAAAGTATTGAATAACTGCATCGGCAATTATTACATTATATTTTTTTTTAAAATTGTATGTTAAAAAATCATTTAAAATCAAATTAATTTTTTTCGAGCTTTTATAATAGCTTATTGCATTTTTTGAATTCTCAATACAGTCAACAGAATTTGCAGGTTTTGAGTAGAAATAATATGAAAAAAAACCATCTCCTGATCCTATTTCAAGCACATCGTCTCCAAGAGCTATTGAACTAATATTATGAAACCCTCTGAGCATAAAAAAATAATTTTTATCTCTTATAGAAAGAAAGTTTAAGTCAATCTGGTGGTTAAAGAATTTAGGAACTGGCTTAATATGCCATTCTACAAAAAAAATAATTTTAAAAAAAAAATAAGTGATATTTAAAAAAAACCTTGAAATAATTTTCAAAAAAAATAAAAGAATTATTTTCATAATTTTAATTTAATTTAATAAAAAAGGTTTTTATAATATATTATAACAAAGTTAATTATATAATAATTATATTTTATAAACTAATTCTGATATATTTTGGTATATGAAAGTATCTATAATTACTATTTCTTTAAATTCTGCCAAAACGATAGATGAAACTCTCAGCTCAGTTTCAAATCAAACTTATGGAAACATCCAGCATATAATTATTGATGGTGGATCGTCAGATAAAACCTTACACATATGTAAAAAATATTCACATATTTCCAAAATTATTTCTGAAAAAGATAAAGGTGTTTATGATGCTTTCAATAAAGGAATTAAACATTCAACTGGGGATATTATTGGTTTTTTAAACTCAGATGACACCTTTGATAATAATAATTCAATCGAACAAATTGTTAATGGTTTTGAGAAAAATACTGATGCTGTTTTCGGAAATTTGAAATTTTACAATGAAAATGATAAAATAGTTCGTAGATGGGTTTCAAAATCTTTTAAAAAAGGAATGTTTAAAATAGCATGGATGCCCCCACACCCCACCTTTTATTGTAGAAAAAAAGTATATGATAAATATGGGTATTACAATGATTCATTTAAAATTGCTGGTGATTTTGAATTAATGTTAAGGTTTATGGAATGCTATAGTATAAATACTAGGTTTTTAAATCAGAGTTTAATTAGAATGAAACCAGGAGGACTGAGTAATTCTGGCTTGATGAGTAAAATTCAAATTCTTAAAGAAGAATTTGAAGCTTTTAAAATCAATAAATTAAATGTAAATAGATTTACTTATTTATTTAATAAAGTCTTAAAAATTAAAGAGTTTTTATGATTATAGTATATTTGATTAAATTCAAAATTTAATGAAAGGAATAATTTTAGCAGGTGGAAAAGGGTCAAGATTATTTCCAGTAACGACAGGTGTCTCTAAGCAATTACTCCCAGTCTATGATAAGCCTATGGTCTATTACCCTTTATCTGTTCTAATGCAGGCTAAAATCAAAGATATTTTATTAATAAGTACACCTCATGACTTGGATCAATATAAAAGATTACTTGGAGATGGAAGCCAGTGGGGGATTAATCTTAGCTATTTAAAACAGGATCAGCCCAATGGATTAGCTGAAGCGTTTATTATTGGTGAGTCATTCATTAAAGATGATCCAATATGTCTAGTATTGGGAGATAATATTTTTTATGGACCAAGTTTTTCTAAATATTTAAATGATGCGATATATCAATCCACTAAAAATCAGAAAGCAACTATTTTTGGAGTTAAAGTCAAAGACCCTCAGAGATATGGAGTAATTGAATTTACCAAAAATGGTGATGCACTTAAAATAGAAGAAAAACCCGATTTACCTAAAAGTGATTTCGCGGTTGCTGGTTTATATTTTTATCCAAACTCAGTTATTGAAATTTCAAAGAAGATTAAACCATCAAAAAGAGGAGAGTTAGAGATATCTTCTGTAAATCAAATTTATTTAAATGAACTTAAGCTTCATGTTGAAAAGCTTGGAAGTGGTTTTACATGGCTAGATACTGGCACTCATGAGTCATTGTTAGAAGCAAGCCAATTTATACAAACAATTGAAAAAAGACAAGGTATAAAAGTTGGATGTCTAGAAGAAATTGCTTTTGAAAATAAATGGATTTCAAAAGAAACTGTTATTAAAAATGCTAACTTATTAAAGCACACTGATTATGGTGAATTTCTAATTAAAAAATATTTAAATGTTGGAGATTGAATCAACTTTTTTTAAAGATGTTCTCATATTTAAGAATCAATCATATGAAGATTCACGAGGGTCATTTAAAGAAAGTTTTCGTGCAGACTTAATTGAAAAAGCAATAGGAGTTAAGATTTTATTTTGTCAAGAGAATATTGCAAAATCTAGAAAAGGAGTGATAAGGGGAATGCATTATCAGATGCCACCACATAGTCAATCTAAATTAGTTTCAGTAGTTAAAGGAAAGGTTTTAGATGTTATAATAGATATTAGAAAAGGTTCTCCAACTTTTGGAAAACATTTATCTGTTGAATTAAGTGAAGCTAATCAAAAATATATTTTTATTCCAAGGGGATATGCTCATGGATACATAACCTTGAGTGAAGAATCTATCTTTCATTACAAGGTTGATAACTATTACAATAAAGGAAGTGAAGGAAGTATCGCTTTTGATGATCCAAAACTGGGAATTGATTGGATATTACCAAAGTCTAAGTGGATATTATCTGATAAGGACAAAAATCATCCATCATTAAAAGAAGCTATTTTGTTTGATTTTAAAACCAATCTGTATGACTAGGATTTTAGTTACGGGAGGAAGTGGTCAATTGGGAAAGTGCTTTAATTACATCAAGAAGGATTATCCTAAAATCCTTTTTCATTTTTTAGATATTGATCAACTAGACATCACTGATTATGAGTCAATTTTGATTTATATTAAAAAATTAAATATCAAATTTATTATTAACTGTGCTGCATATACTCAAGTTGATTTGGCAGAAGATGAACCTGATAAAGCAAAAATGATTAATGTTTTGGCAATAGAAAACTTAGTTAAAATCTCAAAATCATTTAGGATTAAGATTATTCATATTTCAACAGACTATGTTTTTAATGGATTTGCTGATGAAGAGATAAAAGAAGATCATGAACCAAATCCGTTGGGAGTTTATGGAAAAACAAAACTTGAAGGTGAAAATGTAATTTTAAACTCAAAATCTAAATCAATAATTGTTAGGACATCTTGGTTGTACAGTCCTTATGGAAAAAATTTTTTTAAAACAATTTTAAACCTATCGAAATCTAATAAAAAAATATCTGTTATTAACGATCAATGGGGTAAACCTACTTCTGGGTTAGATTTAGCTAAAGCAATTTTAAAATTAATTAATTCACCAAAATCTTTTGACAATAAAATATATCATTATTCTAATAAGGGAATAACTACTTGGCACAACTTTGCTAAAGAAATCCTAGAATTAATCAACTCTAAAAGTATTTTGGTCCCCATTAAAAGTATTGATTATTCATTTAAAGCCATAAGACCAAAAAATGTAGCTTTAAATACTAATCTAATAGAAACTACTCTTAACTTGAAAATTCCTTATTGGAAAGATTCGTTAAAAAAGTGTTTAAAAATAGTTGAATGAGTAATAAAAAAAATATACTGATTACAGGAGGTGCAGGCTTTATAGGCTCACACTTAGTAATTCATTTTGTGAAAAAATATTCTAATTATAGAATTATTAATGTTGATGCATTAACATATGCTTCAAATCTTAAAAATTTAGATGAAATTAAAAATTCACAAAATTATATTTTTGAAAAAGCAGATATAAGAGATAAAAAAGCAATTTCTAAAATCCTTACTAAGTATGAAATCAATAACATAATTCATCTAGCTGCAGAATCTCACGTAGATAATTCAATTACTAACCCTTTGGGTTTTGCAGAAACAAATGTGCTAGGCACATTAACTCTTTTAGATTCGACTAGAAATTATTGGAATAATAATTTTAATAATAAATCCTTTTATCATGTATCTACAGATGAAGTATATGGTAGTTTGGGTATTGAGGGATCATTTTGTGAAACAACTAGATATGACCCAAGATCTCCCTATTCTGCATCTAAAGCTTCTTCGGATCATTTTGTGAAAGCATACTTTCACACATATTCAATGCCGGTAATTATTTCTAATTGCTCAAATAACTATGGGCCAAATCAGCATATTGAAAAACTGATTCCTATTATGGTAAGTAAAATATTTAATGAGCAAAAGTTACCAATTTATGGTGATGGAAGAAATATTCGAGATTGGTTGTATGTAAAAGATCATGTAGATGCAATTGATTTAATTTTTCACAAAGGAATAAAAGGTGAGACTTATAATATTGGAGGTGGAAATGAGCTTACAAATATTAACCTTATAGACAAGTTAATAATACAAGCTGATAAATTTCTTAAAAATCCGAGAGGCTATTCAAAAAAATTAATTTCATTCGTTTCTGATAGGAAAGGTCATGACTTTAGGTACTCTATTGATTTCACAAAATTAAAAAATGAATTAGGTTGGTATCCAAAAACACCATTTGATAAAGGTCTTGAGTTGACATTAGAACATTATTTAAAAATTTTGATGAAAAATAATTAATAAATTTGTAAAAATTAATGTTATGAACCTATCGGATTTTGGAAAACTTATTTTAAGAGTTTCTTTTTCACTCTTAATGTTAACCCATGGATGGGGAAAAATTAGTCGGTTATTTGCAGATGAGGTTAAATTTGGAGACCCATTAGGAATAGGATCTGTTCCAACACTTATTCTAGCAGCATTGGCTGAGTTTTTTGCTCCAATATTGATCATGATTGGATTTAAAACAAGATGGATTTCAATGTTACCCATTATTACAATGCTAGTAGCAGCTTTTATTGTTCACGGAGGTGATCAATTTAAAAGGCAAGAATTAGCCTTATTATACCTTTCAGGTTTTGTAGCAATTGCTTTTGTTGGTCCCGGAAAATATTCAATTGATAAAAGATAGTTAGAAAAGTATAAGTTTTTGTTTTGATTAATTCTTAAAAAACATATCTTTGCCGTCCGAAATAATGTATAATGTACGCAATTGTAGACATAGCTGGACAACAATACAAAGTTGAAAAAGATCAAAAGATTTTTGTTCATCGCTTACAAGATAAAGAAGGATCTAAAGTTTCTTTTAAAAAAATCTTATTATTAGATGATGGTAAAAATGTTAAAATTGGTTCTCCAAATTTAGATGGAGCATCTGTAGATGCCAAAGTTATCAGTCATTTGAAAGATGATAAAGTAATTGTTTTTAAGAAAAAAAGAAGAAAAGGTTATCGCGTAAAAAATGGTCACCGTCAACTCTTATCTGAAATTCAAATTTCAAATATTTCTTCTTCTGGATCAAAGGTTAAAACAAAGGCTTTAGAGACTAAGATTGATGTTAAATCTGAAACTAATTCAAAAGCTAAACAAAAAAAAGTAACAAAGGTAAAAGCTCCCAAAGAAGATTTTTCCTCAATGAGTGTTACAGATCTTAAAAATATGGCAAAAGAAAAAGGCTTAACAGGTATTTCTAAAATGAAAAAAGCTGACTTAATAAAAGCACTAAGTTAAATACTAAAGAAATTAATCATGGCACATAAAAAGGGAGTAGGTAGTTCAAAAAACGGAAGAGAATCAGAATCGAAACGCCTTGGAGTAAAAATATTTGGAGGCCAAGCAGCTCGAGCAGGAAATATTATAGTTCGTCAAAGAGGCACATCTCATAATCCCGGAGATAATGTTTATCTAGGGAAAGATCATACATTACATGCTCAAGTCGATGGTGTTGTTGAGTTCACTAAAAAAAGAAACAATAAATCATATGTTTCCATTGTTCCATTTGAGGGTTAATAACACTTATCATTTATAGTAAAAACCTTCTTGTTTATAAGAAGGTTTTACTTAATACCTGTAATAGTCTGGCTTAAAGGGACCTTTAACTTTAACACCAATATATTTTGCTTGATCCTCTGTTAATGATTCTAATTCAACATCCAAGTGTTTTAAGTGAAGTTCTGCTACCTTTTCATCCAAATGTTTAGGAAGCATATAGACTTTATTTTCATATTTTTCGGGAAACTGCCATAACTCTAACTGAGCTAAAACTTGATTTGTAAATGAATTACTCATTACAAAGCTAGGATGACCTGTAGCACATCCAAGATTAACTAGACGACCTTCTGCTAATATAATTATTTCATTTCCATTTTTTAAAGTATAAAGATCTACTTGCGGTTTAATTTCAGTTTTTGAAAAACCATATTCTTTGTTAAGCCAATCCATATCAATCTCATTATCAAAATGACCTATGTTACAAATAATAGATTTATCCTTCATTTTCAAAAAGGCTTTTTCCCCAATTATATCTTTATTTCCTGTAGCTGTTACAATTATGTCAGCCTTATCTATAACTGACATTATTTTTTTTACTTCAAAACCATCCATTGCGGCTTGAAGGGCACATATTGGATCAATTTCACTAATTGTAACTATAGATCCAGCTCCAGCAAAAGATGCAGCTGTTCCTTTTCCAACATCTCCGTAACCAGCAACAAGTACTCTTTTTCCAGCTAACATAATATCAGTAGCTCTTCTTACAGCATCGACAGCACTTTCTTTACAACCATACTTATTGTCAAATTTTGATTTAGTAACTGAGTCATTTACATTTATAGCAGGAAGTGGTAAAGTTCCATTTTTCATTCTTTCATATAATCTATGTACGCCAGTAGTGGTCTCTTCGGAAAGCCCTTTAATTTCATCAATTAATTCAGGATATTCATCCAAGATCATATTTGTAAGATCTCCTCCATCATCTAGAATTAAATTTAAAGGCTTTCTATCTTTACCAAAAAACAGTGTTTGTTCAATACACCAGTTAAACTCTTCCTCAGTCATTCCTTTCCATGCATAAACAGCAATTCCTTTAGCTGCAATTGCTGCCGCAGCATGATCTTGTGTGGAAAATATATTACAAGAACTCCAAGTCACCTCAGCACCCATTTCTACGAGTGTTTCTATTAAAACTGCGGTTTGGATTGTCATGTGGAGACATCCGGCAATTCTTGCTCCTTTTAAAGGTTTTGTTTCGCTATACTGTTTTCTCAATGACATTAGTCCAGGCATTTCAGCCTCAGCTAATTTTATTTCTTTTCTTCCCCAATCTGAAAGGTTAATGTCTTTTACTTTGTATGGAGAATAATTAACTTGTGATTTAAATTCCATGTTATTTTTATACTTATTTTTGACAAAAATACATACAAAAACAACTATTTACAATGCCTTTTGTATCTAAATTTAATTTTGAGAAATTTAATCTCTATTTATGGAAAATTCTGGAGAGTGAAGATACTTTAAAAGTAGGAATTAAAATGAATTTCTCACTAAAAGAAAGATTAAATTGTTCTGGAAACCTTGAGCATAGAAAGAGAATTCTGTCAATTTACCAGTTATTAAAGACCGCTGGTATTTCAGAGGCTGATCTTTCTCATAATTCTTTAGGTGCTCCTGTTTTGAAATCTGGTTTAAATATTTCTATTTCACATTCAAAATTATATTCAGGAATAGTTCTAAGTAGTTTTAAAGTAGGTATTGATATTGAATATTTTAGAAGAAAAATAATTAACATCAGCCCAAAATTCCTCAACTCTAATGAAAACTCTGCAAGAGGAAATATTGAGAAATTAACGATAATATGGACATCAAAAGAAGCGATTTATAAGGCATATAGTAAAAAAGAATTAAGTTTTTCAAAACAAATTAAGATTGATAAACCTTTTGTGGTTGATAAAATCTGCTCTGGATCGGTAATGCTCAATGATGAAGTTAAAATATATGGTTTATCAACTTTTAAATTAGATTCACATATAGTTTCAGTTGCGTATGAAAAAAAATAATTTATACTATGCTAATTTCATTCTACAAAAGTAAATGTATTCCATATTAGATTTTTTATATCACCCTTACAGCCAGTACCCACCTTTATATATTTTACTGGAAGCTACAGCTGTTTTTTTAGGATTTGTAAGTGTTTGGTGTTCCAAAAATAATAATATTTTAGTTTATCCAACTGGTATGATTTCAACCTCCATTTATGTTTTTCTTCTATTCAAATTTGACTTAATAGGAGATATGCTAATCAACGGGTATTATTTTTTGATGAGTATTTATGGTTGGTACTTTTGGACTCAATCTAAAAATGGAATAATTTTAAATAAAATTTCAAGAATGAATATACTTGATTTAAAAACGAGTTTAGCCTTATTCATTTCTGCAATACTTTTTGTTTTCATTATATATTATTATTTCAATATGTGGAATAATATTATCGCATATGTTGACACAATTACAACTGCCATTTTTTTTGTTGGAATGTGGTTAATGGCGAGAAGAAAAATTGAAAATTGGCTATTTTGGATAATTGGTAATGTAATTTCAGTCCCTATCTATTTATATAAAGGTTTGGCACTAACTAGTTTCCAATATTTGGTTTTTACTTTTATTGCCATAGCAGGATATTTTGCTTGGAAAAAAGAAATTACATATGTCAAATAAAAATTGCTTAAAAGTTGTTTTATTTGGACCTGAATCTACAGGAAAGACTACTCTTGCAAATCATTTAGCACAACATTATAAGACAAACTATGTTCCTGAATATGCAAGAGGTTATCTTCAAGAAAAGTGGGATAAATATAAAGACATCTGTTCATTAGAAGACTTACCAATTATTGTCAAGGGACAAAAGATTCTTGAGAAAAATATTTTAAAAGATTCAAATAAAATTATTTTTTGTGACACCAATGTTGTTGTAACTCAAATATGGTCCCAAACACATTTTGATGGATATTGTTCGCCAAAAATATTAGAAGCAGCAAGAAAATCCAGATATGATTATTACTTGCTTACTGATATAGATATTCCATGGCAAAAAGATGACTTGAGAGATCGACCTAATGATCGAAAAAATACATTTAAATTTTTTAAAGAAACTTTAGATTTTTATAAGTTCCCTTATAAAAAAATTTCAGGAGACATATCAACTAGATTAAAAGACTCAATAAAAATAATAGACGAGCTTCTTTTAAGAAAAAACATTTTTATATGAGACTTTTCATTTATATCTTTATATAATCTCGAAGGGGTGCTTAATAAGCTGAGATCATACCCATAGAACCTGGACAGGTAATGCTGTCAAGGAATTAATTTTTAATCCACAAAATAATTACCCCTTTTATTTAAATAAATGAATTTAAATGAAAACAATAATTAAAGGATTTATATTTTTAACATTTTTGAGTAGTTTTTCACAAAATAAGGAGGAATCTTCAGATTCAATAAAAGTTTTTATTTTGGAGGAAGTAAGAGTTTCATCTATAAGAGCAAAGTCTACAGATCCAGTAACACATACAAATATTAATAAAGAAGATCTAAAGTCCCGTAATTTAGGACAGGATATACCTATTTTATTAAATTATTTGCCAGGTGTTGTCACCACTAGTGATGCAGGAGCAGGTATTGGTTACACAGGAATTCGTGTAAGAGGAAGTGATGCTTCAAGAGTTAACGTAACATTAAATGGAATACCTTTTAATGATTCTGAATCACAAGGAACATTTTGGGTAAATCTACCAGATTTTGCAAGCTCAATAGAGAGTATTCAACTCCAAAGAGGGGTGGGAACATCAACGAATGGTTCAGGAGCTTTTGGAGCAAGTCTAAATATACTAACTGATGCGATGCAAAATAAGGCCTCATCTTCCATAAGCACTAGTTTTGGGAGTTTCAATTCGGTAAGAAATACATTAAAGTTCTCAACAGGTTTGTTAAATAATCATTTTGAATTATCTGGTCGCCTATCTAAAATTACTTCTGATGGTTATATTGACAGAGCTAGTTCTGACTTAAAGTCTTATTTTTTACAAGGTGCATATAAAGATGAAAATACACTAATTAAAGCAATTATTTTCGGAGGACATGAAGTAACTTATCAGTCATGGTATGGAATTGAAGACTTATCTAATAGAACCTATAATCCAGCTGGAGCAATTTATGATGAGAACGGAGTCTTAACTAGTTTTTATGATTCACAAGAAGATAATTATCGCCAAGATCATTATCAAATTCACTGGAACGAACAAATTAACCGATCATGGAGTACATCTATAGGTTTAAATTACACATATGGAAGAGGCTACTATGAAGAGTATAATGATTCTGGAGCAAACACAAGCTTTTCATATTTACAACTAAATCCATTTTCAATTGGAAATGAAACTATTTCATCAACAGAAAATGTTACCAGAAAATGGTTAGATAATGATTATTATGTTTTTACATCAAGTGCTAATTATTTTAAGAATAAAACTCGAGTCGACATAGGAATTCTACTTAGTAAATACATTGGAGATCATTTTGGAACTATATTATGGGCTCAAACCCCTGGAGATATAATTCCGAAAAAAAGATTTTATGAAAATCAAGGTAATAAAAAGGAAATAAATTTTTATACAAAATTAGAGCAGGTATTGTCTAACCGAATTACTGGATTTATAGATCTTCAATATAGAAAAGTAAATTATGACATTGATGGAATTCTTGGAGGTCCAAAACTTTTTAATGTTGAGAGTAAGTACGATTTTTTCAATCCTAAAGCAGGTTTAACATATCAAATGTTTAATAATCAACAGATTTATTTCTCATATTCAAAAGCACAAAGGGAGCCGACTAGATCTGATTTTGAGAATGGAAATCCAAAACCTGAAAAATTAAATAATTTTGAATTAGGATGGAGAATTAATAAAAATTCTTTTTATGTATATTCTAACATATACATAATGCTATATAAGGATCAATTATCTCTAACGGGAGCATTAGATGATGTAGGAACTCCAATAAGAGAAAATATTGGAGAAAGTAGTAGGTTAGGGCTAGAAATTGAGGCTAAGATTAGTTTATCAGATAAATGGATTTTTCAGCCAAATATCGCATTAAGTAAAAATACTAACAAAGATTTTTATTTTAAAAGAGATGGTATTTTAAGCTACCTTGGAAATACTCGTTTGTCTTACTCCCCTGAAATAGTTTTTGGTAATATTATAACATTTAAACCTCAACCAAACTTAAATTTATCGTTACTGACTAAATTTATTGGTGAACAATATATGAGTAATATTCAGGCAAGAGGCTCAAAATTAGATTCTTATTCTGTAAATGACCTTAATATTAGCTATAATTGGAAACCTAAATCAGCAATAAGTCAAATATCAATTAGCCTATTAATAAATAATATTTTAGATAAAGAGTATATTTCAAATGGATATTTCTATACTTACGATGACAATTGGTCTTCATCAAATCAGATTACAACAATTGAAGGAGCAGGATATTATCCTCAAGCTGGCATCAACTTTCTTTCGGGTATAACTATTAGTTTTTAATTTGAAATAATAACTGTATTTCCTGATCTTTCGACTCTATAATTTAAAAGAGGATATTGTGATGAATTTCCAATCTCTTCTATGAGTAATTGTCCAGTTGCGAGACTATACTTGTAGTTATTGCATTGACAAACTGCCAAAAGGCCCTCAATTGAAAGCTGTGAGCAGGTTTTTAATTCGTGATTAGGGCAACTAGCTTCCCACGCAAAAATATCATTACCGTTTATATTAAAAACTAAAAGTCCATTAATCCCTCCATATGGAATATATTTACTTCCCCCTGCAAAATTTAAATTATCGTATTCAGGTAAATTAAAATTGATTGTATGAGTGAAAGAAACTTCATATAAATATGGGTTTCTATCAAATTCATCATTAGAGCAATAAAATATATTTATTAAAATAAACAGCACTATGAATTTTTTAAAAGTTTGAAATTCCAAAAGGACCTCGTTTTTCATATATTTGTTAATTACCTAATCATTGCATAGGTATTCATTTTTATAAAAGTACAAAGTTATGAGTAAGGTTTCATATTATACAGAAGAAGGGTTAAAAAAACTTCGCAATGAATTAAACCAATTAAAAGATATTGAAAGACCTAAAGCTTCACAGGCGATCGCAGAAGCCAGAGATAAGGGCGATTTAAGTGAGAATGCCGAATATGATGCTGCAAAAGAAGCCCAGGGAATGTTAGAGTTGCAAATCTCTAAAATGGAAGAAGTTCTCTCAAATTCTAGAATTATTGATGAGTCACAGTTAGATACATCAAAAGTTCTAGTTTTATCCATTGTTAAAGTAAAAATTAAAAAGACTGGTCAATTAATGAAGTACACTTTGGTTGCTCAAACTGAAGCAGATTTAAAAAGTGGAAAAATTTCAGTTGA
>CEOP01032546.1_pt1 | contig 14263 bp, 14 predicted proteins | sample 361301 | NCBI WGS metagenome assembly CEOP01 (sample SAMEA2619548, study PRJEB7988) | marine metagenome | biome: marine biome (ENVO:00000447); feature: deep chlorophyll maximum layer (ENVO:xxxxxxxx); material: "saline water (ENVO:00002010), including plankton (ENVO:xxxxxxxx)" | depth 55 m
TGCTTGTATTTGCGTTACCCAAGCTTCCTGGTAAATGACATGCAGCACCTTGAGAGCAGCACATATGTCATCGCCAGCCCAAGGCGTGCAAGCAATTTGTGGCCTTTGGTTCGTGGGATTAGTAAGCGCAATAAAGTGGTATTTAGGATTAACAATCACCCCATCACGTTGGGGCAGTCGCCTTCCTTGCGAATCAATGTAAAGCTCACCCTTTTGGTCCGTTACTTTTGCATAGGGCACAAGGAATGTCGCCTCGACACGCGCATGCTGGTCACTCAGCCATTGCACTTGTTTCACTTCAGTGAACCAGCCTGTTGCAGCAATAGCTTCTGCTGTTTTAACGAGCCCGTCTCGGCCGACGGTTGTTTGCGCAAGATGCGCTCGGGCGACATTTTGCAACTCAATAAGGAGAGAATTATCGAGCCAAACAGGAGGTGCGTTGAACGTTACTTTGATTTCCGCTGCGGAAACTTGCGTCGCGCGTAATTTGGGAACACTCATTGCTGTTAATGTGATGAGCCCACCAATTGCAAGGACCCATGAAATAAGGATAGGGGACTTGAGTACATCAAGAAACAATGATGAACTTGTTTGAAGCGCGACTTTGAATTTGTTTTGCTTTCTTTGTGCCATAGCGTAGGCACGTTATCGTCAAAACAATTAGAACTACTTGATTCTGCGCTTGTAGGCGCATTCCACAAGTGTTGTACAGAGTACCTGCATCGGTATGCCAGCGTGTTTTGACGCCATTGGAACGAGGGAATGAGGGGTAAATCCAGGCATCGTGTTTATTTCAAGCAGCCAAGCCCCGCGATCGTCGAGCATGAAATCGACTCGGGCAATATCACGAACGCCAAGTTTTTCATAGAGTAAAAGTGCATGTTTGAAGCATTGCAAATCGGGAAGATTCGGTTCGAGAATGTAGGTGGTGTCGTCTCGTTCGTACTTTGCACAAAAATCGTATGTGTCGATATCTGTGGGTGGAACAATTTCAATGAGTGGTAGGGGTTTGCCATCGATAATGCCAACCGTGATTTCGCGTCCTTGGACATAGGTTTCAGCAAGCATTGCTGGGCGAGTTTTTTGAAGTCGCTCCCTTGCGCTTGTAACTTCGCCTGATGAGGCGCAAATTTCCATGTCGAGACTTGAACCATCGTCTATTGGTTTTAGAATAAGTGGAGCAGTTAACTCACATGAAGTGTCTTGCAAGAGCACTTGCCAATCAGGAGTTTGGATTCCAATGGAACGGGCAATTTCTTTTGTTCGTACCTTGTCCATCGCAATCTGCGCAGTGTGGAAGTCGCTTCCAACAAATGGAACTTGGGTTTGTTCGAGGATTGTTTGGAGTGGCCCACCCTCACCGTATGGGCCGTGTAAAACGGGGAAAAAAACATCCGCTTGTGTCTGTAACAATTCTTCTGTGGTCGTGGTGTCAATGATAACTTCAGTCACCGCGAACGCTTCTGTTTCTTTCAGTGCTTCAGCAACGGCAGCTCCAGATTTTATAGAGATGTCTCTCTCTGCGTCTGGTCCTCCCATGAGCACAGTTACCGCAAGTTGACTCACCGTTGCACCTCTGGGTCTCTCGACCAAATGACGACTTCATTTTGTAAAACAATACCTGTTTGCTCAAGAATACGTTGTTGTATTTGTTTCATCAGAGTAATGACATCGCCTCCAGTTGCTTTTGCGTTTGTCGTAATGAAATTGGCGTGTTGCGCGCTTACAGTGGCACCTCCAACAGTCAGGCCTTTTATCCCGGCTTCATCGATAATTTTTCCAGCTGAGACGCGAGTATTGTTTTTGTCGAGCGGGTTTTTGAACGCACAGCCCGCAGATGCATCTGCAAGTGGCTGTCTCGATTTCTTCCATGCAAAAATTTCTTTTACGGTTTTTCGTAAAGGAATAGGGTCGCATTCTTGTAATTCAAACGTCGCAGAAAGAATAAGCGGGTCAGCAATTCGACTTGAACGGTACGTAAAACCGAGTTCTTCTTTTTTGTATGTGACTAATTCACCAACCTTGGTTAGGCACGTAACAGTTGAAAGTGTGTCGCTTATGTGCCCATATGTTCCACCGGCATTCATACGAATAGCGCCGCCGATGGATGCAGGTATTCCTGCCATAGCAGTTATACCATCGAGACCGTGGCGCGCAGTTTCCATGACAGTTTTTGCAAGGTCTGCGCCAGCCATGGCATGCATTGCATCAATTGAGCCCTCTCTATTAAAACGCACTTGTGTGAAACAGGGGTTGTCAAGTTTTATGACTATGCCGTCAACGCCGATGTCGTCAATAAGTAAGTTTGCGCCTTTCCCAATGATTCTGCAAGGGATTTCATCGTCATGGCATCGTCGAAGTAGAATTGAAAGCGCATCTGCAGAGCGCGGGCGGACAAGCGCGTCCGCTCTTCCGCCGATAGCGAAATAGGTCATCGAGCCAATCGGCGCATCGAGTTCTATATCAACTTCAAGGTCGCCAAGTAGAGTTGATCTGAATTCGGATGCCATATAGTTAGGAAGAAATGTGTTCGGTGTTTGCTAGTTCGTGTGCGATGTTTGTCACAGGTCCAGCGCCCATGACTACGATTAGATCGCCGTCTTTTGCAGTTCGTTTAACATGGTCGACGATGTCACTAAAGTTGTTGATGTGTTTAGCTGATGCGCCTTGGTCGGTGAGTTTGTCTACAAGATCTTGGGCAGAAACTTGTTGTTGTTCAGCAATCGAATCTCGAACAAAATAAATGTGTGGAACGATTATCTCATCAGCGCTAGCAAAACTTTGTGCAAACTGATCAAGTAAAAATCGAGTCCTGCTATGTTGGTGGGGCTGAAAAATACAGATAAGTCGCTTGGGTAACTCTGCGGCACGTAAAGCACGGAGTGTCATTTCAATTTCAGTTGGATGGTGACCATAGTCATCGTAGACAGTCGCAATACCACCGTCTTGGCAAGAAAATGTACCTAGATTATGCAGACGTCGATCAACACCTTCGAATTGTTCGAGCGGCTCGATCAATGCTTCCCAGTCAACTCCGAGGTTTGCAGCAAGAATCGCTGCTGCTGCTGCGTTCAGTGCATTATGCGAGCCAGGCATTGGATTTGTCCATTGAATTGTCCACATGCCATCTCGCAAAATGCCAACTCGGCGAACACTTGGATCAAACATAACTTGGTAATCAGCTTCTGGGTGGAAACCAAACGTTTCAACTTTACACGTAAGACCGGGTGTAACAATGTTGCGGTGCGCACCATCGTGCGCAATAAGTAAACGACCCCCGTCTTGAGCTGAAGGTATACGAAGCGCAAAACCTTTGAAGGCTTCAATAATGTCATCGAGCGATGTGTAATAATCGAGATGATCTTCCTCGATATTGTTGATGAGTGCGATTGTTGGATCGTGTTCGTGGAATGATCGATTAAATTCGCATGATTCGCTTACAAGAATGCCGAGGTTCCCCTCTAGTTTTCCTCGAGTAATTATTGGTGATCCAACTCTGCTTGAACCACCTATTTGTTTACAATTTGCACCAACAATAAAACTAGGGTCAAAGGATGCTTGTAACAAGATGAAACTTAAGATAGAGACGGTTGTGGATTTTCCGTGCGTGCCAGCAAGGCAGACACCAGTGTGTTGCGATTGGACGAGCCCAAGCATCTGTGCGTAAGACACAATAGGAATTGCGCACTCTTCACCTAACAAAATTTCTGGATGGTCCGCTGGGATGGCAGCGGAATGTACAATAAGATCAGTGCCTGGCTGTAAATCAGAACCATCTTGGGTATACGAGACAGAAATGCCATCTGCAATCAATGTTTTTGTGACAGGTGTCTCAGTAGAATCAGTTCCTCGCACTTTTGCTCCAAGCCGATCAATCAAACGAGCGAGCCCACTCATGCCGCAACCACCAATGCCGACAAAGTGAATGTGCTTGCCTTGGAGCGCATTAGCGGAAAAACCAGTAGGAAATTGCGACGTCATAGAGTAGATTCTATCGCCCTTGGAGCATCTTGGTCTTGAACCTGAAGATGATTAGCAAGGTGCGGTACAATGTACACTAACATGGCAGACCTACACGCACAAATTCTTATCGTGGATGATGAACCCGATCACGCTGAAGTGATGGCTGAATCCCTTCAGCGGCTTGGACATATCTGTACGATCGTGAACGGCTTTGAAACAGCAAAAGACGAGTTAACGATGGGCACGTTCGATGTCATTATCACGGATATGGTAATGGAGGAGGAACACTCAGGGCTAAAGGTGCTCGAGTTCGCACAGGTTCAGCAAGACTATGCTGCGACAATAGTCGTGACCGCCCATGGTGACATTCCTACAGCAAAGGCAGCACTGCAAGGTGGAGCATACGATTTTATTGAGAAGCCTTTAGACCTAGATGTATTTCGGAACTTAGTGAATCGTGCGGCAGAAACAGTTGTGCTTCGACAGCAGAATGAAAGCCTTAAGGGTCAAGTTGATTCAGCGTACGGCTTTGAGGGAATCATTGGCGACTCTCCAGCCATTCGGAAGGTTATTGAATTGATTCGACAAGTCGGTCAGAGCAAACTGCCTATTTTGATTACGGGTGAGTCGGGTACGGGCAAAGAGCTTGTTGCAAAAGCGATACACAATCAATCTAAACGGGCTACTAAAAAATATGTAGCATTTAACTGTGCTGGTCAAAGTGAATCACTTATTGAAGACCAACTCTTTGGACATGTTCGTGGCGCGTTCACAGGTGCGGACCGAGATCGCGAAGGCGTATTTGAATTTGCCAATAGTGGCACGTTGTTCCTTGACGAGATTGGCGACATGCCACTATCGATGCAAGCAAAATTACTGCGTGTTCTTGAAACTGGTGATGTTGTTCGGTTGGGGCAAAACAACGACCGTTCAACAGATGTCCGCTTTGTTTCTGCAACCAATCAAGATTTACGAACCCGCTGTGAAAACGGTGAATTTCGTGAAGATTTATATTTTCGGATAAATGGTGCTGAGATAAACATTCCACCTCTTCGCCAGCGTCGTGAGGATATTCCGCTTCTTGTGAATCATGCACTTGGCAAATATTCTGCTGACATGGATGTTGTTCGCCCAACTATTACAGAGCCCGCGATGTTGAGACTTGTCGCATATGATTGGCCGGGAAATGTTCGTGAGCTCATAAATGTTGTACAACGTATGGCAGTTGTTACAAGTGGGAGTGTGATTGATATCGCGCAGGTTCCTGACGATATTCGAAGTTCCGATTCGGAAGATTCCTATGATGTGGGCAGTCTCGCGGGTATTGGTCTGGATAAACTTGAGAAAGAAGCTATTCGGCAGACACTTGCGATGACTGGAGGCAACCGAGAGCAAACTTCGAATTTGCTCGGTATTGGTGAGCGCACTCTTTATCGAAAGTTAAAAGAGTACGGCATAAAGTAGTGGTTCATCGCTAAACATATGTATGCGTTTTATTGAATTGATCCTGTTGTGGGACTTATGTGTATTACGGAATACGTTTCCCCGCTTGTGATGGTTATCTCAACATCTTGGGTGAAATCATTTAGCCCACCATTTTGATCAAATACAATTATCTGTTCTTCCATATCTGCTTCAATCGATACATCAAATGCAGAAGATGCTGGACCTTTCCCGAGAGTGAGTTTTATCGGCTCGTCTGTTATCTCATCGAGCAGGGGAGTCTCAATGGTTTCTGTTTCTGCAATGTGCCATCCACCTTCTGTGAGCACAAGTGCAATGGTATCTTCGGGGTGTGAAATGGCAAGTATTTGTGCATATTCAAGATCGCTGACAAGTAGACGTCGCGTTACATCCACTTGCAACTTGTCATTATCGCCAAGCATAGGCGCAGCAAGTGTTGCGAGTGCCGCCAAGATTGCAAGTGTAAGGAGCAATTCAACAAGCGTAAAGCCAGAATGTTTTCGTACATTACTCATTTATCAAACACCGTAGCGAATGTGGTAGAGCGAGTTTGTCGCGCAAACCTTGCGAATGATTCCCAGCGACGTGCATCAACTCCGTAGACGATGAGTGCGTACGTAACTTCATTTGGCCGTTTTGTTGGCTCGTCCCACCAATCTTGAAAACTACTATATGTGTTTGAAGCAGTTTCACTTACTGATTCATATAGTGCGTCAATGAGGACTGGATCAAGCACTGTGAGTTGTTTGACTTGGGGTCGTAATTCACCATCACCGTCGTACAGTGAACTTGATGAATCGGCAAACCCGCCATGATCAAGCGTGCTATCGTAAAGCAATCTTGAATCGCCACGAAGCGTTACTTCGTTGGCAGCGATTCGACCGCATACGGTTGAAACACCACTAAGTTCAACGTCGCTCATCGGTGCATAAATTTCGCACTTGATAGTAGACATCCCATCGATATCCCAATTCGAATCTGCTTGTCCATAGAGTTGTATACGGCTTGGGTCGATCCATGAGTTCGTGGATTTTTCTATGTTGCCAATGTAACTCGAAGTAATCCTAACATTGCCGCCAACGTGCAAAGTGAGAGTTGCATCGTCTGCTAACAGAATTGAAGCGGCGTTAAGTGTACATGTATCTGAGATAGTTAAGCTGACATCCCCATGTACAGTGACGCTTTTGCCAGCGTTTAAAGTAAGATTTTTAATTTCGTACGACCCACTTTGAACGTCGATGGTGTTATCACTCTTACGAAAGTCTTGGCCAAATCCATGAGCAAACATGTTTGCCCAGGATAGATGATTTTCATGTTCTTCATAGTCATCTCTATCATCCTCATCATCACTTGCTTTATCTAGTGAGAACGGCTTACATTCTTTTGGCGGCGTAGGTGGGCTTGGAAATGGCATCGAGTCTGGAAGTTCCTGCGCACTCGAAAGTGAAGGCGAGAGCATCGAAGATGCATTGGAAAGCGTATGGAGTGAAATGTTTCGCAGAGGTGACCATGTGTTTAACTGCACGGACATAGGACCTGTTGCGAGTGTTCCAATGAGCAGTTGGTTTTGTTGTGATACAAGTGGAGACGCATTCCATTGGTGGATAGAGGCACTATCACGAATAGTTATCTGTGACTGAGCAAAGATAGCGTATTCACTGTAGTCGACATCAAAGTCGTCTTCGGCAGTGAATATCGTCGCAGTTGCCTGTGTAGTTTGTGAAATCCCTTCGATTGATGACAAGATAGTTATATCGACTTTGTTTGTCGATTCTGTTGGTGGTGAGTCTGTTTCCGAATCAATGACGGTGAGTGTGATTTCTCCACCACCAAAAGCAAATGAGTCAAGTATGACGCCGTCTGTATGTTGCGTTCGCCAATCTGCATTTGTTTCGAGGATTGCAATAGCTAAGTCAAGCCCAGACTCTGCAACTGCTCTTGCCCGCAAAGAAGCTTCAACGTTTTTGCTGATTGCAATTGAGTTGTCACGTGAACCAAAATAAGCAACTGCCATTGTGCCAGTGACGAGTATCGCAATCATGACGATCATAAGAGCGATGCCTCGGCGTGGGTGTATTGGAGTTTTTTGAGTCTGCATTATTGTTGCTCCGTTGGTGGTTGGTGAATTCGAATAGTCTCATCGATTATGGAGTCATTGGTTATGCCCAATTCGGAAGAGAATGAAAAACGTACACATACATGCGTTGCGTCAATAGACTCATTTTCGTTAATCCAAAAATTGCATGATTCCATTGAGTCAATAAGGGGTACGGATTCAACGATGTCATCAGCACGAAGACCTTCAAGGAGTGCTTCAAAATTTGTAGCAGGTGTACATGCGACATCTGCGGTGTCAATCATTGACTGTGACCAGTCATCGGGAAAATCGACAAATTCAACTGTGATATTTTTTTGATTTTCATCAAAGGAAAGCCAGCGTATTTCTGAAGCATGTACCGTATTGTTTTCTCGACTGTCTTCAAGCCAGAGTGTCAGATGCGTGTTACTCTTGTCGAGGATGCACCTTGACGGTGCAATGTATGCGCCAAGTCGTACTTGCGTAGTTGCAAGTCGAATAGCGGATTTCCTTCCATCATCTTTTGAAGAAAGGCTATTGGTTGCGGCAGCCATCATCGAGGCGATCGCTGCACCAATGATGGAAGTGATTCCAATAGCAAGAAGCATTTCAAGAAGTGAGAGACCTCTGCGATTCATGATTGTGGCTCCGGTACAAAGCGTTCAATAGTTGCAAGTATTCTGCCAGCCTTGTTGAAGGATGAAACGGTAACAGTTCTGCCAACGATAAATACTTTAAGAGGGTCAACTTGAATTTCGGAAGCAATTACAGAAACAGAACGTCCAATGTAGCTCCAGTCACCCTTTATCAAGATTCCAGTTGGGTCGGTAATTGTTCCCACTTCTTCGACGTAATCGTGCCACGTGTTAATGGATTCCCAAGGTTCCTGGATGATTTGCGAAAGTAATGATTCTGCAACGACAGAGCCAACAATTTTCGTTCGCGCTTCTGCTGTTTGTTGTTGCCCAGCAACAATCGCACTAGTAATAGAAGCAACGGCAAAAGTCAAGATACCAACGGCGATCATAACTTCGAGCAAGGCGATACCCTTGCGGTGTTTCGTCAAACGTGATGCTTGATTGGGCAAAAAATGCATGCTTGTATCATCGAAAACAAATGCGCACTACTTTTGCCTCAGACCCCGTCAGTACAAAATTGAACAAAGGATTCGATGCAAAGCGAACAAACCCCCCAAAGTACCACCTGCATAGGGTCCTATAACCGGCTATTTCTAGGCCCTGTATTCAGCTCTAAGAATAAAAGGAGATGGGTTGGCACGCATATCAGTTGCAAAATGAGGTGGTAAGACCATAATGCCCAATCATGCCGTGGCGTTTCTATAGATATATGCTTGCAGATGTGCTTCGCCAGTTTGCGACAACAACGCTTATTCTCGTTGTTGTGATTGCATTTGGTGCTGCAATTAAACCGTTATCATCGGGTAGCCTCATTTCCGGCTGGGATACAATGAAATACCTTGCGTTGGCGATGGTGCCTATGTTGCAGTTTGCACTGCCATTTGCCGCGGCCTTTGCAGTAACAATCAGTTTGCATAGAATGGCACAAGACAATGAATTTGTAGCAATGTCTGTTAGCGGCCAATCGTATTTGAGATTGCTTGCTCCGATGTGTGTTTTTGGCATTACGTTAACCATCACAGTTGCAATTTTGACACAATCGATCATTCCAACTTTCATTGGAAGAATGGCAGATGCGATGACATCTGATCTGCCACGTCTTTTGGCGAACTCCATTAAACAGCACACACCCTTTGTACAGGGTGATTTAATAATCTGGGCAGAAGATATTTACCTTGATTCTAAGAGTGACGATGAGCGCATGGCGTTAGACCACGTTGCGGTTGCAAAGATAGACCAAAACAGCAGAGCGAAAATGTATCTCACAGCATCCGCTGCATTGGTAGATGTGCAACGTATGAATAACCAAACTTCTATGTATGTTGGAACACGAGATGCGACGCAGTGGACACGGGGAGAAGGCAACGCTGGGATTTTACGAGGTGCGCGGGAAGGCCGGTTAACCCACGCAATTGAATTGCAATCTATGTCAAACAGAAGGCCGTCATCCCTTACGCGAAGCGAATTGTTGCATTTACGCACGGAACCAGACAAATACCCAAGGGTTGCCAATGCGGCAATTGACTTGCGGAGTGTGATGAACCGTTTGAATTTTCTAGAGGTGTTGCATCAGAAATTTAATGAAACGAATTCAATAACGTGCGTCACACTTCCAGGTGGAAGGAAATTCGTTATTCAAGCAAAGGCAATGAGGAACGGTACGTTTGTTCCGCCGATTACTGTGGAATCAATTCGGGGAACAGGTGACTCAAGCATTTTGGTTCCAAACTCTGCAAAGTTTATCGTTGACCAACTTGAAAACGGCGATGTTGATTCGGTAACATTGCAGATGAACGACGTCGTAGTTGGGTTTGGTGAGGTTGGTGAAAATGTGCGGGGTGAACTCGTTGTGCCATCTTGCCGCGTTGACCAAGTAACACCTGAAAATATCGACGAAGAGGATTATCGAAATTTGTTATTGATTGCTGATCAGATAACAAACAAAACAGTGCAAAGGGCTTCTGCTCGACTGAAAGCGAGTGTAGTTGCTATGCACAGCACAATCAGCGGAAGAATTGGACAGCGTTGGGCAGTGAGTTTTTTGCCATTGCTCGTAATCCTTCTAGGCAGTTTGTTAGCTATCCGGTTTGCAAATGAAATGCCACTTTCGGTGTATGCAAAAGTATTTGTACCTGCAGTTATTGCTCTTCTTTTAATTTTCTCAGGTGGTCAGATGGTCCGTGACGAAAGGGACCTTAGCGGTTTCCTTGTTATGTGGTCAGGAAACGTTGGCCTTTTGGCGTTAGTGTTGTTTCATTGGAGCAAAGTTCGATTGACCTAACATGAGAAGATTGTCACGGTACATTGTAAAAAAAATGATTATCAACTTTGTTGTTTTGTTTACCTTGTTTTATCTATTAGGTGCGGTGATCGACATCATTGTAAATTTAGACGAGTTCATCACCATCGCCGAGAAGGAATTCGAAGGTGGTGGTTTTTTACATAAAATGTATGCAATCCTCCACGTTTCGATAGGATTTGAGGGTCCCCGACTATTTCAAGTGTTTGCGTATTTGCACGGTGCAATTGCAATTGGCGCGATGGCATTTACTGCAGCAAACATGTTGAGGGCTAGAGAATTTGTAGCATTAATGGCGGCTGGTATTAGTCTTCGAAGAATTGCCTTGCCGTTCCTTCTTGTCATGATTAGCATCAGCGGTATTGCACTTTTGAACCAAGAATTCATGTTGCCAAAAGTTGCTCCATTGCTTCTTCGTGATCACGGTGAATCTGGAAATTCCTCAGCGGCTTCATTTCCTATTCCATTTACTCCTGACCAAAGTGGAGCGTTGTTACTTGCTGTTTCATTAGACCCAGAGACAAATGTGTTAACAGAGCCATCATTTCTACGGCGTGATCCGAAAGGAAGAATGACGCAGCAAATTCAAGCAACCTCGGCGACTTGGGACACAACAAACAACGCTGGTTGGCTTCTTACAAATGGACGTTCAGTCGATATTGCATTTGACACCGAAAGTGGGCAAGCCGCGATTATGAGCCCTCAACAAGTGGACTTTTTTGAAACGGAATTGTCGCCATATTTACTTATGCTTCATAGATACGGACAATACATTGGCATGCTCGGTATGACAGAACTCAATAACATGTTAGAAGTTGCTGGAGGATTTGACGCGCCAATGTTGCGAAGGCATTGGTATTCTCGTTTTGCTTCGATTGCTATCAATTTGCTTGCAATGGCTATTGTTATCCCACTTTTTGTTACCAGAGAAACCGTCATGTTGTCACGTCAAGCAATTGTTTGTGGTGGAATTGGATTAACTATTATGTTTGGTGGAACCATTGTTATGTTGATGCCCATCGCTGGTTTTCCTGCAATGGTGAGTGTGTTTCTGCCGGCGTTAATCTTAATGCCGGTTGCCCTTTTTCGCATTGTTTCAATTCGAACCTAATACGCGACGAATATCAGTGTCAAAATATTGAATAGTTGTTTTGTTTTGAAGCGTTGTTAGCGCTCGTTCCATCAAAAAACGTTCTTGTGCAAGTTTCGCTACATGTTTCATTTTTGCTTCGACAGTTTCAAATGGTACATTGCTAACCGTTGGAATGCTTGAAAGTGATAGGATGGCCCATCGGTCTCCGATGAAAATTGGCATGGAACATGTTCCGAGTTTGAGTTTTGGAAGTGCTTTTCGAATTGGCTCTGGCCAAATTGGATCTGCCATTGTTATAGAACCAATATCGCCGCCAAGCTTCGCGCTTGGGTCGATGGAATTTGCACGAGCGAGCTCAGTAAAAGAACCACCTCGTTGTAACTTCTGATGAATGATGTTTGCTTCATCGAGCGTGGAGAGTACGATAATATGTATTGGGTACTTCGTGCCGTGCACAATCTCATACATTCTTCTGGTTTGATCTTCTGTTACTGAAACGGCATCCTCGATAAGTAAACGCAAGGAACTTGTTCTCTGTAACAAATCATGAAGTCGTTTTTTACCAACCCCTTTTTTCTTCAGTTGGTTTTTAAACCGTTCTTGGTTTAGCGTTGGATCAGTTTCAAGAAGGTATGCCCATTCCTGTTCAATACAATGTTGGCGAAGTTGAATAGATCTCTCTTCAAGCTCTACCGCAATTAGCATTGAATTGATTGCATCTTGGACGACTTCTTCGCCAGCTAATTCGATCAACGCGGGCCAAATGTCTTCTTGCCGAATGGTTTTTTCGCCAACGAGTGCAACGATTGGTGAACTATGCTCAAGTTGAATCTTTGGTTTCTGTATTTGTGGGGGGCGCTGATTTCCACATCCAAACGAAAGCATAAGAAGGATGGCGGGCAAGGCAAATTTGGACGGTACAATGGTATTCACTATCATGGCAAAGCAAAGGATACTCGTCTGCCCCATCTGTGGGGAAACTCAACCCGAAACAAAAGTATGTCGGGTCTGTTCTACATTGTTAGAACCTGATGGACTTTTGCTTGCAGAGGGTGGTTTTGGACCTTGGTGGGTTCGAAATGAAGAATTATTGTTTCGCCCCGGCATCACCTTTGAACAACTCGCAGATCTTGCAAAAAATAGAAAAATAGACTTGCAGACCATTGTGCGTGGGCCTACAACTCGACAGCTTTGGAAGGTTGCCAGGAGGGTGCAAGGCATTGCTCACTTGCTTGGTCGTTGCCATCGATGTGGCGAACATGTTCAACCCACCGATCTTGCATGCAGTGCATGCGAGAGCCCATTTTTGAAATATACAGATCGAAACAATTTGGGACTTGAATTAGGCATGCCAAGTAAAGGCAAGCCAAACGGGATGTCTTCTTTTTTATCTGACGCTGAGATAATGGATACACAGTCAACTCCGCTCATGCTCCCTAAGGTTGAAAGGCAACAGCCAGCCGGGGATGATGCGCAAGCGGGGCCAGAGAGTGTTGGCTCGCCGCAATTTCGAGCGATGCAACGACAACTCGAAAAAGCCAAACGAAAGACACTTGTTCTCTCGATTTCATTTGTGGTCTCGGTACTTGTCGGTGCGGGGCTCCTTTTCGCTCTCCTCAGATAGAGGTTATTACCGGACTCTTGTGCTTGTGCGCTTGAGATTATCGAAGAACACCCAAAGATGCCGATGGAATTTCGACCGCATTGTTTTGCGGAGTAATCGATAGCGTGGTTTCTATCGATTTGGCCTCGGACAGGATGTCGCCCGCTATCGTAGCGGGACACCGAAGGATGCACAGGACCACAAAAGGATTGAGAATCGCATGCAGGTACAAACGACTCGATTCGGTACAGTCGAAGTTGACGACAGCCGAATCCTAGAATTTCCATCAGGTTTACTAGGATTCTCAAGTTACACACAATACGCATTACTACAGCCAGATGATGATGGCTTATTTTTCTGGTTGCAATCGACCGAAGCGCCTGAGTTAGCGTTTGTCGTGACAGACCCTGCAACATGGGTTCCAGACTATCAAGCAACTGTTCGAAAAGAACAGATGGATGAGTTGTCCTTGATTACGCTTGAGACAGCGCAAACATTTGTCATAGTTAATAAATACGATCAAACGCTCACGGTGAATTTGCAAGGCCCAATTATTGTGAACCTTGGCAACCATCAGGCGATGCAGTTGGTGCTTGCGGACAAGCGTTGGACAACTCGACACGAGATTGTCCGATTGACATCGCAGGAGCGGATGACCGCGTAAATTACTTTTTTCTACTTTGTTCACTCAGGGAAGGGTGAACATGCCGCGAATGCGGCGAACCTTGAGGAAGGATTCTTAACATGCTTGTGCTATCACGCCATAAAGACGAAACGATTATGATCGGTGACAATATCGAATTGACAGTTGTGGATATTCGCGGTGACAAGGTGCGCCTTGGCATAAAAGCACCGTCAACTGTTCCAGTACACAGAAAAGAAGTGTATGAAGCAATTCGAAAAGAAAACGAGGGTGCATCATCATTCGACAAGAACGATTTGGGCGAAATCCCGCCTCCTCGAATCGCCCGATTCAATTAACGATTGCTTGCACTTTTTCAAAGTGACAGTCACGTTGAAAAAGTGCAAGTTGCGATCAAGCGCGAGCGTTACTCTGCCGTGATAGCTGCGTTTTTGTGCCATCAGTGTTGTTTTTCGCGTTGCAATGGACAGTCACAGTGCTTGG
>CEOP01126227.1_pt1 | contig 14257 bp, 10 predicted proteins | sample 361301 | NCBI WGS metagenome assembly CEOP01 (sample SAMEA2619548, study PRJEB7988) | marine metagenome | biome: marine biome (ENVO:00000447); feature: deep chlorophyll maximum layer (ENVO:xxxxxxxx); material: "saline water (ENVO:00002010), including plankton (ENVO:xxxxxxxx)" | depth 55 m
TGTTGCAGGTACTCCGAGAGATCTACAATCCCTACGTAATGGGCAACAGCAGCTCCAATTAAACTGAGCAATATGAGGAGGAATGCCCTCCTCAGCCAGCGCCTCTTCCTTTTAGGAGGGCTCTGAACTACGTTCTCAACGGTTTTTTCTGGCAAGGTGGGCATCGGTGGCATCACGGGAAGAGGTGGCATCACGGGAAGAGGTGGAGCAACCTCATCCATCTCTGGATACAGCTCGTCGAGATCTGCCAGTCCGGGCGCGCCAGGAATCTCGCCCATCAGATCTGCCCATGCCTCATCGAGATCAGTAGTCGTGATGGGCGTCGTGAGTATGGCTGTGGCACCGGCGGAGTAAGCGGCGTCCTCTGCAAGGGCCTTCCCGGTTCTCGTAGTGACGAATGCTATCCTTGCATTGAAGTCGGTCTCCCTTATTTCTAGGGCTGCGATATGTCCGTCCAGGCCGGATATGTCAAGTGCCAACAGTACGAGATCGGGCTTCTTTTCGACGTACTCGTCCACTGCCTTGTCACCATCGTCACACACCATTGGAACCCAACCGCGTCTCTCGAAATGACCGGTCAGGCTAGTCTCAGTCATGGGGTTGCCTACGACTATCAGCACAGTCTGCTTGTCCCCGTCCATGTTGCATTGACACAGAGGGGGATTCATGAACGGACCGGTCATATGGCTGGTGAGTGTTGGTTTTAGCTAATGAATCAAGATAACAAGGATTCCTAAAGTATGGAATCAAGCAACCACTCTGGGTCGAAAGGAATGAGGTCTTCGTATCCCTGCCCCACGCCAGCCAGGACTATTGGCCTTCCAGTTGTGTGGGCTATCGACATAGCCGCTCCTCCATTAGCATCGGTGTCCATCTTACAAAGGACCGCTCCATCGAATCTGAGCATGCTCTGGAAGACTTTCGCCTGCTCCACGGCATCATTTCCTGCAAGCGCGTCAGCGACGAAAAGGACTAGGTGTGGGTTCGTTACCCTGTGGACCTTTCTCAGCTCCTCCATCAGGTTGGTCTTGTTCTGCATCCTCCCAGCAGTATCGATGATGACTATGTCGTCTCCCTTGGCCCTGGCAGAGTCAACTGCGTCTCTGGCCACAGCGGCCGAGTCTCCGCCCCTCTGGCTAGTGATGCATCTGACCCCGATTCTCTCGGCGTGTGCGGCCAGCTGATCAATCGCTCCAGCTCTGAAAGTATCTGCTGCCGCCATGACCACCGAGTATCCCTCCTCGTTGAGGCGATATGCCATCTTAGCAGAGGTAGTGGTCTTTCCAGTTCCATTCACACCAACGACCATGATGATGACTGGGGAATCCTCGGTAAGGAGTGCTCTGACTGTCTTGTCGAAGTCCCAGTAGCCAGCTTCTAGAAGTCTTCTCAACGAGGCCCTTAGCGCCTTCTCCAATAGCACAGGTAGTGATGTCCGTGTGTTTACTCTGGTGCCGATAATTCTCGTTCTCAGGGCATTGACTAGGTCCTCCGTCGCTGCGTGGCCCATGTCGACTGAGAGAAGATCCGTCTCTAGTTCATCTAAAATTCCATCCAGTACCTCGCCCCCTCGGATTATCATCCCTCCCTTGCTGACCTCGGAATCCGACAGGTCCACATCGAAAGTGGCTGGTTCGGATGATACTAGTCTGAAGCCAGTGGTTGTCTTCATGGGGTCGATAGGGCTCTCATCCTTCTTGGAGCTGGCCTTCATCGCTGCCTGCTCTCTCATCGCCAACTTCCTTGACTTCCTGTCGGATGTCTTTGCAAAGGGATCAGCCTCGGGCTCATCGTCATCCCACTCGTCATCCTTTGGTAGTGTTGACTGTAGATTCTGCCGATTTATTGGAGCCTTTACTTCTTTCTTGGCCATCTCTAGCTTTTCTGATATTGCTTCTTGGGCTTCCTTGGATTCTGGATCGGCCAGTAATCCTTCATCGGGAGGGGTCTCCTTGACCTTCCTCCTGAATCTATCAAAGAGTCCCATCGTATCACCTAGTCATCGAGCGTGAGCTCAGTTCCCCTTCTCCTTCGGGATTTCCTCTTAGGTTCGTCATGGGCTGGGCTGTCCACGGGCGCTTCGGGCTCGTCACCTGATTCGATAGCTGTCATCTTCTCGTTGAATTCGCCGGCCAGTGCCATGGTGCTCTCCTCGAGCTGGTCAAACTCCGTCTTCATCCTCTCAGTGAGGTCAGTGAGCTCGTTGTTTCTGGTGGAGAGTATCTCAGCAGCCTCGGCTCTCGTCCTCTCAGCTTGTATCCCGCTACCGATGTCAACCACTGCCCCATAGTCAGAGGGGATGTCTGCGATTATCTGGACTCCGGCGCCTAGGGGCACCATTGCCCCCTTCGTTCCGGTATCAGGGATGCTCTCCAGGGCCTTCAGTGCGTTGACCTGTTCCATCCTAACCGCCTCGAGGCGTCTCAGTTGCGCTTCTAGAGCCTCCATTCGCTCTCTGTTGGCCTCTACGAGCCTTGCTATCCTCTGGAGCTCCTCCTTGGGGTCAGTCACGGAGTGGCGAGCCTGTAGTCACGAATGAATCCGTCGTCTGCGATGCTTTTCGCGAAAGTGTTAGATAGTCCTCTCAGGTCTTAAGAAAATCATGAAGATTCTAAGATTCGAACATACGCGATATAGTGGGCTCGGTGTGATTGATGGAGAAGATGTTGTTGCCTTCAGCGGTGCCAATGAAGATTTCCCGGTTAATCTGGATGGCCTGATTGAACAGTGGGGGGAAATGGAATATAAAATCAAGGCGCTAATCGAGGATGGGGGGGCCAGAGTCCCTCTCTCGGAAGTCAAACTACTGGCCCCTGTAAAGAAGCCAGGCAAGTTCCTAGCAATAGGAATGAACTACAAGAAGCATCGGGCAGAGTCCATCGATGCTGGAATAACGCCTCCTAGGAACCAGATGTGGTTCAGCAAGCAGATCTCAAGCATCAACGACCCCAATGGAGAGATTATCAAACCGGATTCCACTATGATGTTGGACTACGAGGTGGAGCTCGGATTTGTAATAGGGAAGGAATGCTATCAGGTCAGTGCAGAGGATGCTAAGGACCACATTTTCGGTTACACTGTGTGTAACGATGTTAGCATGAGGGACTGGCAACTCCACAACATGCCTGAGAGGGTCGAGCTGATGATAGGCAAATCCCACGACACACATGGCCCGGTCGGCCCATGGATAGTAACATCAGATGAGATTACCGATCCGCACAAGCTCGATCTGAAGTGCTACGTCAATGGAGAGCTCAGGCAATCGAGTAACACCGATGATATGATTTGGAATTGCTATGAACAAATAGAATATCTATCCAGTGCGATGACGCTCTACCCAGGCGACCTGATTATCACTGGGACGCCCCCAGGTTCTGGGTTCAGTCCACGCGGAGCGTCCGGGCTAGCTGACAAGGGAAGGAAGGGGAATGTCTACCTGGAACGTGGGGACGTTGTGAAGTGTGAAATACAGTCAATTGGGAGTATAGAGAACAATGTTGCATAGGTGGGAGTAAAGTGAAAGGGAATATGAGCCCAATTGGGCTCACCACCAACGTACTGATTGCTCATGCAGAGGAGTTTCACGGGGGCACCGAGATTGTCGGGGTCGATGTCAAGGGAGAACGCAGGCGGACAAGCTGGGGAGAGGTTGGGTCGAGGAGTAGAAGGCTTTCCAGTGCCCTAGTCAAGATTGGCCTTGGGAAAGGAGACAGGGTGGGTACGATAGCTCCCAATACTTGCGACCACCTGGAGCTATTGTATGCGATCTCGGGTTTTGGAGGGGTTGCTCACACGATAAATCCCAGGCTTTTCCCAGATGAGGTAGTGTATATCATCAATCACGCTGGCGACAAGGCACTGTTCGTGGACCCCGCTTACGTTGGGATACTGATTGGCCACAGGCACCTATTCGAGACTGTCGAGAACATATACATCACAGGCCCAAAACAGAACGAGATTGCGGCGAGGATGAATGGCTTCAAGTTCCTGGTAGACTTGTTCGAGACGGGTGATCCGAATTACGAATGGCCGGATCTTGATGAAGATGACGCGGCCGTGGTGTGCTACACTTCCGGTACCACAGGGGACCCAAAGGGGGTCCTCTACTCACACAAATCAATAGTCGTACACGCTAGCGTAGTCAGTCTTCCAGATAGCTTCTGCCTCAGTGCTACTGACACTGTGATGCCTGTCGTACCGATGTTCCACGTAAATGCCTGGGGCGTTCCGTACGCGTCTGCAATGGTTGGATGCAGGCTTGTACTGCCTGGTCCTAATCTAGACGGCCAGAGCCTCATTGAGCTCATGGACCAAGAGCGGGTCACCATGGCGCTCGCGATCCCTACAATCTGGGAGGAGGTCCTAGAAATTCTAAGAGATACAAGTGCGTCTCTGGATTCCGTAGAACGAATCCTGTCTGGAGGGACAGCGGTCCCGAGCTGGATGATAAACGAGTTCGATCAATCACATGGCGTTAGATTGATTCATGGTTGGGGGATGACCGAGACAAGCCCTCTCGGGTCTGTCAATTCCCCACTTGGGAAGCATTCGGCACTTGTTGGAGAGTCAAAATTGGAACAGATGAGCAGTGCTGGCAGGCCCCACTGGGCGATGAGTCTGAAAATTGTCGATGAAAAGGGCAACCGGCTACCGAATGACGGGGTCTCCGAGGGGAGCCTGTATGTCAAGGGGGCAACGGTGGTGGAGAGGTACATGTCACATGAGGCGTCAGCCACAGATGACGATGGGTGGTTCAACACGGGGGATGTCGGGACGATAGACGAGGATGGGTTCCTAACGCTAACGGACCGTTCCAAGGACCTGATTAAGTCAGGGGGCGAGTGGATCAGCTCGATTCTACTTGAGGAAATCATCAGACGACACCCTCTTATCCATGACGCGGCGGTAATCGGGGTGAATCACAAAAAGTGGACAGAGCGTCCTATAATTATAGCCCAAGCCGTGGAAGATGAGAGCCCCACTGAGATTGAGATTCTATCCTTCTTCGTGGACAAGGTTGCCAAGTGGCAGATACCAGACGCGGTGATAATGGTCGATGAGCTACCGCTCGGATCGACAGGTAAACCGATAAAGAGGGTCCTCCGTGAGGAGTACATTGACTACCTATTGGAGGGGAATGCGTGAACAAGGAATATGATGTGGTGATAATCGGTGGTGGGCCGATAGGTTCCATCGCCTCGCTTTTGCTGGAATCCAGGGGGTTCAATGTGGCCCTCGTGGAGAGAAATACCGTCCCATACCCATTCCCGAGGGCCATCGCTCTGAATGGATTCAGTATGGGCCTAGTGGAAGGGCTGCTGGGGCCTGAGCTGTGGAGCGAGTTTGAGTTCACGCCCGCAATACACGTTGGTTACGTACTCAATAAGGACAAGATGGATGAGCCCTTTGGATTAATGCAGCCGCCTGTCATTGATGGGAAGATTCTCGACAATGACAACTTCGGATTTGTAAGCTGGTTTAATCAGCCACAATTGGAGAGATTGCTCAGAACAAGCGTTGAGGCTCGTGATGGGATAACCACATTCTATGGCCATGAGGCACTTGTCCTTTGGGAGGATGGCCTGAACTTCATCAAGATTCAGGAGCTGTCTTCAGGGGAGTCCTTCGAAATCTCAGGAAAATACCTACTCGGGGCCGATGGAGGAGGGAGCTTCGTCAGAAAGCAGATGGGTGCGGAATTGAAGTCTCTTGGGAAGTCGATTCACTTCCTGATTGTTGACATAAAGGCACCTAGGTCTGCACTGCGCCCTGGTATGGATTTCGATGCTGGGGGGCACCAAATAATCGATCCACGAGGAAAGAGGCCGACAACCTTCCTGATTTGTGAAGGTAAGAATCATGGGACCTACAAGGACACTTTCAGATTCGAATTCGCCTTGAAGGGAGGCGACGACTACACAAAGATACAGTCTCCTGACTCGATCCATGAGTTGATCGACCCATATCTGAACCCAGACGATGTGGAAATCGTCAGATCTACCATCTACAAATTCAATTCCCTGATATCTCAAAACTGGCGTGTAAATAATATGTTCACAATCGGAGACGCTACCCATCAGACCTCTCCCTTCCAAGGCCAGGGCCTCAACATGGGCATACGCAATACTTCCAATCTGGTTGAGAAGATTGATTTGGTGGATAAAGGACTCTCTGATGATTCACTTCTTGACTACTACCAAGTGGAATGCTATCCTGACTCCAAGGCCGTGATCAAGCAGTCACTCTTCCTTGGAGGCATGCTCTTCAATATCAAGCCCCACATCAACCTACTAAGGGCAATTATTCACTCGTTCAATGGAAAGAGGGGGAAGCCGGTCGACTTGTTCCCTGCATTCGTTCCTGAGACAGTAACTGTCGAGAACGGTTTTAGCCCGGGCAAGGCAAATCAGAAGGGTTACCCCATGTACAACTACATCAACGAGGAGGGTTTTCCTCGTTCTCTGAGGACATATCATCCAACCGAATACAGGATCTTCTGCAACGGGGATACTTCGTCCGTTCTAGATGCAATAGGTGGGGTGCCAGAGATAGTCAGTCCGTTGGTTGTCGAGCTGTCAGATGGTAGCGATGGTGGCACTACCGAAGGATCCAAATTGGTATCAGCTCAGAGGAAGGAAGACCTCGACAAACACAGGAAGCTGTTCAAGGGGGCTGACTATGTCCTGATGGCCCCTGGCTACACAATGCTCGGTACCTACAGAAGTGGTCAGGAGAGCAAGCTTGTCAGAGAATATCTCTCAAGATTCAAGCTTCTTGGGTGAGAACTTGCACTTGGATGAAAACTAACACTTATACATAAAGTATCAACATTCTATATTAATGCTATCTGGGGCATTAGCAAAATGGTTTGAAGAAGCATCAATGAAAGACACTGACTCAGTCGGTGGAAAAGGGGCGTCTCTTGGAGAGATGTACCAAAAGCTGTCAGGAATCGGGGTGAAGGTACCAAATGGTTTCACTCTGACAACTGAGGCCTTCAGGGACTTTGTGAATGCGGACATTCCTGAAGCGACATGGGACAATGTGGGCAATCCAGAGGGAATCGGAGATCTTAGGGTACAGGCGATAGCATGCAAGACACTGTCCTCAGCGCTGGAAGTCTGCCTCAGGGATGCTGATGCCTCTGACCATTTAGGTCTAAACGGAAGGGCCTCGCTTGCCAGATCGCTCGTTAGGGAGACTCCAGTACCAGAGACAGTGAAACGGGCCATTGGAGCAGAGTACAGTAAGCTCTGCGACATGTACTACCCAGGGGTTGATGTTGCTGTGAGATCCTCCGCAACCACTGAGGACTCTGCAGAGGCGTCTTTCGCTGGTCAGTACGAGTCTTACCTGAATGTTAGTGGTGAGTCTGAGATTGTAGAAAAGTGGCGAAGATGCGTTGCCAGTATGTTCACCGAGCGATCAGTTGGCTATCATCTCGAGAACGACATGCATCCACTGGATAGCTCGATAGCAGTGGTAGTCATGAAAATGGCGAGATCGGACAAGGCTTGCTCTGGAGTGATGTTCACGATAGATCCAGATTCTGGCCATGATGGCGTTATACACATAGGATCATCCTACGGGCTGGGGGAGCTCGTTGTTCAAGGGGTGGTGTCACCCGACACATACACTGTATGGAAAAAGGGCCTCAGAATGGGCAAGTTCCCAATCGTTTACCGGACACTTGGTGGCAAGGAGCAGATGATGGTCTACAATGAGGAGTCCACTAACGAGGTGCACACAATACAGGTATCCGTGGAGGAAAGGAAGAAGTGGTCACTGACAAAGGAAGAGTGTGTCAGCTTAGCAGAAATGGGCCTGAAAATAGAGGATTTCTTCGGTAAGCCAATGGACATCGAATGGGCGAAGGATGGCATCAGTAACGAGCTGTTCATCGTACAGGCACGGCCTGAAACAATACACTCGAAGTCCTCGAAGTCAAAGATGATGCTCTACAAGATAGACGAGAAGCTGACATCGAAGCTGAAGAAGGATGGTCGTGTGGTTGCTGAGGGCCAGGCGGTAGGCACTAGGGTCGGGACAGGTATGGTAAGACTGTACAGGACCTATTCCGAGGTTGTTCAAGGACGTAGAGAGCTGCAGAGTCTTATCGATACTGGCCTCGCACCAGAGGAGATCTCCTCCGAGCTCTCTGTTTTCCAGAACGGCGATGTCTTGGTGACCGAAATGACAACTCCCGATTGGGAGCCGTTAATGAAGCAGGCCTCACTGATTATCACCAGGAAAGGCGGGCGTACATCGCATGCCGCGATAATAGCCAGGGAGTTCGGCATACCGGCAATCGTGGGGTGTTCTGACGCCCTGGAGATACCTAACCTCAGCATCGTGACCGGGAGCTGTGCAGAAGGGGACACTGGGTACGTCTACTCGGGTGAAGTCCCCTTCGAGATAGAGGAGGTGTCCTTCGACGAGGATCTCGATCTCAAGACGAAGATCAAGTTGAATGTCGGCTTCCCCACTAAATCTCTGACTGACTCTAGACTGCCTGTTGATGGAGTGGGTTTGGCTAGGATAGAATTCATACTTTCGTCCGGACTAGGGATTCACCCACTGGCGTTTGTTCATCATGATGAGATGAGGGAGTACCTGAACGGTGGAGAGTTAGGCGATGGCCTGCGGAGATACCAAGAGGCATTCAACGCTACAGACGATGGTGACATCAAATCATTGGTGGAAGCTGTGGAGAGGAGAGCTTGGGCCTATGAGGACAAGCGTGGTCTGTTCGTTGACAAGCTCCGCGAAGGCGTCGGGCTAATCTGTGCGGCATTCTATCCGCGCCCGGTACTTGTCAGACTCTCTGACTTCAAGTCGAATGAGTACAGGGAGCTGTTGGGTGGGTCCATATTCGAGCCTGTGGAAGAAAATCCGATGATTGCGTGGAGAGGGGCTTCAAGGTATCTCGATGAGAAGTTCAAGCCTGCCTTCGAGATGGAGCTGGATGCCATGAAAGCTGTAAAGAATGAGCATGGTTTAGACAACCTGCAACTAATGGTTCCCTTCTGTCGCACCCCAGAAGAGGGAGAGATGGTGAAGGAACTTCTGGATGAGCATGGCCTAGGGCCTTCGTCTGGGACTGATCTGTTCGTGATGGTCGAGCTACCGTCGAATGTCATAGAGGCTGATAGATTCATAGAAATGATGGAGTTATCTGGTGGATCGATCGGTTCCAACGACCTAGTCCAGACGGTCTATGCTGTTTCGAGGGATGACCTGGAGGGATATCAGAACCCTGTGGATGCGAGGTCCCCATCTGTGAAGGCCATGATCAGGGATATCGTGAGAAAGTTCAACGAACGTGGTCTGGAGATAGGAATCTGTGGTCAGGCGCCCTCTGACTTCCCGGACGAGTTTCCCCCGTTTCTCATTGATTGCGGGATTACCAGCATCTCTGTAACTCCCGATACTGCAATCGCTGTCAGAGCAACGGTTGCGGAGGCAGAGAATGGCGCTTCTAGCTGAAGTCGCCGATGAAGTCCATGCAGGCCCAAGCCACATTCTCGGGCCTTTCTATGTGGGTCCAGTGTAGGGCATCGGATACTATGGTGAACCTTGAGAACCTTCCTCCATCCTTTGTCTGAAGGGTAGAGTACCTACCATCTGCCATGTTGGTGACGTACCTTTCGCTATTCTCCTTCCACGCTGGATTCTCTCTGTCTTGGAACTCCCCTCCGGGTAGAAGATCCTCAACATCATCCGGCCAGAAGTTCCACTTTCCCCAATAGGGTTGATCACCTGTATGATTGGATATTAGTCCGTGATCGTTTGGAAGGTCGGCAAAGATGTAGGTAGGGAATCTTAACCTAAATAGCCTGAATATCCCTGTGACGTGCCCGCCACCCAGTAGCCCCTTTACCTTCCTCAGAAGGGGCATCTTTCTTGCTCCAGGTATGTCTTCGGCCTTTAGCATCTCATCGGCCCCTTGGAACTGCATCATCGGGAAGTCTGTGTCGAGAATACTGAAGCCTCTGGATCTGTCTGATCTTCTCTTGCCTTCGTCCAGGAAGTCGGTCTGCCGGAACATCTGCCTTGTTAGTCTGAAGAATTTCTCTGACTGTTTAGGCATGGACTGAATGGCTTCCCATCTCTCATGGAGTTCTGTCCCGGGTGTGGCAGTCGATCCCTCGATAGCGAATGAGGGGGCTATGAAACCGAATGGGGCACCTCCCCTAATTGCACTCCCGAGGAGTGGAGGGAAGGCCTTCGTTGCCATTATTCTATGTGGCGGGCCCAGGAAGATTCCCTTATCGGTCAGCTCATACCAATCTTCCTCGAACTTGGTCCATCCCTGAGAGCCCCTTGAGTAGCTTATCGCAACCTCGGGGAACTCTGCAAGCATGTTGTCCATGATTATACAACCCCTGTCATGGCCCACGAAGTGGGCTCTCTCGATGCCGAGTCCCTCGGTTAGGATATCCTTGAGTGTGTAGGCACAGTTCTCGAGATCGAATCTTGGGTCGACAGGTTTGGTTCCCTTCATTGGTATAATCCTGTTTGGTGGCTTCATTCCATCATACTTCGACATGGTGTTGCCATCGATGTGAATGGTCGTATACTCCTCAAGGAAAGGCACTGTTACCACTATGAATCGGTACTCATTGCCCATGGGATGGTTTACCATAGAAGCCACCAGCCACCTTGAGTCCATCAGGCTGTCTTCGAATACGCCCATCATCACAATGACGGGTGTGCCCTCTGGGTTGCCTGCGAGCGCTATTCGGTGATGGTGTCCCTTGACTTCCACATAGTCGACCTCAAAGGACACCCCGTTGGTGTCAGGAATAGAATAGTCGCTCTCTATCAAGAAACATCCCTAATCCTTTCAATTAGCTCTTGAACATTGGTTAAATCACGGTTTATCAGTGACTGTTGGGTTTCATAGTCGAAATCTTCGTAGAAGCTAGCAGCGGCTGGTCCGTCGAGATTCCTAATTCCTGAGTCAGCTATAGTGGGACCCCATTGGTTGTGTCCATTGGGCCCAAGACCGCTAATCTTGTGGATTCTCTGACCAAATGACCTGGTCATCCTGTCCCCATCGGACATGTGCTCGTGCACGTGACCGTACGGATCGTGCCAGTAGTCGTAGATGTGAGATCCCAGAACATGTCTTCCAACGCCCCAGGCTATCTCGTATCTCTCATTCAGATACTCGGCTTTGGTCTTGAGTTGCATATGGCCCCTCCAGACGTCATCTAGGTTGGACACCTCGAAGGAGGCATGGCTCAGTTGAGGATTGATTCCTTGGCCCTCAGGGGCCTGTTTTTGATCCATCAATGAGAGAATGAAAAAGGTGTGATGATCTGTAGGAACTTCGCCCCTGTCACATCTGAAAAAGCATCCGTATGTAGCCTCGCCCTCCGCGAACGTTCCTCCATAGAGTGGCGAGGGGCCCGCCTTCTGTAGCATCTCAAACATCTGGGGGTTGATAGAGTGACCTTCTGCTGACTTGGGGGCCTCGAAATACACGCTGTCAGATGGCAGTAGGCCAAAGGTCTCCATCATGAACGCCATCATATCGTGGTGTGGGCCTACGGGGATTGTGAGGACTACGTGTCCGATTTTGAGCACGTCTGGGGGGCCTGGGTGTATGGTATTGCTACCATCTGCCTCGCGGTTACCCGAGGCGTCCTGGAGCTTGTTTACTGGCCTCTTGTAGTGTCTCTTGTCACCGTAGTTGTATTCCAATCTCTCCCTCGTGGGAGGGAGCGATTCTATCTCCCTGCCATGAACAGCCTCGATCAGGAGATTGCAGACCGGGTCTATGAAGGAGACTCTCTTTCCTCCGCTAATCTCTCCCTCAATGCCCGGAATGTCGTGTACTTCCGTGCAACCATCTACATTCTCAGACAAAATTCGGAGTTCTTCCTCTTCCTTCATTAACATCGCAAATCCCAGAAACTTGGCAGGACCCTTGTGCGCAACATGACAAAACCCATCTCCACTGATGCCTCTAGAGTAGATTGAGTTCTCGTCTCTGTGGACAATCTTCAACCCGAAGTCTTCCACCCACCTCTCATACAGATCTAGATCAGGCACTGAGAACCTAACATAGGCGACATCCCATGCCTTGGTCAGGGGCTCTATGGGAGGGAGGGAGTTCGCACCTTCCAGATGGCTCTCGGTCCCGTCATTTATCGCCTCGAATAAATCTAGGTCCCTATCCACGAACTGAATGATGTCTGCTGCGGTCGGGGAGGACTCCGTCGCCTCTTGTACCATGGACACCATACTCGGCACCCTAATTTAGAATTGTCGGGTAGTTTACTTTTAACATCACAGCAGTACAACAATTTGTCCTTCCTTCTCGAAGGTTTTGATTTCTTTTAATTTATCACCAACACACGGGCCATCGGTACAGACCCCTGTATCTGGACCGAAAGAGGCTTGATGGTGCATGCATTGAATCAAACCTGTTTTTCTATTTAGTAGATAGACGGGGTCATTGCAAAGGCTGCGTCCATCGTGTGGACACGAGTTTAGCCAGCCGTAGACCCCTGTCCCGGTTCTGAGTATTAGTGCTGTTAGATTGTCCTCGTTCTCGGGGATCTCAAGCATCAGCACGCCCCCCATCGAGAGGGCCGAGCTTGGCAGTCTGGCAACTTCCCTTGGCATGGTATGACCTCTCAGTTGTTGAAGAACTGCTTGTCTCCTGGGTTTGGCACCCTGAGGATGTTCAGCTGCGTTGCGAGACCTATGTAATGCCCCATTACAAGAACAAGCTCAATCATTGATTTCTCAGAGCCTAACAGGTCGAGGACTTCCTGGTAGGTTTCATCTGACACCCTGTAGTCACGGAGGTACTCCTCTGCCATATCGTAGGCAGCCTTCTGGTGGCTCTCCTCCTCCGTATCCTGGAAAGAGGGTTCCTCGCCACTGTAGATCGAGTCCAGGACGTCCTGCCTCACCCCTGCTGCAAGGGCTATCCTACTATGTGCCCAAAACTCTACGTTGCTCCTGAAATGGGCCCCTATTACACAGATTGCAATCTCCTTCATCGTCTTAGGGACGTTTGTGGTATTGGAACGAATCGCCATGCCTATGCCGTCCAGAGCCCTAGCCATCTCAGGATCGGTGTACATCCAACCATTGAAGGGCCCCGGGAGAGCTCCGTTGGATAGTGTCCCCACTCCCCTCTGGGAGCCTACTATCGAGTCGAAAACGTCTTTCAGATCATCCGATATCTGTTCCCGATTAACGTAATCAAATCTCGGCTGGTCCTCTGGTGACAGGCCAGTGCTATCCCAAACAGTCATGACCACCCCAAGAGGTACTGTTCGATAATTGTTGATGCTAGTTTTATGTTAAAATAATTCTAATATTGGTACGTCGTCTGAAACACATGCAGAGCAGTGATATCATCTCACAGTCCAAGGAAATACATCAATGGATAGTAGAGAAAAGGAGGGCTATCCATCGCCACCCGGAACTCATGTACGAGGAGTTCGAGACGAGCAGGCTGGTCCAGAGTACCCTGAGTGACCTGGGGATCGAATATGAGAAGGACATAGCAGTGACTGGGGTCGTTGGTGTCGTTGGGAATGGTGAGGGGCCCTGTATCGCTCTTAGGGCCGATATGGACGCCTTGCCTATCCATGAGGAGGCAGATGTAGACTTCAGAAGCGAGATAGACGGGAAGATGCACGCCTGTGGCCATGATTGTCACACTGCAATGCTTCTCGGTGCGGCCAGAGTCCTGAAAGATAACGAGAGTGAGATTAACGGCACCATCAAGCTAATTTTTCAGCCTGCGGAAGAAGGAGGAGCGGGGGGGAAGATGATGCGAGACCAGGGCGTCCTCGAGGATCCCGATGTCGAGCAAATCTTCGGCTTGCATGTAAGTGACAAGCTACCAACGGGGACCCTAGCATCCAAGGAGGGGACTTTGCTTGCCGCCACATCGTCGATCAAAATCCTGGTCAGTGGAAACGGCGGTCACGCTGCTATGCCCCATCTGACCTCTGATCCCGTGGTAACCGGCTCGAAGATAGTGGTCGAGCTCCAGACCCTGATATCTCGTGAGCTGGACCCACTAGAGTCTGGTGTGATCAGCATCACGATGGCTAATGCAGGTAGTGCGACCAACGTGATTCCGTCCAGCATGGAGTTGCAAGGAACCATCAGGTCACTGACTAGCGAGGGGATTTCCAGATTGCAGCAGAGGGTCATAGAGGTGGCCGAGGGCATAGCCATCGCCAACAGGTGCACGGCGGAGGTGACCTTCCCGGGCAACGAC
>CEOP01027995.1_pt1 | contig 14248 bp, 12 predicted proteins | sample 361301 | NCBI WGS metagenome assembly CEOP01 (sample SAMEA2619548, study PRJEB7988) | marine metagenome | biome: marine biome (ENVO:00000447); feature: deep chlorophyll maximum layer (ENVO:xxxxxxxx); material: "saline water (ENVO:00002010), including plankton (ENVO:xxxxxxxx)" | depth 55 m
CTGTGCAGACACAAGTTGTGGCGCAGGTGCTGATCAGTTGAACTACGAACTACGAACTTGGTCACGAGATAATGGTTCGTCAATGGAAACATATGATTTGTACTTTCCAAGTTCTGACGCAAACTCAAAACTGGTTGCAGTTTTCGGCGAAGATGCTGACTTACTCCAACTTCGATCTTGGAGCAATGCAGACTTTGATGGTAGTGCTTCACTTGTAGCGTTACATCAATCGGTGTACGGCGCAGACGGTCCTCATGATCGTCAACTTGACGCACCATTTGGCGATGATCTTGTATACGATTCGTATGTGACTGTTGGCGCTGATGATTCAGCAGTTGGCGAACCACTCTTCCTCGGTTTTGACTCCGCTGGTTTCAATAGTTCTGCAGGTGTTGAGATGGATAACGGTATTTGGTTTGTGATTCCTGATGATCCTTCAGCATCACTCGGTGCAGGTACTGCTCTTGGGCACAGAATGCTCAGTGTTTCAGTTGAAGCTGGTCAAGGTATTGAAATGTTGACGAACGTTCAATGGTTTGACGGAGCTGGAGTTGTCCATGAAACACGCAATATTTACTGGAACAACCTCGGTCTTGGTGGCGGTGGCAACGATTGCCCAACTGACATCGACGGCAGTGATGCCACTGACGTTGGCGATCTTCTTGCAATGATTGCTGATTGGGGACCATGCAGCGGTTGTGCTGGTGATCTAGATGGAAACGGTTCTGTAGACGTGACCGATCTCTTGACGGCAATCGGTGCTTGGGGACCTTGCAGTGAACCCGAAACATTTAATGTCACAGCGGGTGGTGGTGCATTTACACCAAGTGTGTTAGATGTACGTCGTGGAGACACAATCATATGGACGAGAACTGGAGGTAACCATACGGTTACTTCTGGCGATGATTGCATGGCTAATGGACTTTTTGACGCACCCCTTGATAGCAGCGACCCTGTATTTACATGGGTTGTTCCAAGCGATGCGCCTGCAAGTATTCCATACTTCTGCGAACCACATTGCAGTTTTGGTATGATTGGTGATATTAACGTTATTGATTAATCTTTTCAACTGATATTGATTTGAAAAGACCCTCGCCTGAAAGCGAGGGTCTTTTTTCTGTTTTTCTGTTTTTCTGATTTCATGTGGAGTTATTATTCTGTCGGAATATACCCTACTTAGATGGCATTTGTACTATTGATTGGCGTACTTGGTGCGACATTTGTACTTTTACTCTTCAATAGAAACAATTTTAAAATCAGTGCGGCCAGCGGGTAAATTTACACCAACAGTATCGCCAACGCGAGCTTTTAATATTGACATGCCAAGCTCTGAATTCGATGTGACTTCCATGTACTCCAAGTCAAATCGACCAGAAGATTCACCAACAAGCATGTACAAACCTTCTTGTTCAGTCGTAAGATTTTTTAGCTTAACGGTCGTCCCAAGAAAAACGACACCGTCTGGAACATGTTCAGTATCTGCTACTGTGGCTTCAGACAAACGTTTTTCGATGTCTTTAATCTTACGTTCATTATGCGCTTGGTCGTCTTTTGCGGCGTGGTAGTCAGCATTTTCTTTTAGATCACCAAGTTCTCTCGCAGTACCTATGCGCGTGGAAATCACTGGTCGCTCTGCAATCAATGCTTGAAGTTCTTCATTGAGTTTTTCGTGTTCTGCTTCTGTTAGATAATCCATAGGTGAATAATACCATTTTCATTAACATTTATTCTTGGTAAAAAGATGTAGTATTAAAATCGTTACAATACTGTCAGAGTACTTTCCAGTGTCAACTAATATCATTACAACATCATCTGAAAAGAGCAAGTCCATGAGTGATCCTAATACAGTTATTATCTTTTCGGATGGCCCTCTGACAAATGATTTTTCTTCTCTATCTGATAAGAGGCCAGTTGTTACACTGCCTATTCAGACAGCAGAAACGCCATTTGCAGAAGTAGCAACGACTATTGCAACTGGTGTGAATGCTATGCACCACGGGATTGTCACACCTGTTGAGTTAGATGAAAATACACTCGATTTCCGGTTTGTAGATTCATCAGATTGGGCGTTTCCTGCATTTTGGTCACAGGGCATACGGTCAGCGCTTTTTGGCTGGCCTGCTACTGCAGGTGATTCTGATGCGGTTTGTAATTGCACACCACGTTTTATACGTGAAATTCTTCTAAACGATGAGCCTGATTTAAGAGATTTGTTAGTTGCTCTTCCAAAATCAATGGAACTACCGTCTCTGGACTCTGCAGCAGAATGGCGCTTGAAAATGCAATTGAAAAAAATTGCTTTGGCAGACTTGTTTTTAGAAAACGAGTCTGCAGTTGATGTTGTTGCACTGGCATTAAAATGTCCGGATGAGCCATTGCCAGACGAATACAATGAGTTATTGCGAAACCAAATCGAAACATTTGTATCAAAAATTTCAATTAAGACTAACATTATTCTCATACAGCGCATCAGTATTCGCAGAGATGGCAAGCAAGCGTATAAATATCTAGTGACATATCTTTTATCGGGTGATACCCAGGTTATTAAGTCCCCAAGACAATTTGATTTTGCTAATATTGGCGGTTCTATTTATTCACTTAATGGCCGTGTTTCTCCTCATGGAGTGGCGCAAAACCAATATGGTTTTTTGCCTTGCCTTAAGATGGAGGAATCACGTCCATTTCCAAATTTAGTTAATAGTGATCAAAAAAATTGGGACGCATTAATTAAAAAATTAATTTCTGAAAGGGACAATAAGTCAATAGACATCAGCAAAGCATTCTCTTTATTGATTACAAGGTTTGTTGCTCTATCTGATATTACTTACAAGTTAAATAGGTGGGATTACCTTCAAGAGTACAGCGATTATCTTATAGATCTTCGCGGTTATCCTCGTGATCATTGGCTGAAAATTTTATCCTTACAGCGTCAAAATAAAAAAGAAGAATTAAGTATTGCAATAGATAGGCTTGAACAGGGTTATTCATCTATACCAATAACGATGTTAGCTAAAAGCCTAGTTGCAATCGATCATGATTTGCCATCAGCAATTTCTATGCTACAGGGTATAGATGTTTCCGAAATAAAAATTTTGCAATCACTTGGTATATATGGAGTCCTTGCAATACGAGCAGGATTAATAGATCAAGGTATTCATGCTTTAGAGCGTGCAGTGGATTTTGATATGGCTTCAGGCGGCGAGCGCGTGATGCTTGCGTTGCAGTACTTTAATAATGAGGCAGACGAGAAAGCTCTTGAAGTACTGGGGGGCATTGGATTTTCAGGAGGGAAAATTGAGTGGAGAATTCTTAGGTTAAAAATTCTCATTCGCCTAGATGATTTAGATAAAGCGAGAAGCCTTGCCGATTCAATTTTAGAACAAGATCCAACTAATGAATTAGTGCCTAAACTTATGCCGAAGAGTTAAACAGTCGTACCGTAAGTTCTCGCAGGGTTGTGAGAGGATCATGTTGATCTATTTGCAAATTGTTATTTTTATCGAGTAGTGTTGGAATAGATTCTTCGAGCCATGATTTAATGAATCTTTTGCCCTCTCCATTACACTGATTCATCAAATCTTTTGTTAATTGATCTAATTCATTCTTTCTGGCTGAAATCCATTCGTATGCTGCTTCTTGATTATCTACATCGCTAATATAGATTTCTAATGGAGAACGAAGGCCAGTTCCACTTAAGAAAAGATAGATAGAGTCGTAAATATCCCCCTTGAATGTAATCTCTCGAATGGAGGGCAAATTGTCTATCTGTTTTTTAAAACGCTCACTTAGTTCATTAAATAATTTCATATCATAATAATTTAACTTTTGGAATTGTTCTTTTATTGAATCCCAATCTTTGCCACGTTGCTGTTTATATAAGCTGACTCTATATTTAGGTAGCTCATCAATGTTGTTAAGTGGTATAGAACATATGTGCGAAACATTTTGAATGGTCAAGCTCATTTCTTTTGTATCGCCATAGATAAAATTCAATTCATTTAATGATCGCACTATACGGTCATAGTCGCTGTCTGTTATATGAGCATTGCCATACAGGCCATGTCCCAGCAGAAACTTGCAAATACTATTTGAAGTGCATGGATGAGTTACATAATCTTCGAATTTTTTTGGAAAACGAGATGCATTTTTAATCTTCCAAAGTTTTTGAAAAGTTTCTCTATTTCCAAGAAAGCCAAATTCTGATTCAAGTCGCTCAAGGGGTTCTCGGAGCATTAGTACAATTTTCTGTTGAGCATATTTTTCTTTTGAATCACTGTCAAATATATCTCCGCAGTTAGAGTACATGTCATTTCCGGAATCATTCATAATGACATGTCGATATAGATAATTAGCAACAGGGGGTTTTTGCGCTCCTGACAAAATCATAAAAAGTGTAGTCCCGCCTGTTTTTGGAACATGAATTATTATTGGTGGCATTTTCATGAAAAGTTACTTAAAAATTATTTAATTTATTAAGATTAGGCGCCAATTATTTCAAGTTTTCCTTTAAGTTCATTAAAAATTTTATCTTGCGCACACATATTTTTGATGATAGACATTCGTTGAATGTACTCAGCCTTTATATCTTCAGGTCTTTTTCTTTGTCTTTCAGCCAGAATGCGTATTTGCTTGTCCATGTCTTGCTCGCCAACGCCTATGCGCAAATGTTCACACATAATCATTGTGATGGCTTGTGTGCGAAGCAAATCTTTTGCTTCCTCGATAATTTTTTCTTCTTCTTCAGGCCTCAAGGTTTCATTTGCTTTATTTTGTGCGATTCGATTCTGCTTAGCTCTTTGAATAGAAGCTTTAAGGATTGGTTCAGGTACATTGATATCTATTAAATTTTTTAGAGTTTCAAATAGTTGGTTTGTCATCATCAACTGATTCATCGCATCTTGATTATGTTTCAAAGATTCTTTAATTTGTGCTCGCAAAATGACCTCGTTTGGTGTTCCATAGTGTTCAAGGACTTTATCAACAGAGGCTATTTCGATTTTTTCAGCAGCATGGATATCAAAAACAAGTGTTCCCTTTTTTCCACGCCTTGATTTTTCGGGGTATGTATATGGTATTTTCGTTTGTAAAGTCAGTTTTTTAGATATATCTATTCCTACCAACTGTTCGAATAATCCTTCAAATGGCAGCTGGTCTATTAGCAATAGATTCCCGTGATCTCGAATCTCTATTTGGATATTTTTGCCTTCGAATAATGGATCTTCATCGCCGTCCATATAGAGTGAAGCTTGACCTGTAATTCGATCGCCAATGGTAAGAGGCCCATCAAGCGGTAAAGGATTGCCAAATTGCAATTTTTGTGAATGCAGCTCTTGGTCCACTAACTTGTCAGTGATTTCTTGCTCTATTGACTTTATTTGGATACCTTCGAATGAAGGCAATTGGTCCAATGGCATGACATCTCTATTCATTTTAAAAGTAAATGGCGCATCGATGTTAAATGTAGGTTTCGATGTGTCAACTAGAGGTAAAAACCCCCAGATGCTTGCTTTATCTATTCGCCGACTTGCTTCATCGAGGCAAATCTGTATTAGCAAATCGGACATTTGCTGTTCGGTATAGTCTAGTCCGCCCTTCTTTAATTTTTTGTATATTCTTTTGACTAACCGTTGTGGTACTTCAAAATCAATTTGAAGATTTTGAGGTTCTATTTCAGTAATGTTAATGTTGATGTCTTGTGGATCAATAGGTGAATTGACAGGTTGCATGTAAACGGCCTCTTTTAAACTAGCGCTAAAAACGTTAATACTTTTCATCGGCTATAATTTGTGAATGAGCCAACTATTTTATGATGAAAATGAGACAATAAAAACGGCTAAAGACCTGGCAAAAAAGGGTTTAAATAATAATGCTCGAGAGGTTATTCATTTTGGTTTGCAATGTTTTCCTGACTCGACACCGCTGCTAGGATTAAAAGCTCATGTTGCAACAGAAATGAGAGATTTTCAATCAGCGGTATCTGCCTTAAAAAAATTGCTTATGAGGAACTCCGATGACCCCAAGCTGCTGCTTGGTGCAGCTCAGGCATTTAGTCGATTAGGAGAACCGGATACCGCTTTGCAATATGTACAACAATATATTGATGTGTCACCTGCAGGCCTTAAGGTTCATGGTTTATATGCTTACGCAGATATTTATGAACGTAATAATAAGCCTGAAAAAACAATAGAAATCATAGAAAACCTTAACAATCAAGATGCAGATCAGTTGCAGTGGATATTTCTTAAGATTAGATCTTTGATTGCACTGAAGCAGTATGAAGCAGCTATTGACTTAGTGCTAAAATCTCGTGATCGGTTTGAAAATAATGCAGAGGATCAACATAATCCAGATACTAAATATGCAGTGTCTTTTTTTCTAAGTAAGGCTTATGATAAAATTGGAGAGTATGACAAAGCGTGGGCTGCTGCGGAGCACGCACATGCTTTGAATGATGCCATTTTTGACCTGAATGCCTATTGGGCAATGTTTGATAAAGTGGAAACATTTTTAACTAAAGAGATAGTCGATGCTCTTGCATCCGGTCCAAAAACAGAAATGGAGCCTTTATTTATTGTAGGTAATCCAAGAAGTGGCACAAGTCTTCTTGAGCAAATTCTTAGTATGCATACAGATGTGGTTAATGGTGGTGAGATGGGTATTAGTTGCTTGATGCAGTTTGATTTGCAACGCTTGACGGATTCTTTTCACGAATATCCAACGAGCCTTCTTGATATGAAGAATACTGAAGCAGAAGTTTTATCGAAATCATATCTTGATGCTGCACAAACTTTTTCGAATGGCGAAAAAATAGTTACCAATAAGTCATTAGCCTTGCACCTTCAATTAGGATTCTTATCAAAAGTTTTGCCGAGTTCTCGAGCCATCCTGCTACATCGTCATCCTTTAGATAATATCGTCTCTTGTTATACAACCAATATTATTGGATCTGGTCATCAATATGCGAATTCTATTGAAAGTTTAGCAAGAACATGGCTTACTAAACAGCGAATGACGGATGTTTGTAGAGATCGCTTGTCTATACCAATGTTAGATTTGCATTACGAATCATTAGTTTTGAATCAACGTGAAGAGACAGAGCGCATTTTGAAATTTTTAAACTTAGATTGGCAAGAAGATTGTATAGATTTTCATAAATCTACATATGTTGCGCGAACAATAAGTTATGACCAAGTAAATCAAAAAATGTATACATCTTCTCAGAATCGGTGGAAAAATTATGAGAAACATCTTGAGCCTATTATGGAAATGGTTCAAGACTATATATAGTTGTTATATTTAGTTGTTATATTAATCTTAGGGTGCATAAAACAAACATCCCCTGGCAAGAGCCAGGGGATGTTTTTAACTTATCTGTTTTAATCTCATTTCACATAAGCATGAAATGGTGATAATCAGATTGCTGTTTACTTGCGTCGACGGCCAGCAAGTCCTGCTAGACCGAGAAGTGCAAGTGCACCAGGCGCTGGAACAGCTGCTGGCACTGTGAATGATCCAGTTACCGATGAACCAGATGTAAATGCAAGTGAGTAATCACCATAAACAAATGCATCTGAACCGTCTACTGGGGCCCAAGCCCATCCATCAGCCCAAGTGTCAGTCAATGTGATGCTGTAATCACCAGCGGCCAAATCTAGTTCAACCAAGAACGCATAACCAGCATCGCTGTCAGAACCACTCCAGTAGTAAAGCGCTTGTGAAACATAAGCATCACCAGACACAGTAGTTACACTCGCTGATGCAACCATATTTCCGTCTGAATCGCTAATTGTCCATCCTGCTTCTCCTGCATACTTATCATAATGAAATTGCATTAGTTCAGCAGATGCGGATGTAGCTACGAATGCTGTTGCAGCACCAGCTGCAGTAAGTATAAACTTATTCGTCATTGTAAAATCCTCTATTCTCTTCTCTGCTTGATCTCGACAAATCAAACATAATTTTAGTGAACTCCCACTAGTTGGTGTGTCGACACACGCCTAGCATTGACCAGTCTTTACGGCAATGGTCATCCGTTTGTAAGGGGCAATTACTCAAATGAGCAATACCATCCTGAGAAAGAACTAAATTATTCGAGGATCGGCTTGCGCCGTGAGTCTCTTCTCTCCTCGCCCCAAGTAATTTCGCATCTAAATTAAACGCAAAAAACCCTGAGTTGGTGGAGGGGTCCAAGTAGACCCCAAACACCATATATGCAATATGCTTTATACAAAGAGTATTGTCAAGAGAAATACTGAATATTTTTAAATATATATCGAGATTCGTCTGATTGTTAAGTTGGGGTATTTGATGAGTAAATCCAATCTAATTATGGATAGAAGGTATGCTATGCATATGAAAATATTACTCATTACTGTTCTGAGCGTTCTTTTTGTTGGCTGTGTACCTCAAAAGGCGGAAACGCCAACCTGGCGTGGTTTTAAGAAGGAAACGCTCCCAGAGGGCTGGCATATGTCAGATGCAGGTGTACTTACACACACCAAGGGCGGGGGTGACATTGTGACAGAAAAAAAATACAAGGATTTTATTCTTACTCTCGATTGGAAGATTTCAAAAGGCGGTAACAGCGGTATTTTCTTCCACGTAAACGAAGAGCATGATCACGTATGGCTCGGTGGCCCCGAAATGCAAATACTCGACAACAAAGCACATGCCAACGGAATGAAACCTGAAACGAGCGCAGGCGCAAATTACGCCCTGCATGCACCTTGCTGCGATGTGACAAAACCAGTTGGTCAGTGGAACCATGCCAAACTTGTTGTCAATGGACCACACGTAGAACACTGGCTCAACGGAAAAAAACTTCTGTCGTATGAACTTTGGTCCGACGATTGGAAGGCTCGTGTTGCTGCAAGTAAGTTCAAGGACATGCCACCGTACGGGCTGGGTAAAACGGGCCATATCGCTCTCCAAGACCACGGCGATCTCGTCTCGTTCCGAAATATTTCCATTATCGAACTAAAGTAATTTTTGTATAAAATGGGGACAGTCCAAAGGGTACGATGTGCGAATGACTAGACCAATGACTATGTTTACTGGGCAATGGGCAGACCTTCGACTTGATGAGGTGGCTTCTTTTATTGCGGACTGTGGGTACGATGGCTTGGAACTTGCTTGTTGGGGCGATCACTTCGATGTGCACGCAACGCAAGAAGCACTTGCGAAGAAATGGGAGCAACTTACTGCGAACAGTTTGGAGTGCTACGCCATATCCAATCACCTTGTCGGTCAGGCCGTCTGCGATGAAATTGATGAACGCCACAAATCAATTTTGCCTGAAGCAGTCTGGGGAGACGGTAATCCAGAAGGCGTTCGCCAACGCGCTGCTGAAGAGATGAAACAGACTGCGCGTGCTGCAAAAGCATTCGGTGTTCCCGTTGTAAATGGATTTACGGGTTCCTCTATCTGGGGAAAGTTTTATTTCTTTCCGCCAACACCCGAAAGTACTATTGATGCGGGGTTTGATGATTTTCGCAATAGATGGCTTCCAATACTAGACGAGTTTGAAAAAAATGAAGTGAAGTTTGCACTTGAAGTGCACCCAGCAGAAATTGCGTACGACATTGCAACCGCGCAACGCGCACTCGAAGCAATCGATTTCCATCCTGCATTTGGTTTTAATTTTGACCCAAGCCACTTGCTCTGGCAAGGAATAGACCCAGCTACTTTTATTGATAAGTTCCCCGATCATATTTTCCACGTGCATGCAAAAGATGTTGCTTTGCGAACCAATGGGGAGCGAGGCATTCTCGGTTCGCATCTTCCTTTTGGAGACTCGGCCCGTGGCTGGGAATTTCGAAGTGTAGGCAGGGGTGATGTTGACTTTGATGACATCATCCGTGCACTGAACCGGATTGGATACGACGGTCCGCTCTCTGTTGAATGGGAAGATGAAGGCATGGACAGGCGACAAGGTGCGATGGAATCATTGGATTATTTACAATCAATGGATGTTGTGCCACCGTCCGGCGATGCCTTTGATTCCGCGTTTATGGAGCAAGCATGACAAAAATTCGCACAGCAATGGTTGGTGGCGGAATCGGTGGATTCATCGGCGAGATTCATCGCATGGCGATGCGACTCGATGACCGCTTTGAACTCATTGCTGGTGCGCTTTCTTCAGACGAAACTCGCGCAATGGAAAGCGCAAAAGACCTCGGCATACGAGGGTACCCAACATGGTTAGAACTTTTCGAAAAAGAACAAAGCAACATTGATTGCGTTGTTATTGTTACGCCCAACGATTCGCATGCTGAAATAGCAACGGCTGCACTTAGTGCTGGTTACCACGTCATGCTGGATAAACCCATGACGCGCACGTTAGAGGAGGCGATTGTTTTAGCTGAACTCGCACAGCAAACAGATTGTGTTTTTTCGATGACATACTCGTACACCGGCTATCCGATGGTGCGACAAATGCGCCAGCGAATTCTTGCAGGTGATATTGGTGCAGTAAGAACTGTTAGTGTCGACTACAGACAAGGCTGGCTTGCAGAACCAATCGAGAAAGAGGGCCAAAAACAAGCATCCTGGCGAACAGACCCAAAACAGTCTGGTGCGGGTGCGTTGGGTGACATCGGCAGTCACGCAGAACAGCTCGCACGTTTTACAACAGGGCTATCAATCAAGCAAGTTCGTGGAGATGTGCATTCACTTGTCAGAGGTCGAAAAGTGGATGACCACGCATGCGTGCAAGTAAAAATGGAACAAGGTGTTGTTGGCGATTTAGTTTGCTCTCAAGTGTGCACTGGCGAACGGAATCATGTTTCAGTTCGTGTTTGGGGCGAAAAAGGTACGCTTGCATGGTCACACGACGCCTGCGACGCACTGAAGTTTACTGCGCACGATGGTACGGAAACGATCAATTATTGCAATGCGAATCGAGCGCCGTCAGGACATCCCGCTGGTTTCGTAGAAGCATTTGCAAACATCTATAAAGACATGGCAGATAAAATGCAGGGCGTTGATGTGCAAATCATCGATGCAAAAGAGGGGCTTGCAAGCATGATGTGGATCGACGCCGTGTTACGAAGTCAAGAGACAAAGTCATGGTGCGAAGTTTAATTTTATTTCTGTTACTTGCAGGGTGCGCAACGCCAAAGACAATGCTTGTAATTTCAAAAACAGCAGGGTACCGACACGCTTCGATTGAGCGAGGCGTAAAAGCTGTGAAAACAATAGCACAGGATTTGAATTTTACCGTTCATGCTACTAAAGACACGTCGACACTCTGCACAGAAACGTACGATGTCGTTGTGTTTCTTAATACATCAGGTGCGATTTTAACTAGTGAAGAGCGCGATTGCTTGCGTTCATTTGTCGAAAGTGGTGGTGGCTTTATGGGAATTCATTCTGCAGCCGATACAGAGCACGATTGGCCGTGGTACGGCGAGACGCTTTTAGGGGCGTGGTTTGTTTCGCATCCTCCAGTTTCTCAAGAGACACTACAAGTGCTCGATAGAACCCATCCATCCACCGCACACCTCAACACGGAGTGGAATTGCACTGACGAATGGTATCGGTATGATCGTGTTCCGGAAAAAACCACTCTCTTGATGACTGTGCACGGCCACCCAATCGCTTGGTGTAAAGAAATTAAAAAAGGCAAATCGTTTTATACGGGTAGGGGGCACACAAAAGCGTGTTTTGCAGAAAAGGCCTTTATCGAGCACATAAAAGGTGGCATGGAATGGGTTGCTCAGTAGGGATTCTGGTAGAATGCCACGTTCCGCTTTTGTAAAGGCATTTTATGACAACAGATACACAACAACCTCTTTTATTTGATACATTCGGTTTAGACGAAGCAATTTTGCACGCCGTCAAAGAACTAGGCTACGAATCACCTTCACCAATTCAAGCAGAGTCGATTCCGCCATTACTTGAAGGTCGGGATATTCTTGGACAAGCGCAAACTGGTTCGGGGAAAACAGCTGCATTTGCATTGCCGCTTCTTTCAAATTTGAATCTGAAAAAACGAAGTCCACAAATTTTGGTGCTTGCGCCAACTCGCGAACTTGCGATTCAAGTTTCTGAAGCATTCCAAAAATACGCAGAGAAGTTGAATGGCTTTCATGTAGTGCCGATTTATGGTGGGCAAGATTACAGAGTGCAGTTTAGAGCGCTCGATCGTGGTGTGCATGTTGTTGTCGGCACGCCTGGTAGAGTTATGGACCACATGCGAAAGGGTTCAATCAATTTAGACAACTTGCAATGTTTAGTTCTTGATGAAGCGGATGAAATGTTGCGAATGGGTTTCATTGATGATGTCGAATGGGTGCTCGAACAGATCCCAACAGAGCATCAAACCGCGTTGTTTTCTGCAACCATGCCAAAACAGATTGCAAAAATTGCGAAAAAATATTTGAACGACCCTGCGTTGATTCAAATTAAAGATAAAAGCGCTACAGTTGAAACAGTTCGTCAAAGGTACTGGATGGTAAGCGGAATGCACAAACTTGATGCGCTTACTCGCATCCTTGAGGTTGAAGATACTGATGGTATTTTAGTTTTTGCACGAACAAAAATTATGACAACTCAACTTGCAGATCGACTCGAAGCACGGGGTTTTGCTGCACAAGCGTTAAATGGCGACATGCCACAAAACTTACGAGAAACGACAGTCAATAAATTGAAATCAGGCAAACTTGACATCCTTATTGCAACGGACGTTGCTGCGCGTGGTCTTGATGTTCCACGGATTAGCCATGTTATTAACTATGATGTGCCGTATGACGCTGAAACATACGTTCACCGCATTGGGCGAACGGCAAGGGCAGGTCGTGAAGGCGATGCAATTTTGTTTATATCGCCACGAGAAAAGCGCATGTTGCATTCAATTGAAAAAGCAACACGACAAAAAATCAAACGCATGGATTTGCCAAGCCATTCAATGGTAAACGAAGTTCGCGTTGAACGATTCAAGCAAAAGATCACTGACACTCTTGCAACTGGCGAACAAAAGGCATTCTTTGCAGAAATAGTAGAATCGTATTCGATAGAACATGATGTTCCACCAGTTGAAATCGCAGTTGCGCTTGCAAGTATGGCGCAAGGTGATTCACCGCTTGTTATAGATAAAGAGAAGGCTCGCCTTGAATTTAATGATGGTGGTGGCGACCGAGATCGGCGAGGACGCCGTGATCGAAAAGATCGTGGTGATCGTGGGGACCGAAGAGATCGAGGAAGTCGCGGCGAACGTTCAGACCGTAAAGATCGCAAAGATCGAAGCAAAAACAGTGATCCAGTAACACAAGGCATGGAACGATTCCATATTTCTGTTGGTAAAGCGCACGGTGTGAAGCCAGCGAGCATTGTGCAAGCAATTTCAGATGTTGCAGGGTTAACGGATAAAGACATTGGCCGCATAGAGTTACACGACCGATTTAGTTTTGTTGAGTTGCCATTTGGTATGCCTAAAGAGGTCTTTAACGACTTGAAAAAAACACAGGTATCGGGTGAAAAATTGGCGATTTCTATTGTCAAAGAATCTACATCGAAGCCAAAGTTCTCGAAAGGTAAGGGCAAAGGCAAGGGTAAAGGTAAGGGCGGGAAGAAAAAGCGTAGCTAGAAGTTGGTTTGCCTTTACAATGGGGGCATGACACAAAACACAAAAAGCAGTTCACCGTTTTTACTTCCAAGACTGTCAGTCATGATGTTCTTGCAGTTTGCTATCTGGGGAGCATGGTTGCCGATTTTGTATCCGTTCTTGCTTGGGTACCGTGAGTTTACGCTCACGGAAACGGGACTCTGTTTATCTGCAGGTGCTGTTGGTGCTATTTTCGGGCCGTTCATTGCAGGCCAACTTGCTGATCGTGTTATGTCAACAGAAAAACTGCTTGGGATAAGTCACCTAATTGGTGCTGTACTTGTGTACATGCTTGGTACTTCAGACACCTTTATGCAGTTCGCAGTTCTTTCTGGTGTCTATGGTTTTGTTTATGCTCCGACAATTGCACTTACAAACTCTTTAGCTTTTCATCACCTTCCAAATCGCGATCGAGATTTCGGAAAAGTGCGTTTGTGGGGTACGGTTGGTTGGATTGTGGCGGGTATTGTTGTTGGTCAGTACCTTCGAATTTGGTCGACTCCCACAGGAATTCCGTTAGAGGAAATCGCAGCGGCGCAAAATGCTGGTCGAGCGGTGGCTTTTTCAATCAGCGCAGTCCTTGGAGTTATCATGGGCTTGTACTGTTTTGCATTGCCACACACGCCTCCTTCAAAGAACGCAGGT
>CEOP01052711.1_pt1 | contig 14231 bp, 14 predicted proteins | sample 361301 | NCBI WGS metagenome assembly CEOP01 (sample SAMEA2619548, study PRJEB7988) | marine metagenome | biome: marine biome (ENVO:00000447); feature: deep chlorophyll maximum layer (ENVO:xxxxxxxx); material: "saline water (ENVO:00002010), including plankton (ENVO:xxxxxxxx)" | depth 55 m
TGTGACCAAAGAAGAACCATCGGCTAATCGAACGGCACCACCCTCACCGAAGACCACTAGCGAACCGCTCATCATGGCAAATTGTCGAGGACGAATACCGAGCTCTTCAGCACAAGTTCGAGAGACAATAGTTGGCGATTTTGGCGAGCTGACGCTAAGTTCGACAACTTCGTCACCACCGAGTAGCGCATATAAAGTGTCACCATCAAGCAGTAGGTCAGTACAAATACCGCCAGCTGGCTTCGCAAGCGCAATCTGAGACACTCGATTGCCACCATTTTTTTTCAAAACGAATAGTTGCTCGCCAATAGTTTGGTACCAATAGTTGTCCCCAACAACAAGAGCACCTGCCTGACCACCAGCTGAATGCCGAACAGACAAACTATCGGCCATAGCTGGCGAAGTTAAGAAGATCAAAAAAAACAAACAAAGTATGAAACAAATCTTTTGCATTCGTATAATGATACACACATGAGCGACCCAACAAATGACCGCATGAGCCAATTACGCAATCTTCTCGACAGCGACCCCCACGATGCATTTTGCATGTATGGAATAGCGATGGAACACGCAAAGACAGGCGCACATGAAGAAGCCATCGCATGGTTCGACCGTACTATGGAAACGGACCCCGCCTATTGCTATGCATGGTTTCATAAAGCGCGAAGCCAAGAATCAATGGGAAATCAGGCAGGTGCCATCCAAACGCTCGAAGATGGAATTGAGCAAGCAAAATCGTTAGGCGACCAACATGCTGCAGATGAAATGGGTGGATTCTTGCAGTCCATACTATGACGCAACGTATCACGGCAATTGAACCTTCCAATGATGACACAAACTTGCGTGATATTTATGTCCAAGGAAAATTCGCAATGACACTTTCGTTGGCAATGGTTGAAACTTTGCAACTTTCTGTGAAGCAAGAATGGACTATTGGAACAACCGACACCGCTGAACATTGCCATGCACTCGAAGCGTCGAGGGAGATGGCTATTAAACTAATCTCAAGACGAACGTGGGGAAGCAACGAACTCAAAAGTCGACTTATTAAACGTGGCACCGAGGCACAAATAGCAGAACGCACCGTCGAGCAACTTATCGAAGATGGCTGGTTAAATGACCATGCGTTTGCTTGTGCACTCATCCGTCAGTGGCTCCGAAAAGAACCCGCAGGAAGGCGCTGGCTGATGCAAAAACTGTACGAAAAAGAAGTAGCAAACGACATCGCACAAGGTGCTTTACATGAGGAACTTGCCGGAACTACCGAGCAGGAGTCCGCTAATGCATTTGCCATAAAACGGTTTGCTAAAACTTCTGGCGATGAAGAAACGGTCAAAAGAAAAGTTATAGGTGCTTTGCAAAGAAAGGGTTTCGCTGGTGATGTTTCTTTTGAAGCCCTTAAACATGCACAAAACGAGTCCGCATGATGCTACGATGCCTTAGACCATGACCTTGCCAAACACGTCCCTTTCACTTGAGATACCCTTCAATGAGGTTTCTGCCTTGCCCAAGGCGTTCGTTATCGATTGCCGCTCCACTGAAGAGTTTGACGCTGGCCATGTTGCCAATTCGTGCAACATTCCTCTCCAGCACCTTTCCATTCGCAAAGATGATTTTCCATGCGATTGCGATGATCATTTCTTTGTGTATTGCAAATCTGGAAATCGCTCAGCAACATTTGCCACATATTTGCGTTCCATCGGATACACAAAATGCCAATCAATCAAAGGTGGATTCGAACAATGGGGAGAGCAAACAACATGCTAAAACATCGACTTATCACAGGACCACTTCTGGGCATCGCACTTATCGTGTTGATATATTTTGACGACAAGATTGGTTGCCTTGCTTGCGAATATGGAATAACATTTCAACCAGGATTGTTGATTGCGCTGCTCGCTATGCTCACTGCGCCGCTTGCAGCACTTGAATTCGGCGCGATGGCGAACAACGCTAACATTCGATGCAGCATTCCAGTGCTCATACTTTCGATGGAAGCGTGGATCGCTGCGATCTACTTTACCCCCCCAACGATGCCAACAACGCAAGCAATCGCATTGATGGCAACTATTTTAGTCGCTAGTTTTTTCACATCAATTGTGTACCTTTCAAAAGGAAAGGAATTACGAGGAATCATTTCTGGTTCCACATTTACTTTAACAACAGCTGCCTATGTCGCAATGGGATTTGGGCTTTTACTTTTACTTAGGCGCGACCATAGTGCATGGTGGATCATGGGTATCATCGCAACTGTGAAAATGTGTGACACTGGAGCATTTTTCGTTGGATGCAATATTGGAAAACACAAAATGATTCCCTGGGTGAGCCCTGCTAAATCTTGGGAAGGGCTTATAGGTGGACTTGTAACGGCTTCCTTGACCGCAGTTGGACTCGCTGCGCTGAACAACCACTACTTGCCTGATGCACCAACGCTTACGTTCGGATATGCAGCATTTTTAGGTGTTCTGTTTGGTGGGTTAGGGCAACTCGGCGACCTTGTCATCAGTGTCTTTAAACGAGATAGCGGGATAAAAGATGCTTCTTCTGCGCTCCCTGGACTCGGAGGCATTCTTGATGTCCTTGATTCTTTATTATTAGTAAGCGCAGCAGCGTACTGGCTACTTCCCTAGCGCCTGATACTCTGATAGAATTAGACGTTATGACTTTGATTGACAACCTGCTGACCCTTTATAAAGTTGACCGACAAGTTCGTAGTTTACGAAGCCGTGTCGAGTCTGCTGAAATTTACCTCAAAGTTCAAAAAAGACAGATGGATGTCATCGCTGTCGAACAAACTGAAAACGAGGTTCAAACGAAACAACATAAAGCGAACGTTGCAAATATTGAAACCGAGGTCGGCTCAATCGATGCACGCATAGATCTCCTTCGCGAAGAATTAAAAAAGGCTGTCAACGATAAGCAATATTCTGCACTCCTTGCTGAAGTAAACACAATCAAGGAACATAAAAAAGCATTTGAAGATGAAGAACTTACAGAGTTGACTGCGCTTGAATCGCTTGACAATGCAGCAAAGGACATCCTCGAACGAGCAGACGAACGCGAAAAAGTCATACAAGTAGCAACAAAGGAACTCAAAGTTCGAGAATCAGAAATTGCTGAACAACTTGCTGAGCTTGAAACTGAACGGTCAACAGCAGCTGCAATAATTCCAGAAGACACGCTTGACGATTTTGATGCACTTGCAGACGATTATGAAGGCGAAGCAATGGCTTCTATCGAAATTATTGATCTCAAGCGAAAAGAATATTCATGCACATCCTGCAGCTTACGGCTTCCGCTCGATTCAATAACATCGATGCTCGGCAATAAAGAACTAGTAGTTAAATGCGTATCTTGCGATCGAATTCTTTATCTCGAAGCAGAAGCCCGCGAAGCAATCGCACCCTCTGATTGACACTTACCCTAAGGAATTGTTGAATTTCTAAATAAACAATACTAAGCATGTACAAGTGTTTTCTTATCGTGCTTCGATACTTCATCGTCATCTACGTTGCATCAATCCTGCAATTCCAATGAGAATGAGTGCGCCTAGAGGGAAAATCCTCCTGCAAAAATATCCACGGTTGCGGCGACAAGGACGTTATATGCAGTAGTGCCATTCACAAAAAATACCCACTCTGCAATCAGGCCATCGTAGCCTGATATATACCATTCAAAGAAAGTGTTTAAGTTTGCACCGAAGTTTGGCACTTCTTCATCGTTTTAATTATCCCAGGGATAATTATATTGCATACAATGAGTGCGCCATGCTATGCCCCTACTGTGAACAAGACGACGATAAAGTCATTGATAGCCGAGCATCCGATGCCGGTAGGTCTATTCGGCGTCGCCGTGAGTGCCAACAGTGTGACCGAAGGTACACCACATTCGAGCGCGTCGAGAAGACATCACGTCTTATGGTCGTAAAACGAGACGGGACGCGAACGCCGTTCGACCCTGAAAAAGTACTCAAAGGCCTTCAATCTGCTTGTGGAAAACGACCAATACCTGAAGAACAAAAAGTTTCTTTAATCCGCGAGGTCGAAGAGGAGCTCATGCAACTTTTTGAGCGAGAAGTGCATTCAAAAGAAATTGGCATTCGCGTTGCTCGGCAACTGAAATCGATTGATCCAATTGTCTATATTCGATATGCAAGTGAGTATTTCAATTTTCAAGATTTGGACGCACTTTCCAAAGAAGTTTCCGACCTTCAAGGTGAAGCTCCAATTTTCTCTACACAATCTGATTTATTTAACAAATAACAAGACAAACAACCACTATGCCAACAATAACGCTTCCTGATTCTTCAACACGTTCCTTCGAGGGAACAACCACTCCGTACGAGATTGCTCAGGGCATTTCGGAAGGCCTTGCTGCCTGCGCTATCGGCGCTCGAATCAATGGCGAACTTACGGATGTCCACACGACTATTTCGGAAGATGCAGAACTAAAAATTATCACCGCGCGTAAAGGCGAAAAGGAAAGTGACCCCGACGCATTGTTGTTGATACGCCACAGTTGTGCACACGTCATGGCAGAAGCTATTCAACGCATTCGACCTGAAGCAAAACTTGTCTATGGGCCCGCGCTTGATAGCGGCTTCTATTACGACATCGCATTCCAAGAAGATAATCCATTGTCCAGTGATGAATTCGAAGCAATTGAACAAGAGATGAAGACAATTATCAAAGAAGACAGACCGTTTACTCGGTATGAACTTTCACTTGAAGAAGGCATGAAGAAACTCGACAGCGAAGGCTCCAAATATAAAATTGACAATGCACAACGTGCAAAAGAAAACGGCTCGACTTCCTTGACTTGGTATGCGACAGGGACACCCAACGAACATTGGGAAGACCTATGCCGCGGCCCACATGTTCCATCAACTGGAAACATCGGTGCGTTTAAACTGCAAACTATTGCAAGCAGTTACTGGCATGGCGACGCTGACTCCGACCGACTGACTCGCGTGTACGGCATCGCATTTGTTCATAAAAAACAACTCAAAAACCATCTCAAGTTACTAGAAGAAGCAAAAAAACGTGACCACCGGATCATTGGCAAAAAACTTGGGCTGTTTCATATTGATGAAATGGTTGGGCAAGGGCTATTACTCTGGACGCCAAACGGTGCCGTCATTCGACAAGAATTACAAAATTTTATCGCAGAGCAGTTACGGCGCCAACAGTACAGCCAAGTCTTTACGCCACACATCGGCAAGTTAGATTTGTACCGAACGTCAGGACACTACCCCTACTACCAAGAGAGCCAGTACCCACCGCTTATCGACCCAGACCAACTGCACACACTTGCACAAGAAGGTTGTTCTTGTGGCGACCTTGCAAACATGATGAAGGACGGCGACATTGAAGGGTACCTATTGAAGCCCATGAACTGTCCCCATCACATTCGTATTTTTGCACAAGGGCAACACAGTTACAGAGACCTTCCGATTCGACTCGCTGAATTTGGCACAGTGTATCGCTGGGAACAATCTGGCGAGATTAGTGGGATGACTCGCGTTCGTGGTTTCACGCAAGACGATGCACACTTGTTCTGCACAGAAGAACAAGTGGAACGCGAGATTATTGGCTGCCTTGAACTTGTCAATATTATTTTTGACACGCTAGGCATGCACGACTTTACGGTTCGAGTTGGATTACGCGATGCTGACTCCGACAAATATGTTGGCGACCCTGCAAACTGGGATAAGGCGGAAGCCGCATGCAGAACTGCCGCTGGAACACTCGGCATACCATGGATTGAAGAGCAAGGCGAAGCTGCGTTTTATGGTCCAAAGATTGACTTTATCGTGAACGACGTTATTGGAAGACCATGGCAACTCGGCACGATTCAAGTTGACTACAACTTACCAGAGCGTTTCGACCTTTCGTATGTGGGTAAAGATGGGAATCAACACCGACCTGTGATGATTCACCGAGCGCCATTTGGTTCGATGGAACGGTTTATCGGCGTGCTTATCGAACATTTTGCTGGTGCATTTCCTACTTGGCTCGCACCGGATCAAGTTCGCGTGCTTGCAATTTCTGAAAAATCAAATGACTACGCGGACAAGGTCCACCTGACGCTGCTCGATAAAGACATTCGCGCAACAATTGATAAAAGCGACGAGCGTATCCAAGCTAAAATTAGAAACGCCGCAGAGATGAAAATCCCATGGATTCTCGTTGTTGGCCCTCGCGATGCACAAGGGAACAACGTCAGTGTCCGCATGCGTGGCATTATGGACGACCTCGGCGCGGTTTGCCTCGACACGTTCGCAGAAGCACTTTCTCAAGAAATTACCACCCGTGGTAAAAGTTCTGCGTTGAATGCTTGCTTTCCTGATATCAAAATACCAGAAGATGCTTGATTATTCGTTGGCTTTTGCGTATCCTGCCCACTTACAACCCTTCTGAATTTTCAGATGGGCGTTGGATTTACGAATGAAATGTGTTTATAACCACTACCAAAGCTCTCGACAACTAACCGAGCGAATGGTACGTACGCACTTTTCTAGCTGCATCGCATGAATACAATCCAACCCACCAACCAAACCCCTTTACCTTTGGCATTCCAAATAAGGCTTGCCAAATTTGTATCACCGTACTTCAATGGAGAAATGTACCATCGCCCGTAGACGTCATATCAAACCGCGTGAAAACGCACGAAACCTTCCGAAAATTAATGATCGCATTCGTGCTAAACAAGTCCGACTGATTGACCAAGATGAAAAGATGCTTGGCGTAGTCGACAAACAAGAAGGCATCCGTCTTGCAATAGAAGCAGGGCTCGACCTAGTTGAAGTCTCTCCAAACTCCGATCCGCCAGTGTGCCGAATCCTTGACTTCGGTAAGTACCGTTACGAACAATCAAAGAAAGAACGCGCAAACCGAGCAAAAACAAAAACCGTAGAAACGAAAGAAGTTCGTCTTGGTCGCTCGATGAAAATCGATCCACATGACGTACAGATTCGCATCAATCAAGCGCGAAAGTTTTTGATCGAAGGGCACAAAGTCCTTATCGTGCAAAACTTCCGTGGACGAGAAATGATGCACAAAGACCGTGGCATTATTCGAATGAAAGAGATCATCGAACAACTTGATAATGTTTCAAAAGTAGAAACACCGCCAAAGTTTGCAGGCCGAAGGCAAACAATGGTTCTTGGCCCAGACAAACTAAAAATTCAATCCTATCTTGATTCACAAGCGGCTGCAAAAGAAGCAGAAAAAACGAACGCGGATAAAGAAGCATAAAGATAAACAGAACTACTATGTCCAAGTACGGCATCATCTCAGATATTCATGGAAACGAGCACGCGTTAAAGGCCATCTATGAACAATTAGGAAAAATGAAGGTTGATCGTATTTTATGCCTTGGAGATATTGTCGGATATGGTCCTTCCCCTTCACAGTGCATGAACCTCGTACTGAGTTACTGCGACGAAGTTGTCAAGGGCAACCACGACGAGGCAGTACTTGATCCAGACCTTGGCCGCTACTTCAACAGTTCGGCTCTTGCGGCGTTAAATTGGACGCGTGACAAACTCGAAGCACAACACCTTCTTGCTATCAGCCACATGAAAAAACGTATTCGACTTGATGATTCATTGCTGCTTGTGCACGACACGCCCGTCCTTAACGACTCAGCATATATTCACGAACTTCCCCATGCGATCGAAGCTTTCTATGGTCTTGAATCTGGACTCTGCTTACATGGTCACACCCATCTACCAACGGTTTTCTGCTCACATGACAAAGAAGATGGCACGAATGAGGTCACCCTTCAAATGGCAGTTCATGCAGAGCCGATAATCCTTGATTCAAAAAACCGCTATCTACTTAATCCGGGTTCTGTTGGGCAACCACGAGATGGCAATCCGCTTGCAAGTTTTGCAACTCTTGAATACAACTCTGCCGAGGAAGACGCTGTCTTTACGGTATTCCGCACTGAGTACGATATCAAAGCAGCACAAGCAGAGACGCACAAGGTTGGACTTCCTGCAATCCTTGCAGACCGCCTCGAAATCGGTGCATAATCAAATTGCTTTTGCCCATTTGCCAAAGCGGAATCGAATAAAAAACAAAAGACTTCGAATAACCATTTCACCGCAGAGCGCGTACCAAATTCCGACTAATCCCATATCCAAGTGCACGCCTAGATACCAAGCAACTGGAAGACGGATGCCCCAACTTGACAGCGTGGTAATTCCAAACGTCCACGTCGTATCGCCAACCCCTTTTAGTGCTTGACGAATGACCATCATGACTGCAAATCCGGCCTGCGTCATACCTGCTATAAAAAGCAATTTCGGAACGAGTGCAAGATGCATTGGTTCATCCGAGATGATACCCGTTAGCGTATTCCCAGCAAACATCATGATAAGGCCGAGTGTTCCCATAAAGAGAACTGCGAGCAATACACATGCCATGACTGCCTTGCGAGCCTGTTTTTCATTTCCCGCTCCAAGGTACTGACCAGCTAAGGTACCTGCTGCCACTCCAATCGCAAAGCCTGGCAAAAAACTGAACGCTTCCCACTGCACACCGATAACATGAGCACCTTGCAATCCCTGAATAACGGGCTGGTCTTCATCTATTTCCATAGCCATTTTTGCAGCAACTTGACCGATGAATTGCAACACAAATAAGTTTGCAGACCACATAGACAGACCCTCAAAAACATTCGGTATGCCTATTTTTGCAATACGCCAAAATAATTTTGCATCAGGAACCAAATCACGGGCGTACAACCGAAGACCTTTCACTCCGCGAATAAGAACGCCAATAATTAACACGCCACCTACTAAATATGCAACAGAAGTGCCTATCGCAATCCCTGCGACATATAGATCCCAAGTAAATGGATTCGTCACGACCGAATCGCCTAATCGAATATCCGCGCCACTCAAACTCCAAGACACAGTGACATTAACTATATTCACAACTACTGTAACTGCCGCTGGCATAATTGTGTCACCACTTCCATATAGCGCCATAGCACCTGTTGTCATAACACTGCACGCTGGCATCCCGATCGCTAACACACGAATATACTGCACCAAATAGACTTTTGCGTCAGAAGAGAGTTGGCATAAATCGCCCAATGGCTCTGCGCAATACCAAAGCAAAACTGCTACTGCGCACCCCCATGCAAAAGCAAGCGTTATGGACTGCCCAAGAACCTTGTGGCCATCGGAAACATTCCCGCTTCCCATTGCGCGCGCAATCAACGCTTGTGCACCGATGCCAACACCCGAAACCGCCACCGAAATAAACCACCCGATATAGGATCCAATGCCAATCGCATCCATCCCTGGAAGAACCACTTCGTCCGGAAGTGCACCTGCGAAAATTTTATCTGCGAGCCCAACGCAAGCAACAAGAATTTGTTGGATCAAAATCGGTATCGCTAAAAACCAAATCGCTCCCCACATCGTTTTACCGGCAAGTGACCCGCTGCGAATTGCGCCTGCTGGTTCTACTAATGGCTCTTGCAAATCTTCCGGCGAAGGTTGCATCGAAGAAACTCTGCGCTGCTCAGTTTCACTGAGAAAAGGCTCTTTGTCATTTGTCACTGAGAAATTTCAGCGTCGTCGTCATACGTAGACTTGACTGTCGCTTCCTTCAGCCCGGCAGGAGCGTCTGGACGTTCGTGAATTCGATGTTCCCAAAATGTCACTTTGTCCCACCAACTTGCTTGGTGTTGATAGGTTGGATATTCGTAGGATGTTTGAAAAGCAAATAAATCACCATTATTAGCAGACTCAAAATCTCCCCAAAGCAACCATTCGTCCCAATTTATGCCAAAGACCTGCCCTGTAAGAACATGCAAAGATTGCGCTGATGCAAGGTTAATGGACAAATCGCTAGCTCGTAAACCACTGATAAGTTCGTTGTACACACGTTTTTCTGGATATTGACCAAGTGCAATCGCAACAGCAGTTCGCACTTGGTGTTCCTCGTCTTGATTGCGAAGTGAACGCAACAGCGTGGAGACCACGGATGGATTATGCAAACGTTGAAGAGCACGCGCGGATGCTAGCCGCACTTGCACGCTATTTGTAGTAGCCATGAGTAACCAAGGCGAAATAAGTTTCGCATCATCAACTGTTCCAAAACGAGCAAGCGCTTTGATTGCTGATGATCGAACAAGTGGATCACGATCGTACTCAATGTAATCACGATACAAACGAAGATATTCTGGCGCACCGCCAAATGGCGAATTCGCAAGAAGTGTAATCCCCTCTCGTCGTTTATTTGAATCGTATTGGTTAGATGCCATCATCGCTGCGTCATGTGGGCTGATCGGGGCAAATCCATTTGCAATATTATTAAAATCGTCAGAAACACAACTCGTTAATAGTCCAAACAAAAGTAAAACGGGTAATTTCATGATAATGTTTCATCCTCAGTAATGCGGACTCGAATTGTCTCAAGCATTGTCTTGACTTCCTCTGCCATTTTTGTATTTGGAAACTGGTGCATAATGACTTCACCAAATTCTATTGCTTCATGCCATCGGTGATCACTTACAGCCATTTTGAAGCGTGCTCCGAGTGAGTCACGATACTTCGTGATTACTTCAGTTGCTGTATCACGGAATCGACGCGCCTCGTCTGGAGTCAAATATCCATCGAGTTCGCGAAGCAATTTCATTGATCGCTCGACGTTTTCCATCTCTGCTGCCTGCAAAAATTTTGCTTCAAGCTCATGCCTGTACTGGATTCGCGCGTCTGCAATATGCTGTTCTACGCTGTGTAAACGTGGTGAATCTGGGAAGAGCCTTCGCAATTTTGCTGCGTACTGGTATGCATCGACCCATTTATGTTGCCCCAAAAGAACTTGCAGTTTTTCAATTTCGTCTCGTATGCGTGCATCATGATGTTCATGAATAATCGATTGCACTTTAGCCCTCAACCCTTCTGCTTCTTCAACTGCACCAAAGACGGTCGCCATTTGGTCACAAAGAACGAGTGATGAATGAAACTCTCCTTTAGCGATGTCCGCTTGCACTGTACTTCGAAGTACGCTGAGTTCACGGTCTCGGAACAACACACGTTTTGCGTTTTCCGACATCTGCACTGCTTCAAGAATTGCGTCGAGTTTCGCAGAATCATTTGAACCAGAATTCTTTGTCGATTTCAATTGCGACGCAAGCACTACTGCTATGACTACTATGCCAAGTAGTATTGAAGAAGCTAGAAAAAGTTCAGAGGACAAATCGCCGGCTTCACCACTTGCCCCCAGTAGTACGCCCAGCATCGCAATTGTTGCGATCATGATGTATGGAGAAAAATTGTTATTGCTAGGTTCCATTAACTGCCGGGAACGGCTTCTCCACAATCTGATTCGACCGGAACTATGCAAAGAAATTCTAACGTCGATGCACCAGTGTTCCGAAACTGATGCAAATCGTTCGAAGGGATGAAGAGTCCGTCACCGCTTGTTATTTGTAGAATTTCCCCACCACATTCGACTTCACCATCCCCAGAAAGAATGAGAACTTCATGCTCCCAAGGGTGTTGATGTTTTGGTGTGTAGCCATCCACTTCAACAGCAAAATGACGCATCGCAAAGGTTGGAGCATTATCATCTCGGCCGACGAGAAGCTGCATAGAAACGCCTTTGACCCCATCTGCTTCGATAGGTATTGCTTCCATTTTTTGTATACTTCGCTTAATCATTTTACGTATGCTTCCTCTTTTAGCATTGTATACCGAAGGAGCCCCGCCCATGCCCGTTAAAATCACTCCATTTGTACTTGGTGACTTCCAAACAAACTGCCACGTCATCACTGAAGGTGACGACTGTTGGGTGGTTGACTGTGGGTACGCACCTGAAGCGCTTATTCACTTCCTTGCTGAAGAAGAGTTACAACCAAGTTCGATTCTACTTACCCACTGCCATGCTGATCATATTGCAGGGCTCGACAAGCTACGGGCTGCGGTTGGTGGCGTGCCTGTGTACTGTCATCCTGTAGAAAAAGAGTGGAACATGAATCCTACGCTCAATTTATCTGAGTTTGGAGGGATGCCCGTGACTGTTTCTGCTCCAGATGGCGTGATTCATGAGGGCGAAGACCTCTCACTTGGCGATTCAATTTGGAGAGTTGTGCATACCCCTGGGCATAGCCCTGGCTCCATTTGCTTCATTAATGACAAGTCAAACATTGCAATTGTCGGTGATACGCTTTTTGCTGGTTCCATCGGCAGGCATGATTTTCCAACGAGCAACGTCGAAGATTTACGCCACAGCATCAAGAACGTTCTCATGGTACTTCCCGATGAAATGCAAATCTATCCAGGACATGGCCCAAGTTCTACAATCGGACACGAGCGAGCGACAAACCCCTTCGTACTCCAGGGCTTTTGATTGCCAATTTTGATTACCAATAATTGGGAATTCACCCCGCAGGTGCACAAATAAACTCCCTCAAAAAATTTATTCGTCGTCGTGCGCTGGCTGGAACGATTTAATGACATCCTGTTGAACATTCGCAGGTGTACGCTCGTCATGGGAATATTCCATCTCATAAGAACCAGTACCACCAGTGATAGACTTTAACTGATTTGTATATGACATCACTTCAGAAAGTGGCGCCTCCGCTTCTAACAATGCTTGATCTCCTGGCAGCATTTCAGTACCCAGAATTCGTCCACGTCTGCCTGAAATATCAGAGGAAATGTCGCCAATCATGTTCATAGGAATTGCGATGTGCATCTTTACAAATGGTTCAAGTAAGACGGGCTTCGCTTTTTTCACCGCAGCGATAAATGCTTTTTTGCCAGCAGTCATAAACGCTATTTCTTTTGAGTCAACCGCATGGTGCTTTCCGTCATACACAGTCACTTTAATGTTGTACATTGGATACCCGGCAATAGCACCATCACACATAATTGACTTAACACCCTTCTCAATCGCAGGCATAAACTGTTTCGGAACAGAACCGCCAAATGTATCATCAACAAAGACGAAACCATCCGGCGATGCTTCAGTCTCTTCGCCAACTGCTGGTTCAACTCGAAGATACACTTCGCCAAACTGGCCAGAACCACCGGATTGTTTCTTGTGCTTATGGTGACCCTCAGCACCAGAAGTAATGGTCTCTTTATACGCAACCTTCGGCGTACGCGTTTCGACTTCAACGCCGTACCTATCCTTCATCAGCCGAAGTTTAACGCGCAAGTGAATATCACCCAATCCACGTATAACTAAATCGCCAGTTGCTGCAACTCGGTCAACTTCAAGCGTTGGATCTTCAGCTTGTAACTTTGTAAGCGCTTCTCCGAGCTTGGTTTCAGCATTACGATTCGCCGCATCTATCGCTAATCCATACATTGGCTTGGGCATAGGCAAAGGCTTGATTTTCATCTGTTCACTGATAGAGGCGTCATGCATTACGCTTCCATAATGTAACTCATCCACTTTCGCCACCGCGCCAATATCGCCAGAAATAACTTCAGGAATTTCAACATGGTCTTTGCCTTGTAGTTTAAACACATGGCTTAACCGAAGTGGCTTTTTACTATCGCCAACTCTTGGATGCACTTTTGGGCTAAGGGCACCCTGATGAACCCGAAACACACAAAGTTTCCCGACATACGGGTCAGCAGAAACTTTAAAGACATGCGCGACTGGATGCTCACCATCATTTGTTGCATGCCACTCTTCTTGTGCTTCACCTTCATGAATGACAAAAGTCCTTGGGTTTCCTTCTAGTGGATTTGGGCAAAGATTCGCAATGAAATTCATAAACTCTGCTACGCCAACATTCTCTTTAGCAGACATAAACATAACCGGCACAAGATGTGCCTGTCGCAGTGCAGCTTCAAACGGACCGTGTAACTGATCTGGACTTACTTCGCCTTGCTCTAAGTATGCTTCCATCAAAGCTTCATCGACTTCCACGACTTGATCAACAATGCCCGTATGAAAATCAGCGACATCACCTAGGTCAGAATCTCCCGTTGCATTACTGAAACAGTTGATGACCGCATTACCTCCATCAGCTGGAAGATTCACTGGCCGGCATTCACTACCAAAAGTCTTTTGCACTTGCTCAAGCAATGCAGCCAAATCATCGCCATGGTCAATTTTGTTTATCAAAATTACTTGGGGCAGTTCGCGATCTTTCCCGATCTTCATTAACTTACGAGTTGCGGTATCAATCCCCACGCTTGCGTCAACCATGATGACTTGCGTTTCAACAGCAGGCAACGAAGCAACAGC